>Ga0180732_1001927_pt1 | contig 11799 bp, 15 predicted proteins | sample KR11_01MetaG_FD_148674 | JGI IMG/M metagenome (GOLD analysis project Ga0180732, IMG submission 148674) | Groundwater microbial communities from the Olkiluoto Island deep subsurface site, Finland - KR11_0.1 MetaG | ecosystem: Environmental > Aquatic > Deep subsurface > Groundwater | place...
CGCTGCTCCGCCTCCATGCGCGGGTCGATGACCTTCATCGTTCCGTTGCCGTTGCCTCCAGGGCCAAGCATCTTAGGCTGCACCACATAGGTACGCAACATCTTCGCCGCCTCTTCAGCTTCACCCGCTGCTAGCTCCATTGTCATGGCCGGCACCAGGAACACATCGCCGCCTTCCACAGTCTGCAACCCCATCTCAGCCCGGTATTCATTGCGGGTTACTGCCCCAAGTTGATAGCCTTCCTTCACAATAGTGAGGCGTTCCTGGCGACGTGCTGATAAAGCTACGATCTCAGACAAATCAAACTTAACAACAATATCGTCGCCAAACTCAGACGCAATCTCTAACTGGCATTGGTCCTCGATACGCCTCCAGTAAGCCATGAGTGTTGTCTCGGTGAAGAACTGGCGCAGTTCGTGGACAGTAGCTCTCTGGTTGGCATTCGCCAATCCCACCTGTACACCCACCAGCACTGCAGGCACTCCGCATGCAGCACAGATACGTGATTCGGTGTTGGCCCGAACGCCAGGAAATTCTAGTTCTGATAAATTGAACCCGAGAAGTTGGATATCTGCACCATTGTCAATAATAGCTGGTGTGCCACGCTTACTACCACCAAATTCAGACCGGAATCGTGCTTTGATAAGAGCGGCAGTAGCGTCATCAACCGCATCCTCAATCTTAATAGCCGTCGTCGGCATGGCGGTATTAGCCAACAGGGAGCCGACGAAGTTGGTGGCTTCATTGTCGGCAGAGATGGATTTAGTCATCATTGCCACAGGACCCAAGCCTTCTACAATGCCACCAGACTCACCAGCCGGATCAGGGAAGTTAACAGTAAAAGTATCAGCACGCCGAAGTCCCACAGTTTGACCAGTATCTGGCACCTCATAGCTCCACCCCAAAAGCACTCGTTCGCCTGGCTTGTCACTGTCACTATAGATCGGCCCAACACGGTCAGGACGCAAAGGCCACAGGGCCAGAATGCGACCGGCATTGTCGCGTTCTTTCCACCAAACCGTCCGGCCTATAATGCTGAGGTGCAGAGTTATGAGTTCAAAGAACTCGAATTCAGTCATCAGTTCGTTAGGTCGTGCAATGAGCCGTGATAGCTCATGATCATCATCAAGTCGTTCCATCTTATCCTCGACCCCACGCCTGTAAGGGACAAGGGGAGGCTCCGGCACAGACTGCGACAATAATCGCATACAGGCATAGACAATCTCATTTCCACCATAAGCATCACGGGCAAGCGACAGAAATGAATTTCCAATCAACCAGAATTGGTTAGCCATCCAATTAGCAATCAATGACAGGCGGCTGCGCCGCAACCGCGATGATATCCAGTCCCCAGTGGCCTTGAAGAAATTACGCATCTAAGTCACTCCTCTTGGCAAATGGTATCCGGCGCCCACGCTCTATGCCAGCAATGACATAACGCAGAGCATCAAGTCTATGATAAGTCTCTTTGTTTTTTATTTTCTCGGTTGGCTTTCCATCAGCACCAAGTTCTCGACTGTAAGTTCCTAGCTCGTCTAATATACCATGACAGGTATCAAATACATAGAGCCGCATGGTTTTGAACACAGCGATAACACGATCTATCCCCGCCTCAACATCAGATATCGGTGGCTCCTTAACTACTATACCAGCTGCTTTCCAGTCCATGCGTGACTGCTTTTCTGACTTGGCACCGCCCCATGTTGATATAAGATTAACGCCTTTGGCAGTTGCTTGTGCTACACCAACATGCTCTGGCGTTGTCTTGTTGCCTTCGAGTGTTTCGTGATAGAGATAAAGCACGTTGGATGATGGGTCTCGTGCTAACCATATAGTGGCTGTGTTCACAGCACCAAAGTCAGTACCAATATATCGTGGCCATTCGGGAGGGATAAGAAACGGCCTTACTTTATGACCACCATCCTCACGATAGAGATCGACAAAATCACTGTAGATTATGCCGGGGGGTCGAGAAAATAGCGCATCATAAAACATTGCTACTTTCCACGCTGGCATCGTGGCCTTGACACGCTCATATTCCTCAATTGGGAATGCAGGGTTGGCTATGGATGAGAACTGAATAAGCTCTATATCAGTAGATTCACCGCTATAATATGGGTCATGGAATTGCTGCTTGAGCCATCCGAGATTGTATGGTGTCGTGGTTATCAAAGCTCGTCCTTGGTTCAGCGAGAGGCGACGCTGCACTGCCTCCCACGACTCAAGGCGAAACTGATCTTGCCCTGCCTCGTCACACCATGCCGCCTTAGCTGTGGCCGACTCCAACGATTCACTGTTGGTCGCCGAGCCGAAGATCACCCGTGCAGCCTCGTCCCACCCAAATCTTGCCTTGCAAGCATCTCGATCAAACACAAAGACACGATCTACTGCTCGCCATTCCCCAAGATGAAGTCGGTGTTGAAACAAAGACAAAAACTCTGGCAGCATCTTGAGCTTGAGGAGCGGGAACGTAGCTGTCACGGCAAGATAATCGCCAGGCCCGCAACGCTGTATCTCGCGAAATAGCCAGGGGGGGCCGAACGAAGTTTTGCCTCCCTGTGTCCCTGACAGCATGACAATGAACCGCTTCTCTGACTCCCAGGCACGCATCTGCCCGGCATGAGGATAGAGCCGCAGGTCATCGCCGTGCAGCTCCCAGAGTGGCTTAGTCTGTGTCGCTGTCGTCATCGTCCGGCGTTGGTGGGACCACCGTCAGTGTACGGATGACTATCGGCTTCTCTTCGCTACCCTGATGCGTCACATTAATATCGCGCCGTCCCCAACGCTCAGGATATCTACGAGCTAGGAAGTCACGGGCCGCCTGGTAGCTTTCTGGTATCTGCCTGCGCCAGGTAGCAACAACACTTACTTCAGCTAAGGCTTCTGCTTCCTGAACTTCACACACAAAGTCATAATATTCTCCAGACGAAGCATTCTCCCCGCGAATCATCCACTTGCGAAAGCTAGCATATGCTATGCCAGCATAATTACAAGCGGCGATATAGTAGTTTCCCGCGGCGATAGCATCGATAAGCTTCTTCTTGACATCCGGTGTTAGTTTGCCTGGTCGTCCTCGTTGTTTAGCCATCAGCTAGCCTCGGCTCATCGCCTGTAAAAATGAATGGCACCTAGATCATGGGCCTTTGGATTCCTGGGCCAGCGCCGAAGCTCATCTAGTGGCATGTATTGAATATGCAGATCAATCATTATTACTCCATACGCCAAAACGCCAAACAAGACACATATCTTGTCGGCGTTTGAGGGTCATAGCCCATTTGGACCGATCAACGATGCTTAGTATTAGTGTATATTGTTCACTGCGTTATTGTCAAGAGGAGCAAACAACTTGCGGCATTCTACGCAACGATAGATTCGCACATAGCCACTACTCCCAACCATTGGCAATGCCAACCACTGGAAACGACTAATGTTTGCTTCTCCACCACAAAATGGGCAGACAAGTAGATTTATTTTGTGCATTTATTCCCTCTTATCATATTAAATTGCAACGGTGTTCCCCGTTTAATATCCCGCGCTGCCAGCTTACCAAGCACACATTCATAATATTGCGGGTGCAAACCATCCGCCGGTCGGATGCTGCGCACATTCTTACTAGAGAACTTTTCTCCAGAAGCCATGTCCTCGACAACAAAGAGGCTACGCCTGAAATGCAAGTTCGGCTTCTCTGATTCAGTTGGTCCGTAATGCACTTCGCCTAATGCTGCTTCGGCAACGCGCACGGCGTCTACCATTGCACTGAACTCTTGCGGCTCCAAAGAGAAGCCTGCATCTGTCCCACCGTCACTACGCCGCAAACAGATGTGCTTTTCGATGATGCAAGCGCCGAGCGTAACCGCGGCGACGGGGACAGCGATGCCAAGCGTGTGGTCACTGATGCCGATATTGCAGGCAAAAGGCACTATCGGATGGCGAATCATGTCTTGCATCGCCAGCAGGTTCGCACTCTCCGGTGTAGCGGGATAAGAGCTGATACAATGCAAGAGAGCAATATCTGGCGAATCGCTTGCAGCGTTGCACGCTGATTCCATCTCTCTGAAGTCGGCCATCCCAGTGCTAAGAATCATTGGCTTGCCTTTACTGGCGGCATAGCGAATCAGCGGCAAGTCCGTCAGCTCGAACGATGCGATCTTGAATGCCGGGAAGCCAAGGCCATCGCAGTAGTCCACCGACTCCTGGCAGAACACTGAGGCGAAGCAGTCCATGCCAAGACTGTGAGCAAAGTCGGCCAGGTCAGGAAACCACTCCCATGGTGTGTAAGCCTCTTGGTAGAGCTCGTATAGCGTACGACCAGCCCAGGGCACTTCGGCAATCTGGAACTCCTGGCGGTCGCAGTCCAGCGTCAGCGTCTCCGGCTTATAGCACTGTAGCTTGATGGCGTTGGCCCCGGCAGCGGCAGCGCGGCGCACTATCTCGTGGGCATGATGATAGTCACCAAGGTGATTTGCTGACATCTCCGCTACTATGTAGCATGGATGACCGGGGCCTATATGACGATTAGCTATTTTCATCGCTACTCCATCTATTGCCCCGCTTAGGGACATATGGTGATGGGCTTTTCAACAAACAGGCACCTTCGTAGCCAATTGTGTTATGGGCACGATCCATCAAGGTTACATCGCATCGGAAGAACTCGCATCCTGTTTGAATGCAAGGCTTCTTAAAAAATGGGCACAATGGCTTATCCATTGTCATCAATCGCTATCCTCCGCCTGATTATCCTTGAGCCATTGTACTGCAACATCCATCGGCTCTACGATGGGACGCGACTCGTCCCAACCATACTGCCATTCGGTGCGCACTAACTGGAAGGTGTAGAACAGGTCGCTGCTCACTACCTTGATCGCTATGCCCCGACCCACGGCCACACCGAGCCAGAACTCCAAGCAAGCCCGCGATGATAATGGCTCGCCGTTGTAGGTCAGGTTGACACCATAGGCGTGTATCTCCGTAGCACCTAGCAGGATGGCATAGGCCACCAGCCAATCAATGCTCCCACAATGATAAGCACCAAGGCCGTGGGGCAGCATGGCGTCGATCTCGTCCTTAGGGAACGCAATACTGGTGTCAAAGCCATCATAGTGGCGCTGCATGTAGAGCAGAATCTTGCCGCCGTTGCGCCAATAATCCTCCCAGTCCGGTCTTGTCACATTGCCCCAATAGGGCCAGTGCTCCTCCAGGTATTCTAGCGAGTGGATCTGAAACCAGCGGTCAGCGTGTTCTGGCCCAAAGTCGTCACGAAAGTCGTTGAAACCCCACAATTCGAAACCGCGATCACGTAACTCTAATCCTTTGCGCCATCCATGGCCAAAGGCGATGATGGCAACCTTCATAGCTGCACCCCGTATGTCCACTGGCACCGCCAGCACACCTTTGCATCCGGGCGACACCGCTCGGCGCAACGTGGGCACCTCCAGCCGCCACGTGGCCATAACACAAAGACTAACACACCGATGCCACCCAGCAAGGCACCGAGAGCAAAGCCGAGCCAAGGGCTACGCCACTTCCACCTTGCAATAGCAATACCTAAACCACCCCACACAATGATGCTGGCCACTAAAACCAATAGAACGTCGTTGCTCACATCTTCCTCCATAGCCATATGCGCCCCTGCCCTCTAAGGCCAATGTTGGGCAATCGAAGCGCCAGCTTGTTTATCGGCGAATCATAGTCTGGCTCTACACCAACATCATGCACTAGTGCGGCGTTCACGACGCGACTCAAGAAGTAGTAAGTCCCACTGTAGTCGTCGATGGTCTCTAACCGTAGTCCACAATCATTCTCGTTGGCAAAATCCTCAACCTCATCATCCCGCAAATAACGATTCCATGCTGGCGGCTCTATGCGATAGAGGCCCAGAGCTTCCCGCCAGTCGTTGATCTGCTGCAAGCCATCCCAGCTATTCTCCAGCATCACGTAGAGGCCACCAGGCTTGAGGCACTTGGCAATGTTGGCGATGGCCCGCTTCTGCGCCTCCCAGTCGGGGAGATTGATGATGCAACGCTGGGTATAGACAAGATCGTAAGCGCCAAGCTGAAAAGGATCACGATATAAACGAGCTGCAAATGCCGGACAATCACCACCCATAATGTCCCATAACGCTTCATTGTTAATAACATCCAAAATGCTACCCTGACGAAACATTACAAGACTCTTACCCCATAAGCTATGATTTACGTTTCTCCTTTTCTCTCTTCCCCAAGCTAATTCAATCATCTCTACTGATATATCTAATCCTAATGCCCATATATCTTTTTGGCATAGGCTAATTAGCGTCTCACCGTCGCCGCAGCCAACGTCCAGCACCGTCATGCCGTTTTTGATATACTTCGCGATGGCCTCGATCTCAAGTTGCTTCGCAATACGGTCGCGGGTCAGCAGGTGCTCAACCATAGTTCTACTTTCCCTCCAATGCCCATTCCATGAACAGCCCGGGGTCAAAACGCGGGTTCTGCGCCTTCAGCACCCGGCAGATTATCTCCAATGCCTGCCACGCAGTCTCGTTCATCGGTAGCTCGCGCAATGCCACCGCTAGCTTCTCGTAGGCAAAAGCATGGCGTGGCTCAGCTAAGTTCTCAACCCGCTCCATCAAAAGTCTGTTGTCCCGCGTGCCAACAATCCTATATATTGCAGTGGCGTTAGAAAGTGTAAACATCAGAAGTCCATTGTCCCAATGATACAAACTGGTATCGCTCAGTCCCAGAACTTCTATCGCCACTTCGATTTGAGGGTAGAATTCTTCGATAATAACTGACCCATCCTCCCAGCACTTTATAAGCACCAATTCTTTAGGATTCCAATCATCAGTCATTATATTGCCCCTATCTCCATCACTTAGCACATCGTAGCTAAGGAAATCAAAGTATGCTGCGCACTGAATGGCTCTGCCACTGCAGGTGCGTTGCCCACAAAAGTCACAACGCGGTGGTAGTATCATCGGTTCTCGAACAGCACATGGGGCAGCCTTCCCCGCATGGCTTCCACTATCTTCCCGGCGTCGCATAACTAGGTGTTCATAGTATGACCTCCGCCCATATCTGTAATTGCAAAATCCCTAGCTACAAGATATTTATTTCCATATCCATATCCCAGAAGGCAAGCACCACACCAAGTTCATGGCTTTCACACCAACATCGGGGCGAGCGTCCTCTCTGGCACACTATCCTTGGCTGCTGCAACCATCCCACCAACACAGGTTCAATTTCCTCGATTTGCACAGGAAGTGGCATATTGGAATGGATAGTGATATCCTGTAGCCTGCATTCCTTCGCTTTCTCTATGTTGTCCAAGGCAAAATCAGGTATATCACCTGCATACCATATACCACTACCATCAGGAGTGCGCACCAAAGGATTCCTCATGCCCATTCGTGTCCGGGAACCCACAGTAGCAGCATACCGCATCCGCTCCACGAAACGATGATCGACGAACCAGATGAACCCCGCCTGCGTTATCTGTAATAGCTGTCTTTCACGGGCAGCAATCGGTTGGGCATCCTTGCGCCCCAATTCTTTACCCAATCGCTGGAGATGCTGTATTTCTCGCTCTGTACGTTCCCAGATAGCAGGCAAAGTAAGTTCCCGGTTCACCTTCATTGCTGTGTCCTGGATTGTTACTAAAGTTCGTTGCGCTTGTGGCGAAAGCGTTGCCACAGTATTCGTTATGTTCATTGTTTCCCTCCTAAATTCCTTCTGATTAGGCTTTCCAAATACCCTCCAGTTGCTTGAACTTCAGGCTGATTGCGCAATCCCTCCCTTCTTCCTCTCATTCCTACCCTCCTCCCTATTTCTGATGATTCCCAACTATTATTTCTATTGTCTCCTCTATATTGTTCAAAACCATTATTGATGAGTTCTTCTGTTTCAAACGACCTTATCCTCCCTCTTGAAATCCCTCTATTCCCCCATCCTTGTGAACTAAATAAAGCAACCATCATGAGACATAGAGGCATCAAAATAACTAATAGTATTGCTACAATGTTTGTTTGATGATAATGGGTGTCGAGGATAGCAAGGTACACAATCAGAGAGATCCATATCCAAGATAATATAGGAGACAACAGTTTTACAATCCTAATCATTGGTTATTTCCCCATTCCCCTGTGAGAAATCCATTCTCGAATGATAAGATAAGTGCCCGCCACACCTAAAGATATAAACAAAATTAAAAGCCAATATAGATTGATCCCTGTCTCCAAACCTATGATAATAGCTCTCCCTACGAAACAAAGCCATATCGCTAGTGCAATGAACACCAGAACCACTAATATCTCCTATCGGTTCTCGAATAGCACACGGGGCAGCCTTCCCCGCATGGCTTCCACCACGTCGATGTCCTTCATCTCCGCCATGATACCCCTAGCTGCCACCACCGTCTTCGCCACGTCATCTTGGTTATGAGCCAGATTGGGCAGGTTCGGGCGATTCATAAGAATCCCCCTGTCCCTCATGCCAAGAATAAAATAGCCCCGCTCTGCTTTGCTAGCAAACTGATTCAATGACCGGGGCGGATGACCGACCACTTTCAACCCTGTTGATTGCAAGCCAGTCATAAGATATTCACCGATGCCCCACAAATCCATGACTTTGCTTTCATCCCAAATGCCCAACACGGCATCGGCTGCCGCCAACGATACCGCCTCGCCGAAGTGTGTCGATGATACAAACACCGGGTCGTCGCGCCCAAACCAGTCAAACAGATCGCGGCGTCCTACGATGGCCGAGATAGGCATCCCATTGCCCAGACCCTTGCCGATACAGATGATGTCCGGGCGGATGTCATAGCATTCACAAGCACCACCGAGGCCATAGCGCGGCCACGTCACCACTTCGTCGATGATCAGCAATGCACCCTGTTCGTCGCAGAGACGGCGCACCGCATCGTAGTAGCCTAAAAGAGGGTCATCCATCGGTTGTTCCATAATGACCGCAGCTACCTGATTGTAGGCACGACCCGCTTCGGCGACAAACAACGATTCTAAGGTCTCGATATCATTGAAAGGCAAATCTGAAATGTAGAGACTACCCTTCCGCACGACGCCATGCGCCGGAGGCGTCTTAGCGACGGACCAATCCATCCAACCGTGATAGCCATGGCTTATGATGCGCTGCCTATCAGTGACCGCCCTCGCCATGCGCACTGCCATCGTCGTGGCATCAGTGCCGGACTTGCCGAACCGCATACCTAGTCCGTCTGGTGACCAACCGGGGACATGATTCCCAAGCATAGTCACTAGTTTCTCAGCAACTTGGCCCTCTAGGATATGCGGCAGCGAGAAGCCTGCGCCATCCAGGACTTGGTCCCTGACACGATGTGTGAATTCCTGGTTGCTGTATCCCAGAATGTTAGCACCCAGCGCCGACACCCAGTCCAAATACCATACACCATCATCGCCATGCACCATAGCACCATAACCGGTGGTCAGTGCCATCGGGTGGAAATCAACACCCCAGAAGCTTGGGTCTTTTGAAAACGTGGCCGCAATAGGAAGTGGGTTCATTTTGCTTTGTCCTCCTTTCTCGATGCTCCAAACTCTTGGCTTACAACCGGATGTTGACTGATTTGAGCTACAGCCACATATCAATAAAATTGCCAATAATAATATCACTAACTGGTGTGCATTAGCTGTCTTCCATTATGTTTTTAGCCAATATTGCAAATGCCTCTCTCATATCGGGGTCATGTACCGCACTTGCCATCATGGACTTCCACTGTTCATATGGACCTTGTTGCCCCCAGATCGTATTAGACGACCTTAGGAAAAGGCGCACGTCGTCATCAATGTCAGCTTTCTCTAGCACGCCTGCAATTAAGGTGTTGCGTAGAGTTTCGTACCGCTTCCATTCCAATGGTGATACAGTGGCCCACAAGACTGATTCGCACAGTAACGCTTCCAGGTACCTGATAGCCATTTCAACAAAATAGTTTAGGTCGTTCAATTTCCACCATCCCCTCGTTCTTGCTTTTAGTCATCATTCAACGATAATTCATAGCCTGCATTGCGCTGTATGCCGGCATTGATACTCCGCAACTCAGGGTGGCGCTGCATAAGGTCAATCACCTGGTGCAGGCCAAATAGGTCGGTGCCAATCATGCCATATACCAAGCGCACAAACTCCAGATCTGTTGGTTCGTCCACCGTCCAGCGATGCGCCGACAAATCGCCGAGGTGGCACGTCACATTGCCTATGGAGAACTTATCCCTATGTACCCGGATGTATGGCGTGACATGTTGGCGGTCAGATGCTAATCGTGCCTCCCGCCAGGCCTTGTGGAGTGTGTCAGCGGTGAATGCTTCACAGTCCAGACCATCAGGGTAAGTTGGCGGATCAACGTTGTTTACATAGTCGAAGTTTTCGGCAGCTCTGTAATCAACGACACGATTGAGCACACTGCGGTCCAATAACGGGCAATCGGCGGTGACCCGCACTACCACATCGGCATTGAGAATATTGGCAATCTGGTAGAAGTCATCTAGCACGTCGCGTGTCGTCGAGCCGCGACGGAAAGGGACACGGTGCATCTGGCACCACTGCGCTATGAGATTGTCGCTGGTGTCTGCCGTCGTCGCCACTACCACACGGTCTATGCTCTGTGCATTCTGCACTCGCATCACCACACGCTCCAACATTGGCTTGCCAGCAATGCTCATCATAACCTTACCCGGCAAACGGGTGCTGGACATGCGAGCCTGGACGATGGCGACGGTGCCGGTCATTTGCCCATCTCCAACAACAACCGCAGCGTCTTCGCCGCCTGTTCTATCGGATTACAGGTTACCTTTCCGTGCTGCGCATAGCCCAAAAAGTGGGCCATCTCGGCACGATAGTCGGCGTCAACATCATAAGTGTCATCCCACTCTAAACGTTGCTCTTTGCTCTGCATAACGACACGATAAGGCTCAGTGTAGCTTGGCCTTATCACAACCTGTGCCTTTGTCCCTGGCGCAAGGGCCAGGTCATAGAAGTGCCATTCGATGTCCCAGAGTGTGCTAGTGCGTCGCTCCGGTGGTATCGGCACATCGGCTTCAATCCAAACCGTGCCATCGCGCGCCATCATCTCTGTGACCCCGGGCCGGAACCGCCAGTTGCAGGCCACCATTGTCACAATTCCATCAGCTTTTGCTGCTAAGCGGTATACGCCAGACATCGATGTGCTCAGCGGCTTCTCGATGAATACATGGCATCCATGTTTGATTGCTTCCAATGCCAGTGCAACATGCGAATCCGCCGGCGTGCAGATGAACACAGCATCGGGCTGGTGCAATTGCCATATAAAATCAGTGTTGATAATCACCCTAAGACCGCCAAGATTCAGCGCAGCATCCTGGGCCTTTGTAATATCAATATCGTAAATTGCAATATTGTGTTCACCCATATCCTTTAGGATGCGAAGTCGCCGCATTCCGATGCTTCCCAGTCCGATAACCGCGAGCTTCATTTAAGCCCTGCCAATGCGTAGCCATCTTCTTTCTGCAGCAACGTTACTGCCGACCGATTGTAAGGAGTAATCTTGCCACCGCCATGAGCAAAGACGGTGCGGTCTACACGGCGATACATGCTTATGTCAATCAACACCCGTGCATAGTCGAGCCCATAGGTCCACAGGCCTGTGGTGTGGTGATAGGGCGTCTTGGTAGGTCGGTATGGTAGGAAATCGCCGATTACAATATGCCCACCCATCTTTGTCACACGGTCCATCTCGGCCAACACCGCCAACAACGTCGATCGATCCACCCAATGCAAAACAAAGTGGCAAATGGTAAGATCGAACCGAGAATCA
>Ga0180732_1001928_pt1 | contig 11796 bp, 14 predicted proteins | sample KR11_01MetaG_FD_148674 | JGI IMG/M metagenome (GOLD analysis project Ga0180732, IMG submission 148674) | Groundwater microbial communities from the Olkiluoto Island deep subsurface site, Finland - KR11_0.1 MetaG | ecosystem: Environmental > Aquatic > Deep subsurface > Groundwater | place...
TATGTAAAGATATACTTAGAGAAGAGATACTTAATATCTTTAAAGACGAAAAAGAGATAGAATTTAATAGTCTAAAGAGAATAGTAGCGAAACGATGCTTAAGAACGTTAGACGATTTTATTTTATTGAACTCTAATTGAATTTTTCATTTAAATAATAAAATTTTATTATCTTTAAAACCATGTAGTAATTTTTGGAGTTGAATTATATTATAGAAAAGATATTTCTAATAAGTCCCTTTGCGGATAAGATGACTGGCGAATCGATTTTCTATACGCTTGTAAATCTAGGTTATAAAGTTGCGCCGTTCGACCAACGTAAGATAAGCGAAAAGATCGGAACGAGTAATATGAACAGAAAGATAATCGACGACGTTAACGAACTCGAACCTGATTTAGTTCTAATTATAAAAGGCGCAGAGATTAGCCCGACTGTAATCAGATTACTTAAATCAAAACGAAAAGTAGCTATCTGGAATTTCGATGTGACTACACTAGGCGAAAATATACCGGATTCCAAATATTTAGACCATATAAAATCTGCTAATTACTTTTTCACTAGCATGAAAGGATACGTAGAACAGCTTAAAGAAAAAGGCGTTAACGCATATTGGCTCCAGTCTGCGTGCGACCCGAAGAAAAACGGCGAAGTTGTTTATAATTACTATCAGGAGAAAACGTTCGGCGGCGAAGTGGCTTTTATCGGTAATATCGGCAGTAATTTCTTACATCCGACCAGAATGGAAATACTCGAGTTTATAATAGAAAACGGATTTAATCTAAAGATTTTCGGTAATTTCATTGACAAAGACGTTTCCAAGAAAATTGAAGAAAAACATACGCAATACGCAGTTACGAACGATTTCTTTTCAATCGTATGCCAGACGACTAAAATAATAGTTGGAATAGACGCGCATCCTGAGATAGAGCAATCGCAATCTGCACGGCTTTATAGAGTACTATGCGCAGGCGGGTTTTATCTTACTAATAACACAAAAGGATTGACAGATTCTTTTAAAGACGGCGTTCATTTAGTTATCTATAAGAACAAAGAAGATTTAATCGAGAAACTGATTTACTATTTAACGCACGACGAAGAACGGGCTAAAATAGCGAAAGCGGGTCAGTTAGAAGTAATGAAACATACGTGGGAAATAAGATTGAAGGAAATGATGGCGATAATAAATGCAAATTGACGGGTTTAAAATTGGCGATAAACCTAATATTTCAATCGATTTCGATAAGGTTTTACATAGTTACGAATATGGTTTTACTAACTGCGAAATTTACGGGACTGTAATATCCGGGTCAATTGAAGCGGTTAACGAACTAAGTAAAAAGTATAATATAATAATATTCACATGTCGAAAACCGATTAGAAAAGTCAAAAAGTGGTTAAAGGCTAATAATATATATTTCGATAAAGTAACAGATAAGAAAATGGTTAGTAGCCATTATATAGACGATAGAGCCGTCAGATTCATAGATTGGAAAACTACAATGGAAGAAATTGAAAATTATGAGAACGTACAGTGACGCAGTTAACGATTATCTGAATTTCATGGCGAATAATACAAACGACTGCTATTATTTACCTGTAAACTTTTTTAAAGATAAGGATAAAGAGAAAGTAATAGCGGTAGTCTTCAAAAAATTACTAGAGAAATGTTATAATAAAAAAGACGGGATGTTTTACTTTACTGCATTTATACTCGGTCCGCTTACAGACGCTGGATTTCCGAGTCCGCTTGTTTATAATAATCTAATGCGTAAATGGGAAAAACTAATAAAACTGCATAAACATTTAGCGATACTTTCGGCACGCGGCGCGGGCAAAACGATATTCTTCTCGCTTGTTTTACCGCTTTATCGCGCTTTTCTATTTAGAAACCAGAAGATTATGCTCGTTTCAGCCAGTTATCCGCAGTCTATTGCGAATCTATCTGCTATAGGCGACGTTATAAATTCAAATCAAATACTACAAGCTAAACAACGTAAAAACGATAAAGTAAGCGAAGGGACTGGTTTAATAGAATATAACGGCGGGTCGATTATATCGAGAAGCGTCGGTAGCGAAATCAGGGGTTGGCACGGCGATTTAATTATACACGACGATTTGCTTAGAAGCGACGAGAAAATAGCGGCTAATGTAATAGAAAGTTTCGTATTAGAAGATTCAGACCCGATGATATTAGCGCGAGACGGGCAGATAATATTTACTGGTACCGGTAAGAACGAAACCGATTTATTTAGTAAAATAGAAGATTTATCGCAGGATGAAACGACTGGCTGGAAATTATTCAAATTCCCAGCTATTTTAGATTGGGAAAATAAAGTACTTCAATGTCCGGAAAGATTTACGTGGAACCAGTTAATGCGAAAGAAAGCGTCGATGACGAACTTGAAGTTCCTTAAAGAATATCAGCTTGAATTCTATTCAAGTAAATACGGGTTATTCCCGATTAATATAATAACGCCTGCTATAGAAAAAGGTAGAGACCATGTATTCGAACGAAAGACTGAAAAAAACTATTCGTATGTAATAGGAATAGATTGCGCCCGTTCCGGCAGTATAAGCGCGGATTATACGGTTGTAGTAGTAATGAAATATAATCCAACCACGTTCGATAAAAAGATAGTATTCGCATGGCGAGCTAAAGGCATGAAAACGAGCCAGCAGGTTAATAAAATAGCAGAGATAGCGGAAATGTTCGACAGACCTGTTATATTAGTAGAAAAGAACAATATCGGTGTCGATTTTATCGATATGCTAATAGACGATTACGGTTTAATGGTAGAATCGTATACTACCGGTAATAACAAAGAAGAGTTAATAAGGTATCTTATTAACGCATTTGAAAACGAGAAGATAATAATACCGTACGGCGATGTTGAATCGAGGGAAATGATGGATATATTTTTATCTGAATTATCTAAGTTCAAGCCTGTTATTAGTAAAGCGGGTAATGAACAGTTTCGCGGCGTCGGGTCAAAAGATGACTGTTTGCGTGCGGGAGCAAACGTTTTAACAAAAAACGGATATAAAAAGATAGAAAACATAAAAATCGGCGATGAAGTATTAACGCATTTAGGTAGATTTAAACGTGTTTGGAAAACAATTAAAAAGCATTATAACGGTAAAGCTTATATAATAAAACCGTTTTGTTCGAACGAAATAACAGTTACAAAAGAACACCCAATATATACAAGCAAAAGAAATAGTCATAGTTATAAAATGCACAATTATAAATGGGTATTACCAAATGAAATGAATAAAAGTACTGCACATGGAATGGGTTATAGAAGACGATTATTATATAAAACATATAATGATATAATAGACATTGATAAAATAGATTTATTAGAATATATAATTAAAAAAAGAAATAATAAATTTTGTAATTTTTTAAAATATGACGAAGAATTTATATGGTATTCAAACAATTCGAAAATAAAAAGATTTATAACAATAGATAACGATTTTTTAAGATTTATTGGTATATTTTTAGCAGAAGGTAATTCAAATGAATGTAATAACGCAACAACATTTGTTTTTAATACAAAAGAAAAAAATTTAATTAATTTTGTTGAAAATTATTTTATTAATATGAATATAAAAACACGAAAATATGTAAACGGCAATTCTACTGTTGTTTGTTGTTCAAATAAAATCTTATATAACTTTCTTAAAAGCATGGGTAAAAAAGAATTTAAAAAACCGTTCGATTTTTTAATGTATTTACCGCCAAAGAAACAAATTAAAGTATTAGACGGATGGTTTGAAGGAGATGGTTGGAAATCTAACAACATTAGTTATTGCGCAACAAATAGTTATGACTTAGCAACGTTTATGTATAACGTTTTACTTAGAAATAATATAAACGTTAATTTACGGAAACGTAACGTATATAGATACGGTAAAAAAAATAAAGACCAGTATTATATTAGTTACAATAAAAATTCACATAATAATACAAAAACAAAACTAGAGAATGGATATAAACATTCTGCTATACACCATATAAAAGAAATTGAAATAGACGAAGACGTTTACAATCTTGAAGTTGAAGAAGATGAAAGTTATGTAGTCGAGCAAACGATTGTACATAATTGTGTTATTGCATTATGTTTAACGAACATGGCAACAAAGTCGATTGCAACCGCTCCTTTTGCAATAGTAGACGGGTTCGTTAAAGAAAAGAGAAACGAATCTGAATTAGAGTATTCAATGAGAATGGGATTAATGAGGTAATACTATGACAGATGTTTTTAAACAAATAGAGGAATTATTAATTAAAAATAAAGTGCCGCGAGTTGAGGTAATGAACTTCGCAGAACGGCTTAAAGTAGTAGCGATGATAGAAACGATTACAGACGAAGTTATTGATAAAATGGGCGGTAATAAAAATGGATGAAAATGATATAGAATATGATATTAAAATAGATACACCCCAAAAAACGCTAGAGAAACTTCTACCGAAAACAAATATGGAAAAAATACAGGAACAAATTAACGAACTAAAAGAACGTGTAGAACGGTTGGAATCAACTATAAGAAATTACGGAATTTTTAAATAGGTAATTTTATGAACTTTCCAGAAAAATATATAAAACATGGAACGTTTAAATTACATAGTGGTGATATTTCAACTAAATTTTATGATGTAAATGCGCTTATAACAGAACATAAATATTTAAATGATATAATTAATTCAATACCAATATTTAATTGCTATGTTGGTATAGCTACATGTGGTGCTATAATAGCATCACATTTTTATTCTTTTGCTATGGTTAAAGATGGAGAACTTAAAGGCAAAGTTTGTGATGAATATTGTTTAATAGATGATGTAGTTACAACAGAAAATAGTATAAACGAAGCAATAAAAATAATAGGTAAAAACCCAAAATATATTTTTGTTGTTGTTGATAGAAGAAAGATTAAAAATCTTGAAATTGTAAGTATGTATAGTGATTAAATGTGCGGTATTTTTTGCTATATTGGAAGTGAAATGAAAACAACTGAGTTAATTAAAGGATTAAAAAAATTAGAATACAGAGGTTACGATAGCTGGGGCGTGTTCGCAAAACGAGAAAACGGTGACGAATATCTATTTAAAGAAGTTGGACATAATATTAAAATAGATGAGTTTAATACAAGTATACTACTTGGGCATTCGCGTTGGAGTACGACAGGACGTGTAACTAAAGAAAACGCGCATCCAATCAAATCCGGGTTAGTTACAATAGTACATAACGGGATACTAGAGAACTATATTGAACTTAAAGAAATATTAGTTAAATCGGGTTATAATTTCGAAACGGAGACTGATACAGAAGTAATCGCCGCTTGTATTAATAACATGGTTACAAAAACTTTTCTCGAAGCTGTTAATGAATCTATTAAACTCTTTAAAGGCAACATGGCGTTTGTAGTAACTAACGGAGTGGATTTAATCGCTTTCAGACGAAATACGCCGCTAGTACTTGGAGTAGTAGACGACGGTTATTTCATCAGTTCAGACGTTCAGTCTTTTCTAAGCTTTACTAATAAAGTGATTTACTTAGATAATTCAGTTACAAAGATTGATAAAAACCTGAAAATACAAAGTACAAGTCAACTAGAAGCAGAGATAATCGATTCTAAAATCGAAATTACAGGTAAAAACGATTTCGACCATTTTATGATAAAAGAGATAATGGAGCAAATAGATATATTCAAGAAAATAGACGAATTAGATATAAAACAATTAAAAAAAGAACGGTTTATTTTAATCGGTTGCGGTAGCAGTTATCACGCGGCGCTGTTCGGCGAACGGATACTTAGACAAGTAGGAATAGACGCAACGGCTAAGCAAGCGTCCGAATATATCAAACTTCCCGGAGATAGAGTAATCGCATTAACGCAATCAGGCGAAACAATAGACGTATTAAACGCGCTCGAAAATACAGTTAATCCAATTATAATTACAAATAACCAGACTTCGCTAGTAGCTAAGAAGTATAATAGTATAATTACAAACGTCGGTTTGGAACGAAGCGTAGCTGCGACAAAGACTTTCACTGCGCAATTAGCGGTACTTATGAAACTTGCCGGATTTGAACTTGAACCTGTTTTCAATAATTTCTTTAAACTAGTTACGAAAAGTTCGAGAAAGTTTATTAAAGAAGTAGCAGAGATTATTTTAAAAGGATATCCGATAATAATAGGAAATGAATTAAGCTATCCATTAGCGTTAGAAGGCGCGCTTAAGATTAAAGAAGTGAGTTACTTACACTCTGAAGCGATAAACGGAACAGAACTGAAACACGGACCGATTGCGCTAATCGAAGAAGGAAGTATTGTTATAGTACTGGAAAGTAATGGAATAGATAAAATAATAGACGAACTAAAGGCGCGCGGCGCGTTTGTTATCTATATCGGCACTAAAAAGAAAGGCGATGTTTTTATTAAAGTATTAAACCAAATTTCGCAGATTATACCATTACAGTTACTTGCATACGAACTTGCAGTTTTAAAAGGCGTAAACCCGGATTATCCTAAAAACCTAGCGAAGTCAGTAACTGTTTAGTATATAACTATTAGAAAGATATTTAAAGATTAGAAAACAATAAAGGAGTAGATAATATGAATATTAACGACTTTACCAGGATATTAAATAGCGATACAAACCACGTTTTTAGTATATTTGGGTTTAACATTTTTTATAATAGTTTATCAGATAACACTTTTGATATGGTTATTTTATTCAAAGGTAAAATATTAGACAGAATTAAAAAAATAAAAGTAGTTTCTAAAGTTGACGCGAATATAAGGTTTAGAATAGAATTCATAGATTTAAAATGCAACGAATTAGCGTACGAAGGTAACGAAAAGTTTTTCAACGAATGCGTAACTCCGGGTGATTTCGATTAATGTATTAATAACAGGCGCAACAGGACAATTAGGGCATTATCTTATCGAAAAATGTTTAGAAAAAAAATATAACGTAAACTGTTTAGTTAGACGAGTATCTGATAATACGAATTTAGTTAAACTAAAACAGTTCGGGGATTCTATTAACTTAATCGAAGGCGATATTACAGATATTAACTCTATTTACAATTCGTTTAAATGTGACCCGGATATAGTTTTCCATCTAGCAGCGCAAAGCCATGTCGGTAAGAGTTGGAACCAATCGCATCTGACGTTTAATACGAACGTGATTGGTATGCTTAATCTTATTACAGTTTTAAAAGAATACGACGAGAAAAGAATTAAACCGCGAATTAAGTTAGTTAATATGTCAAGTTCGGAAATGTACGGTAGAGACGGCGTTTTTAACGAAGATAGTAAATTCACGCCTAAATCGAATTATGGCGTTAGTAAATTAGCAGCGCATGAAATAGTCAGAATAAACAGGAATGCGTTCGGTGTTTTCGGAGTCAATATAATTTCGAATAACTACGAAAGCCCGTACCGGTCAGAAGAGTTCGTAACAAGAAAAATTACTAAAGCTGTCGCTAGTATTAAAAAAGGCGAAACAGATAAACTCGAATTAGGGTTGCTTACACCTAAAAGAGACTGGAGCCACGCTAGCGACGTTGCAGACGCGTTATTTATAGCAGTTTCGCAAGATAAACCGGACGATTACGTAGTTTCGTCAGGCGAAATGCATTCAGTAGAAGAGTTCGTTAAAACAGCGTTTGAAATAGCAGGACTTAACTGGACTGATTACGTAAAAATTAACCAGAAGCTCTTTAGACCGAACGAGATAATGGAACTAACAGGCGATTCCAGTAAACTCAGAAAACTAGGCTGGAAACCGAAATATAACTTCAGGAAACTAATAGAAGAAATGGTTAAATCTGATTTGAGGTGAATTAAGTGGTAACGATGGACATTAAAAAAAGAATAGATAGCTATTATACTGATAATAGTATACTTAAAATGAGTATGGTAGATAAATATATATTGGATTTCAATAAAATTAAAGATTATAAACTAGAACGCGAAAACAGTAACATGAAACCATTAGAACATTATAAAAACGTTGAAAACGAGTTTCTGGATTACGTTGGCAAAAAGTTAACTGATACTTATAAAACGTTCGTATCGGAAATCAGGAAACAATTACCATTAGAAGAACAACAGGTTAAACTAATCGAAGTTAACGAACTGCACGAAAAAGCGGTTAATAAACTAATCGAATTCGCTAAAGACGAAGGGTTTTACTTAGCAGACGAAGAAGATATACGAATGTACGTTTAATTGTGATTTAACTTTGTGCCAAAGAAGTCCCCTTCCACAAATCCCGCAGGATTTTGGTAGGGGATGAATTTGGCTCATACAATTATGATGTACTCAAAGATATATAAATGTTTGTGTTCTATATAAGACTATGAAACCAAAATACAATTTCGATAAGTCAGCACATGCAGTATATACCCTCAATTATCACTTGATACAATGCGTGAAATATCGAAGACAAGCGCTAACAGATGAAAGAATAATAAATGATTTGAAAGAAAGAACCCGAAAGATTGCGGGATTATACGATATAAAGATATTAAATCAGGAATGTGATAAAGACCACACTCATATTCTATTTACAGCAACACCTCAAACAGATTTAGTAAAATTTATAAATAACTTAAAAGGAGCTACATCAAAAGCAATTCAAAATCAGTATCCTGAAGTTAAAAAACTGTTGTGGGATAATGTTTTTTGGTCACCATCATATTGTTTGATATCCACTGGGCAGACAACATTAGACCAACTAAAAAAATATGTTGAAAATCAAGGCGAAAAGAATGCAACTCACACAAAAGATTAGGATATTTCCTACTAAAGAACAGGAAGAAACATTATGGTCACTTTCAGATATATGCCGGAAGCTATATAATCAATCTTTATCGAAGAGAATGGAATGTTGGTTCAATGACTATCCTATTTCATTCTACGACCAGCAGAACTCACTGCCACAGAAGAAACAAGACAATCCAGAACTGAAGCAAGTTTATTCTAAGGTATTACAGATGGTAGTCAGACAATTAGATAAAGATTTCAAGTCTGCACTCGCATTACAGAAGAAAGATGATAAGGCATCATTTCCAAGATTCAAAGGCAAGAAATACTTCACAACAATGTACTATAATCAGAGCGGGTTTGCTATCAGGAACAACAAAGTCGAATTATCGCATAAGATTAATAATACAGACCTGAAATTCGCAATACCATCGAAGTTCAAGTTTGAAGATGTATCACAGGTATCAGTATTCTTCAAAGATAATAAATATTTCCTGAGTATAAGCTACAATAAAGAGCCACAAGTTTATGTTGATAATGGATTGTATCAGGCATTCGATTTGGGTGTGACGAAACACGTTGCTGTCAATCTGAATGGCAAATTCGTTGAGTTCACAAATCAGCGTCCAGATAGATATTGGGCACTGAAACTAAAAACAATCCAATCACGAAGAGATCATTGCAAACGCAAGAGCCGAAAGTGGTATGTTCTAAATAATAATTATAATATGATGAGACGTAAATCGTCCAATCAGCTAAAAGATATCCAACATAAACTATCACGTCATATAATCAATAATACCAAAGCCAACACGATTGTTGTTGGTGATCTGTCCGTCAAGCAGATGTGTCAGATTAATAAACATCAGAAAGCACTTCATAATTCATTACACAACACCGGTATCATCGGACGATTTGTTAGAACACTCACCTACAAGGCAGAACTTGAAGGTAAGAAAGTAATTGAGTTCAATGAAAGGAAGACTACAAAGAAATGCTGTTGTTGCGGTAAAGAACATTATATGCCCTTATCTAAAAGAATAATGGATTGTGAATGTGGAAATAAGATAGACCGAGACAGAAATAGTAGTGTCAATATAATGTCTAAATTCCTATCACAGAATGGGTTGTGTACACCCTATCAGCATTTTGTTGATAATCTGCGACATACAGGCGTTCCAGTATTGGAATTGCACTCGCAGGAAGCCACGTCCTGAAATTAGTCATCAGACTAATTTAGGTCGTGGTAGTTCACGTGATATTAAATCAGTTTCTATTAAAACAAGAGATATTGTTGGGTAAATAAAATGTATATTGGGAAGGAAGTCATCCTAACGATTTCTACAAAAGAGGACGATTTGAAATGAAGACATATAAGAAATTCGAATCAGGTCCGCATGCCGGTAAGTTCGCATGCGTTGGAGGAACAGTCGTATGCGATTCGGAAGAAGGATGCGCAGCATTCGAGAAAGAATATTATAAGGACGATTTGAAGTCAATCACCCACAACTAAAGTAGTGGGCTTGGGAAGTGATTCTTAAGAGCAATTGGTTGATTAGGAGGCAAAGAAACAATGGAAACAAAAAAGCAGAAGTTATCAAGGAGAAAAACATACACACCCAAGAATGCTCCACAAGTTCTTGGCTCTGTGGTCTTGTCTTTAAACAGAGAGGAAACTCTCAGTGAGCAAGTCTCTAAAACCCTTAATAACAACTCCGAAGTGGATCAGCAACAACATACAGTTGTCCAGACAATATCTGGAATAGTGTATGTACAAAACAAGAAGGGAGAACCCTTAATGCCAACGACAAGTCCAAAAGCAAGAAAACTCTTGCAAAAAGAATTAGCAAAAGTAGTAACAAGAAAACCTTACACAATAAGGTTGCTTGTTCCATGCAGAAACGAAACACAAACAGTGACACTTGGAATTGATAGCGGAACTAAAAACATTGGATTCTCAGCTGTAACTAAGAAAAGAGAATTGGTGTGTGGTGAAGTAAAACTACGAACAAACATAAGCGATAAATTAACTGAACGAAGAATGTATAGAAGAAACAAAAGAAGTAAATTGTGGTATCGACAAGCAAGATTTCTCAACAGAACACGCACAAAGAAAGCTGGTTGGTTGGCTCCTAGTATTCAACATAAACTCGACACACACCTACGACTTATTAAAAAAATTAAAGGATTACTTCCAATAACAAATACAGTTGTTGAAGTTGCTCAATTCGATACACAAAAACTTCAAAACATAGATATTCATGGTGTTGAGTATCAGCAAGGACAAATGACAGGATACAATAACTTGAGAGCATTCATCCTAACAAGAGATAATTACACTTGTCAAATATGCAAAAAGAAAGAAGGCATCTTTGACATACACCACATCATACAAAGAAAAGACGGTGGAAGTAATAGGTCTGATAACTTAGTGGCTGTGCATATAAAGTGTCATAAAGCATTCCACAACGGAAAGAGAAATCATGTGTTTGTGAAACCTAAGAGTTTCAAAGAAACAATCCTGATGAATAATGTTTGGAGTAGAGTCGTCGACCAACTACAATGCGAACACACATACGGCTACATAACAAAAGAAAAAAGACTACTATTAGGATTAGATAAAACGCATTACAATGATGCATTCATAATAGCAAACGGAACAACTCAGCCAAGAACCAATCAAATTGAATTCATTCAAAAAAGAAGAAATAATCGAACTTTACAAATTGATAGAAAAGGATTTGCACCAAGCATTAAACTGCAAAGATACAATATCCAACCTAAAGACTTAGTATGGATAAACAACAAAGTCTACGAATGTAACGGATCGCATTGTAAAGGTTCAAGAATTATGGTTAACAAAAAATCAGTTAATATAAATTTAGTGCAAAAGCACTTTGCACGAGGAGGACTAATATGTTGAAAAACAAAGATGCGAACAAACCTCAATTCCTCCCACAGATAAATCAGTGGGTTTCCTCGAGGAGATTTTCATGAGCACAGGGTTTT
>Ga0180732_1001929_pt1 | contig 11796 bp, 10 predicted proteins | sample KR11_01MetaG_FD_148674 | JGI IMG/M metagenome (GOLD analysis project Ga0180732, IMG submission 148674) | Groundwater microbial communities from the Olkiluoto Island deep subsurface site, Finland - KR11_0.1 MetaG | ecosystem: Environmental > Aquatic > Deep subsurface > Groundwater | place...
TCCTTTCCTGTATGATTACCGGCATTTGAATTTTTTACAAGCAGTAATGAAAAATAAGAAGGAATCTCATCCTGATATTTTCCTATATCTTCAAGCACAACCTCATCTTTGAGTCCGCATCGTGATATCAACATGGATTTTGATATCATATCATGCTTCTTAAGATTGTTTATAATTTCCTTATAATTACGGTACACTTTAAGTATTACTACACATGCATTATTATTTATAACCTCAGTTATTTTTTCCGAACCGGCCGCTCCTGATATCACAGTAAAAGATTCATCACCTTCTGCCAGGATCTGCTTTGATGCTGCGGCTGCCGCCTGGAAGGAAGTAATACCCGGAATAATGCATATTTCGATTTCGGGTTTTATTTCCTTTACTATTTTCATAATATAGCCGAAAGTGCTGTAAGTCATAGGGTCACCCAAGGTCAACACCGCAGCATCCTTGCCATCTTTTAACGTTTCCATGATTTTTTCGGCATTTTGCTTCCATACAGCCTCAAGGATATTTCTATCCTTTGTCATCGGAAAATCAAGCTTTTCTACAGGTGTACCTTCTTTTAAATGAGGCGAAGCAATATCTTGTGCAAGCGAGTAATTATTCTTTGTTGAAGCAGCGGTGTATACCACATCAACACAATGAAGCGTTTTTACCGCCTTTACGGTAATTAAATCCGGATCTCCGGGTCCAACACCGATACCGTATAATATTCCGTATTTCGAAGTATTCATTCTCATATCCTTTCAGGCATCATATCAGGTATCACACGCAGGGCATCTTCTATATGCCTTATAAATAAATTAATAATATTTTCATTCATTCCAAGGCCATTAGCATCAGCCGTAACACAAATGCCTTCCTGTTCAAATGCAGTTTTCCATGAGTCTTCTTCCCCGATAAGATCTTCCTGGAAATGAGTTCCGGCAACCAGCATAAAAGGAATAAGACGCACTTTTTTAAAACCTGAATCCTTAACACGATCAATAATTTCCGACCTTTCAGGAAATCCTTCCACAACACCTATATAAATTTTTCGTCCGATTTTTTTTTGCAGCATATGTTGCAAAGCCAGATAGGATGACCAGACAGGGTGATCAGTCCCGTGTCCTACAAGTACTACAGCTTCCTCATTATTACCGTTAAAACTGTTTCTGCAATTTTCCGACATAAGCTCATAATCTTCAGGTTCCGTTAATAACGGCAGGCCTATGGATGTTCTTATTTTGCAATTTTCAGCTTCCTGAACCATGCGGTAAAATTCATGGCCGCAGAACAGATGCAAAGACTGCACAACAGCCCATAAATGCCCCTCAGATGATAGCCTGGTCAATATTTCATGAGGATGTTTAAGATCTATATTTCTTCTTTTTTTTATCCAGTCTTTAACCATCCTTGAAGAATATGCCCATAATATCTCGTGATCCTTAAACCGGGCAGCAAGCTTCTCATTCATAAAATCATATGTTTCAAGCGCTTTTGTTGTTGTTCCGAATGCCGTCATAACAATAGGTGTTTTCATGATCTGCTTTCCATTGCTTTTATTATATCTCTTCTGGCTTCGCCGATTGTCAGCGGAATGCGCCCAAACTGCAAGCCGTCTTCATTCTTCAGTTTATAAACAAGCTCAGCTATCATGGGCAATCTGAGCTTTACTTCCGACATTTCTTCAGGAGCTGTAAATACCTCCTCGGGTATTCCGCTTCTTACAATCCGGCCGGAGCTTAATATATAAAGTTTGGACAAAAATAACGGGACAAGATCCACGCTATGTGTGGCCATTACTATTGTAACGCTGTTTTCCCGGTTAAGTTTTTTTAAAAGACTCATCATTTTATATTCGCCCATCGGATCAAGGCCTGCTGTGGGTTCATCCAGCAGCAATATTTCATGGCCCATGGCAAGAAGCCCTGCTATACATGCTCTTTTTTTCTGGCCGTAACTTAAGTTGTGAATGGATTTCTTCTCAAGGCCGTCAAGTTCTACATCTTTCAATGCGCAAAGAACACGATCCTTAACTTCAGCAATATTTAACCCCATATTTATCGGGCCAAATGCTATATCATCAAATAGCGTTGCAGCAAAAAGCTGATCATCCGGGTTTTGGAAAACAAGGCCTATCTTTTGATATATCATTTTAGGGGTAAGCTTTTTAATGTTTTTACCATCAAGACGAACTTTGCCGTGTGATCCTTTCAATAGCCCGTCCATTATTTTAAGCAGCGTTGTTTTTCCCGATCCATTGGAACCGAGTATTGCTGCAAACTCTCCTTTTTTGATTTCAATACTGATATCGGAAAGAGCTTTTGTTCCATCAGGATATATTAACGACACATCTTTTACAGAAAGCCTTACATGATTTTCCATAGCACTCCGGCTGCAAAAATTATAACTACTGCTATCGCCACTTCATTTATTTTAAAAGAAGCACTATGGCCTACAGGCATATTTCCGGTGTATCCTCTTTGAAACATTGCCTGGGTCGTTATCTGGCTGCGATCAAAAGCTCTTATTATAAGTTCACCCGAAAGCGTTCCGAAAGAACTTAAGCCTGACCGGATACTGGAATAACCGAGTCTGTTTTTTTGTGCATTATATATAACGCCCGCATCTTCAAAAAGAACAAATATGTACCTGTAGGTAATCATCAGTAAATCTACAAACTGCGAAGGAATTTTAAACCAAGAAAGACCTGTAATAATATCTGTAAAAGGAGAAGAAAATCCGGCAAGTGCAATAAGCGAAACAGCTCCTATAATGCGGCTTGAAAGCCTTATGCCTTCCATCAGGCCGTCTTTGTAACCTACGATGTCAATCCCTGCGATACTTACACAAAACAAAGGTTCGTGGCCGGTAAAAAAGAATTTTAAAAAAAGAAGCATAGCGGCTATGAATAGTGGCTCTGAAAATCTGATAAGCATAACGCGAGACGGTATATCAATAAATTTGCAAAGTACTATGCAGAGCATAGCTATAAACAAAGGAAATATTATTCCATTGCTGCATAAAACCATAACAAGCAGTGAAAACGTTAATATAAGCTTGATTCTAACATCAACTCTTGTGAGAAGATTATTGTTTTTATAATATTCGTCAAATAAATGCATATTGGTTTTTATTTAAAATACTTTTTATTAGTCCTTCATTACGAGGATTCCAGGGTTCAAGAGTTCAAGGGTTCCAGTGAAATCTCGTTTATATATGAAATTGAACTGAAATCTTCGCTTAGAGGCTATGGGTTTCCTTCCGGTCTCCCGGTGGCATAATAAGCATTCTCCAGTAATATCCGCCGATAAATCCGCCAATCGTACCCGCCAGAAGAAATACAAATAAAAGCAGGTCTCCCTGATCCGTATTTATGAAAGGCTCGCTTGATTCCCGGCCATGCTCTTTTGCGTATTTTTCCACTACGGATTCATCAACACCCGGCCACTTTTCCGAACTATAAACAAACGGCTGAAAGCAATAAAATACAATTGCAGATAAAACAAAGATCATAACCATTTTGATCATAATTTTACTTTTTTCAGGCTTCATTGGCTACACCTCCCACCGATTTAATCACTTTCATCTTTATGAGTAAATCAGGTCTCTTCTTATACAGCAATACGACCATTCCGCCGGTGATGGCTCCTTCAAGTATTCCAAGAGGAAGCTGAGTAGGAACAAAAGCTATAATTATTTTTGTGAAAAGCGGCATAAAAGGTGAACCTCCCATTATACCTGAGGCCAGTTCAACTGAAGTGGAAAGATATGTAGCCCAGTCTGCTATTAATCCTGCTACAAACCCTGCTGCAAAAAGGTTTGTATTAAATCCGCGTAAGGTTTTAAAAGTAATATACCCGGCAAAAGAGCCCATTATGCCCATAGAAACTATATTTGCGCCAAGTGTGCTTAATCCGCCGTGCGCAAGAAAAAGAGCCTGAATAAAAAGGGCCACTGCTGCTACAAGAACGCTTAAGCCCGGACCAAGCAGTATTGCAGATATTCCGGTTCCGCATGGATGCGAACATGTGCCGGCTGTAGGAACAGGCATGGGCATGCAAGAGATGATAAATACAACTGCAGCTACAAGACCGACAAGCGGCTTGAAGGAAGGATCAATACTGGAAAGCTTTTTCAGTTTATATAAGCCATATGCTACAAATGGCGCAGCGACAACAAACCATAACACCGCCCAGTTGAAAGGCAATATTCCTTCTGATATATGCATTGCATAAGCATTACCTGAAAGCATCAAAAAGATAAAAGCCGACAATACAAAAAAATGAATTTTAAAATTATTTAACGCTGTACAGGCTGTTTTAAATACAGTTTTCTTCATAAGCATATCTCCTTGTTAAAAAATGTATAATGATACCAACCCAAAAAAACAAAAAAAAATCCCCGGACCGAAGTTAATCGATCCGGGGAATCCCATTATTTTCCTCATGATCATAAACGCGCTCTCTTGTCCTCGGAGAACACACAAAATATTCAGGCAGGTCTTCTGACTCTCGGATCAACCATTCGGCTGCGCCTTCCCATCACGGTTACGCGTGAAAGTGGCATTTTGCAGCTTTTGTCCCCGATTACAGCGGCGGGCCCGTCCCCGATTCACACGGGGTTCCCTATTCCGGCAGGATATAAAATTCCACCCTACATCTCATCCCGTAGGGCGGCATTTCACATTCCGCCATATGCTAAAAAGCACCTGAATATATATTTATAGTCTTTAATAATAATTAAATAAGATTTTTGTCAAGAAATATTTGCTATGGCTATTGCCGGAATAGAGTTTCGATATCAGCTTATTCAAATTGGTTGTGTATGGGATTAATAAATTCTATTGAGGTAGATTTATCAATCAGAGTTTTCAGAAAGATCGGACGGATATCCGGGAATACAAAATACTTATATTCCTTCATTTAAAACCATACGGGATTTTGATCCGGCTTTAGTGTATGAATCCATATATAACAAGAAAGTGGCTAACGGTTTTTTAAATTCGACAGGATTATTGGAGAAGTAATAAGAATCATATTCATCATCAGGACTTGCCCTGTATATACCTATCGGGTCCCAGTCTTTTAAAAGTATACTTTTTATAGCTTTACTAATTATTTTTACTTCAGATGGTGTTATTGCCGCACATACCACGAAGGGTTACCTTATATTGACCATCACCCACGACTTGTCTTTGCTCAAATACTCGGGATAAAAGATAATAACATTTTACAAAGTCCCAGAAGCATTTACTCTCGTTTTTCTTGTCATATAACTCTAACAATTTGAAAAATATTCAGATTATTATCTTTAGATCTAAAGGACAACCCCATTAAATTCTAAGCCTTTAACGGCAGTAAGCAGTTCGGCCCGAAGGCCAAGTTGATCAAATGACATAGTCATCATAGGAGGCCTTCTCGCAAATACGTGCGAACGCCACCGGGTCCAGGCTTGCCGTCCCTACCATTAACCCGGACAAACCCGCTATCGCCAGGTAATCGCCAGCATTATCCTCATTAATTGAGCCACCATAAAGGATCGGTTTGTCAGGTGCGATTATCCGGATCTCCCCTATCACCTCTTTTATCTTTTCAAGAGATTGGGGAACATTAATACCAATGGCATCAACAGGTCCATAGCCGATAATCAAATCCTCAAGATCTGCTTCGCTCAGGGCCGCTATCTGAGACCTTGCATAGGTTTTGTCGACACAGACGATGGGTTTTATATTGGCAGCCCTGGCCTCGCTGACTTTGTTAGCAACATCCTGGTTGGTTTCATGAAAATAACGACGCCGCTCAGAATGACCGAGAATAGCAAACTCAACCAGGTCTCGTGCCATTTCAGCGGCCATTGCCCCGGTATAAGCGCCCAGGGGGGGGAATGGCGACAGATCCTGAGCTGCCAAGGTTAGATGCTCAGTTGTATATTTCTGTAATTTCTGTTGCATGGGGATAAGGTATAATGCAGGTGGGGCGATGATTACTTCTACCTGGGGATTGGGACGATACAACTGACAGAACTTTTCAAGCCATGCTTCAGCTTCGGACATGGATTTATGGGCCTTCCAGTTTGCCAATACATATTTTGTCATAACTACCTCTCAATAAAGAATCCGGTAATGGCAGATTGGACGTCCATTAGTACATAAGTTCAACGGCGTTGTCACCACGAAGCGTTACCTTTTATTGACCATCACCCACGACTTGTCTTTGCTCAAATACTCGGGATAAAAGATAATAACATTTTGCAAAGTCCCAGGAGCATTTACTCTCGTTTTTCTTGACATATAACTCTAACAATTTGAAAAATATTAAGATTGTTAACTTTATATATAAAGGGCGTCCCCAAAAATCCCCCCTGCTTCTCAAGACAGCCATAAATGCACCAAAAGCCATTTTTTCGTTTAGGCCAATTATCTGTGCTGTTTTACCAACCAATGCTCTGCTCCCATTCCGTGCACAAATTAGTAAATCCCCTTCGTTAACAATAACGCTGTCCTTGATTTCTTTGTTCACACGCACTAAATTAGATAAATCAAGCTTACCATCTTGAACATTATTTGACCTTAACACGGGTATCCCGATATCAGAGATATCGGCTGGTGAGTAGGTTAAACCAATATTGGTTTCACCTATATCTCCCAATCTCGTCCAGACCCACCCATCCGGCACTTCATAGAGCACTTCTTCAGACTTTATCGGCGGCAGTTCTTTCTGCTTCTTGATCTTCCCCTTTTTAATCAACCGTTCCTTCTCTGCCTGGATCTCTTTCAACAACTCAATCGCCGGTTGATCCTTGGGGTCTTGCTTTACCAGTTTGCCCTGCATGGCAAGGGTAAGGATGGCTTTTTTCAGCTCTGCCACATTTTCTTTTACACTGTAGAGCGGGTCAAAGTGTCGGGCTATAAACTGCCATGATGTATCAAACTCTTTTTTGTCTGCGGCAGTAAGAAGACCGTTAATGGCTGCGGTGTGGACTGCCAGCCTTTTATCATTGCGGGCTTTGCGCTGTGCTTCCAGCCTGTCGCAGAGGGCCATGAGTTCGTCGATTTTGACGACAATGCGTTTTTGTTCGGCAAGAGGCGGGATAGGAATCAATGTTGCTTTAATTTTCCCCACATTTAGATTCGGTTGTGCAGCACCTGCGGCTAAAAGTCTGATTTCAGCATAAATTTTGAAAAAAAAATATTTGAGATAGAGCTTAATGTGGCGTGACGATTCATAAAAAATCATCGCCGCTATGGCTTGGTTTGTCGCGCCGGGAATAACAATTTCGCTTATTTGACCTCTAGTCTTTCCTTGACCATATAGTGCAATTATCAAACTGCCAGTCGGGAATACCTTGCAATTAGTTTCGTATATGGCTTTTTCGGTAATGAATTTACCTGGTTCAGCAGCCATTGGATTATTTGTTGCAGAACTTGTATACCAAGGAATAGTTCCGTTGTAATATTCGTGATTTGTCGTTGTGGGAGTCGAACCTGTTCCGACATCCACAATTTCAGAAAGTCTTACCCACTCCCACCCCTCCGGAACCTCATAGGGCACTTCTTCTGGCTTTATCGGTGGTAATTCTTTCTGCTTCTTAATCTTCCCCTCTTTAATAAGTCGTTCCTTCTCCGCCTGTATCTCTTTCAACAGCTTACTGGCCGGTTGATCCTTGGAGTCTTGTTTTACCAGTTTCCCATGCATTGCAAGGGTAAGAATCAGTTCCCTCAGTTTTTTTATGCCGTCGGGGCTTTCCATAGCGGTATCGAAGTGTTTCTGTAATAGATAAAGCTGTTCAGTCATTTTTACACTCCAGCTCTTTTTCTATTTGTTCAATAGTTGGCAGGCTTGTTTTGAGTTCTTCCGGCAGGGAATTGACAATCTGATATTCAGCTATTCCCATAGGTTTGCTGTTGTCGTGAAGCGCGTACTCTGCAACAACTTTATTTTTACTTTTACACAACAGCAGGCCGATGGTTGATGCATCCTGTTTCTCTTTAATATCTCGATCTACAGCAGTCATATAAAAACCCAACTGCCCCAGGTGTTCCGGTTTGAATTTGCCGGACTTGATTTCTATAACTATATAACAGCGCAACTTTAAATGATAAAAAAGAAGATCAATAAAAAAATCATCTCCGCCTATTTCCAGATGCACCTGCCGCCCGACATAAGCAAATCCGGCACCCAATTCAATCAGAAACTGCGTAATATGGGTAACCAAAGCCGCCTCAATTTCCTTTTCAGCCGCATCAGTACCTATGCCGAGAAAATCAAATTTATAAGGATCTTTAAGAGACTCTCTTGCTAAATCCGATTGAGGTTTGGGGAGAGTCTGCTCAAAATTTGAAATGGCTTTACCAGTGCGCTCAAGCAGACGGGACTCAATATGAATTGTTAAAACATTACGGGACCAGCCATTAGCAAGCGCACCTTGCGCATAGTTCAACCGTTCATTTTCAGTTTTTAACTTGCTCAGCAATACCAGATTGTGTCCCCAAGGTAATTGTCCAACAGCCTGTTGGACAATTTGCTCTTCGCTCCAGGCTTCGGCAAAGGCTCGCATATACATCAGATTTGCCCGGGAAAAACCTTTCATTTCAGGAAAAGCATTCCGCAAATCATGCGCCAAACGTTCAATAACCTTGGCTCCCCAGCCGGATTTTTCCTGACGGGTTAAAATTTCACGACCAATTTGCCAATACAGGAGTATAAGCTCACGACTTACTGCAAGAGTAGATCGCTGCTGTGCCGTATGAATGCGGATTTTCAAGTCTTTCAACCACTCGTCGTAACCTTCCGGTTGAGTATTTAAAGAAATCGGGAGTCCTTTGGCAGATGACCGCATTTCTGACTTCTTCATTACTTTCCCCCCAATGCCTGCATCAGTTCTTTTTTCAGGGCATCACGGGTGGCATTCATATCTTTTACAATTGCCTCATACTCCTGCATCAGTTCCTCGGGGTCGCCGTGGTCTATCTCTACCTGGTGGGGGTTCTTAAAATCCAGATTGTAATTACGCGCCTCAATCTCTTTGATAGAAACCTTCCAGGCGTTTTCCGTCACCTTACGCTTTTTCCACCATTTTTTTTCCAGGTCAAACTCACCGATAATAAGCGGTTTGGAGCGGGAATAGGATTTATAGCCTTCCGGATAGGGATGCTCAAAAAACCAGATATCCTTGGTTTTATCACCTTTTGTAAAAAACAGAATATTGGTATTAATGCCGGTATAGGGGCTGAATACACCCTTTGGCAAGCGCACAATCGTATGCAGATTAAACCCTTCAAGCAGTTCTCGTTTAAGGGTTGTTTTTACTCCTTCACCAAAAAGAAAACCGTCCGGCAAAACCACTGCCGCCCGGCCGATATCGTGCTTTAAGAGATGCATGATCAACGCCATAAAAAGGTCAGCTGTCTCGCGGGTTTGATATTTTTTAGGAAAGTTGTTTTCAATGCCGTCTTCTTCCATACCGCCAAAAGGAGGATTAGTAATCACAATATCCACCCGATCCTTGGGGCTGTAATCTTTTAAAGGTCGGCTCAGGGTATTGTCATGCATGATGTTGGTCGGAACATCGATGCCATGGAGCATCATATTTGTTAAAGCCAGCATGTGCGGGAGCGGTTTTTTTTCGACGCCATTTATAGACTTTTGTAAAATTTCATTATCTTTGGCTGTCTTTACCTGGTTTTTCAGGTGTTCAATAGTGCAAGCCAGGAAGCCACCAGTACCACACGCCGGATCAAGAATTTTTTCGCCAAGTTGTGGGTTAATAATATCAACCATAAACTGTGTAACTGCACGCGGTGTGTAATATTCCCCGGCGTTACCTGCTGACTGTAGATCGCTCAAGATCTTTTCGTAAATGTCATTAAACAGGTGTCGGTCGGCTGAAGAATTAAAATCTACATCAATTTGAATGGTGTTTATTACCTGCCGGAGCAGTGTGCCGGATTTCATGTAGTTGTAGGCATCTTCAAAAACACTACCAACAACTTTACCCTGTGGCGAAACGCCTGCAGTTGTCGCCAGTTTTTTAAGAGCAGGAAAAAGGTTGTTGTTCACAAAGTCAATAAGCTCTTCACCTGTCATACCTTCGGCATTTGCAGCCCAGTTTGTCCATTGAAACCGGCTTTGCAGGGGCGACTTATAATTTTTTATTGTCAGTTTCCATTCTTGTTCTTTATCGTCGAATATTTTCAGGAAGAGCAACCAGACCATCTGGCTGATACGCTGGGCGTCACCATCAACACCCACATCTTTGCGCATGATATCCTGAATCATTTTAATAAGTGTACCAAGAGGCATCTAATCTCCTTATATTTACGCTGCGTAAATTTGCTCTTCAAGTTCTTGAATTGCATTCTCGTATTGCTTGATACCGCCAAACGCCTTAATAATTTCCATTGGTGTGCCAAAATCCGAAAACGGATTAATTGACAGTATTTGCGGCTCTTCTATGTGTATTACTCCCTCATCTGCGTATTTTTCGAGGAGTGCATTAAGAACCCGTTGTGCTTGCTCACCGTATTTAGCAAAGTAGTTCCGTTTCTTAACATTTTCCGCCCGTTCGCGCCGGGTTAACGGCGGCTTATCCCATGCAACATGACAAACAATGTCAAACGGATCAAGCTCCTTGCCTATTTCAGCTTCAAGGGCATCAAAAAATACACCTTCGTCCGCCAACGCTTCGATGATTACCTGCTTCTTTTCGGCTTTGCTCCACTTTCTTAAAAAATCATCAAGCGAAGAAAACTCTTTGGTAATGGTTTTCCTGGTGTAATCTTTAAGCGATTCAGTAATCAGTTTGCCATTTTCATCATAATATTGCACTCTTTCGGCTACTACAGAAACAGGTACTTCTTCAACATAATATCTCCTGATTTTACCTTGGCCTTCACCTATTGGGTAACCATCATCTCCCGGTAAATTATTTCCAGTGACACCCGTATTACCAAGCCCATCTTCGGTTTCGCCTGGATCTACTTCATCTGGCGGTACAGGTGATTCATCCGGCCTTGGAGAATAAATAACAACAGGGTCGCCATCAAAATCCGGGTCAGCAAAAAGCTCTGTAGCCTTTTTAAAATCCATTATCGTAAAGTAAAACTTATTGTAATCCTCATTGATACGCGTGCCTCGGCCAATAATTTGTTTGAATGCAGCCATTGACTGTATACGCTGGTCGAGTACAATCAGTTTGCAAGTTTGGGCATCAACGCCTGTAGACATTAATTTTGAGGTAGTAGCAATGACCGGGTACCGTGATTCCGGAAAAATAAAGTTATCGAGTTCAAATTTTCCTTCTTCGTTATCACCGGTAATTCGCATTACATATTTGGAGTTTTCCGCAGCCAGATCGCCGTTTTCATTAACTAACGCCTGCCGCATTCTTTCAGCGTGGTCAATATTGTCACAAAAGACAATGGTTTTATCGAAGCGGTTTGTCTGTTTAAGAAATTCAGATACTTTTTTGGCAACCAACTGCGTCCGTTTGTCGAGCACCAGTGTTTTGTCCATATCTTTTTGATTAAAAATCCGGTCTTCTATCTCATTACCATATTTATCAACCATACCTTTATCTGGCCGCCAGCCGGTAAGGTCTTTATCAAAATCAATGCGGACAACTTTGTAGGGTGCTAAAAATCCATCGTCAATACCCTGTCGCAGTGAATAGGTGTAAATAGGATCACCAAAATAGGTCGAGTTTGATATGTCTTCAGTCTCTTTTGGCGTTGCTGTCAGTCCCACTTGCGTGGCCGACACGAAATAATCGAGGATCTTGCGCCAATTGGAATTTTCGTCTGCGCTG
>Ga0180732_1001930_pt1 | contig 11791 bp, 12 predicted proteins | sample KR11_01MetaG_FD_148674 | JGI IMG/M metagenome (GOLD analysis project Ga0180732, IMG submission 148674) | Groundwater microbial communities from the Olkiluoto Island deep subsurface site, Finland - KR11_0.1 MetaG | ecosystem: Environmental > Aquatic > Deep subsurface > Groundwater | place...
GAAGCTTTGATTTTGAATGATCATTTGAAAGCTACGGTAGGCATATACCACTTCTTCAAAAATCAAAGCGAAGTGGCATAGAATTTATCTTAAGTGTTAACGCCTAAAAAGTCAAGGGTAAAAAAACTGGGATTTCTAATTTTTTTACCCGCCGACCCCAAAGTCGCTCTTTGTGAATGCGAGGTTAGAATGAAATAATAGTTAATGAACTCCAATTGTACTTAAAACACCGTTGTCTATCAGAACCGTATTACCGGCAAAGGATCTTCTACTTTGATCAAGTAGAATGAAAATAAATTCTGCTATTTCTTTATGGGAGATCACTCTATCTTTCTCAGTAAATAATAGTGCATCATTGTCATTTCTTAGATGAAGGTTTACAGAACCAAAGATAAGTGTTGTCGATGTTATGTTTTTTTCAATAAATGACGCAGTAATTTGTTTAGATAGTTGATTTAACATAACTTTTGTGATTGCATATTCATTTGATCCTTTTGGATTTCCTTTTATTGACCAAATAGATGAGATAAATACAAATCTACCATGACCAGTTCCTATCATTCCTGGAATTAATTTTTGCGATATGAGAAATGGTAATTTTCCGTTGACATCAACCGCTTTTTGAAAATCTTCATTGGTAATATTTAAAAATTGTTTGCGTGAATTAGACATCGGAAAATAAATCATGGAATCAAAATAATCGTATTTTTTAATAAGATTATCCAACCAAAAAAGATTTCCTTTTGTAATATTAAGTATTTCTTTATGTAGGTTTTTTTGTTCAAGTTTTAAGAATTTTCTGTGTCTGTCTGTATCTTCATTTATTGAAACAGCTACTACAGTATAACTCTCGGGTATGGTTTTTATTAATTCCTGTGATAAGTAGTTAGACCCTCCAATTAACAACAGTTTTGACATAAATAAATTATAGCAAATATGAAAAGTTATATTGGAACTTTATAGATAAATAATTGTAGTCGATAATTTAGAGAGATTTGTTAAAATTGTTGGCATGAGCGACTACGTTTTAAATAAAGAACAACAACAAGCAGTTAAATGTAAGATTCTAACACTGGATGTTCAAGGCTATTTTAATAATTTGAATTCTTTTGCGTTCAGCTTTGTGACAACTTTTTTTACTATAGGCGGTCACCCTAAGGGTGACTAGGCTCGAATTATCACCATCTCACTACCTTCTATATTTTTTTGCTAAAATTGGTGTCATGAGCGACTACGTTTTGAATAAAGAACAGCAACAAGCAGTTAAATATAATAAAGGGCATCTATTAATTATCGCCGGGGCCGGAACCGGAAAAACCTCAGTGATTGTTGAAAAAATAAAATACTTAGTTAAAAAAAAATTAGCGAAACCGGAACAGATTCTCGCTTTGACTTTTACAGAAAAGGCGGCGGCGGAAATGGAAGAAAGAGTCGACCGGGCCATGCCCTATGGATATTTTCAAATGTCAATCTCCACTTTTCACGCCTTTGCTGATCAAGTATTAAAAGAAAACGGCTATCAAATTGGCCTATCTCTAAACTTTCGTTTAATGACCGAAGCGGAAACAATTATTTTTTTAAAACAAAATCTTTTTAACTGCCTCGTAAGATTCTGATAAATGGAATGACCAGTAGAGATTAACTTTGTTTGTAACATCACGGTGTATCATAATAACTCCTTGACGGTGTAACCATTTACCGTCAATCCCAATTACCCAGGGTTGTTTTGATTTATTTCTATCGATCAGAAAGGCGGAGTCTTCTGGAGTTGGACTGTAACCAAAAAACGGTTTAAATTTTTTCCATAAAGAAGTACGGGAGATATATTCTTTTTCAAGAACGGCTTCCTTATTGAGTTTATTGACGACAAAATCCCGGAATTTAATAAGGTCGAAGAAATTAGATTTTAACTTCTTTGGTTTACCAAAAGTATGACAGCAACTTAAACATACAAACCGCCGTTTTCCGGTAGAATCGAAGCCTTTTCTTTTTGTTCCATGACACTCCGGGCATCTTAGAGTTTTTTAAAAGAGGATACTTTAATCATACTAAAAAAATGAAATTTTAACTTTAGAGCATTATACCTGTTTAAAGTAGTTAGTTCAGACCCATTTTTTGAAACTTAAGCCGACAATGTCTATTACTCTGAAAAATTATCTATTCACTATTATTTTGCATTAGGCATTTTAAAAAAAAGAGATTTTACTCAACCATTTATTATTACAACAATAAACGAATGCATACGAGTTCAAAAACAACGCTTATTAATTTCCGGAATCGGTTTTAAGAAACTTTTACACTAGTTGATTGTATTTTTATACTTCTTTATCTACCCTTTCCTTTCATATGAAATACAAATACATATATGGAAGGATCGGAAAGGAAATATCGAGAATAAGAAAGGAGAAAGATATTTCCCAGGAAGATTTAGCATTTGATTGTTATATTGATCGCTCTAACTTAGCTGAGATTGAGGAAGGAAAAGTAAATCCAAGCTTGAAGGTACTTTGCAAAATTGCGAAAGGATTAAGTATTCGCCTTTACCAACTTTTTATAAATATCTAATTTCTGATAAATAAGAATAGAGATGTAAATTTTTCTTAACTTTGTGGTAAATTATAAGTATGGAATTAGAATTCACTATTCCCAGAAAACGTCCTTTCAAAAATATATATCAGTTTAAAATTACCTTATTGGATACAAAACCTCCTGTTTGGCGAATAATCCAAGTACCGGAAAGCTATACTTTCTATGATCTTCATGTGGCAATTCAAGACGCCATGGGTTGGACAGATTCTCACTTACACTGTTTTGAAAAAAGAGATCCTAAAGCAAGGTGGGGGTATTTGGAAAAAGTTGATTGTCCTTATGCGGCCGAAGAAATTAGGGAAGAAAAACTTCCTCTTTTTACCACCGAAACTCCTCTTTCTAAATTTTTCAAAAAAGAAAATGACAAAATGTTTTATATTTACGACTTTGGTGATAATTGGGAACATGAGGTAATCTTGGAGAAAATTCTTCCAAGAATAAACAAAGTGAAATATCCTATTTGCCTTGAGGGAAAACTTGCCTGTCCACCAGAAGATTGCGGTAGTATTCCAGGGTATTACAATTGTATAAAAACATTAGAAAAAAATGGCAAAGAATTTGATGAAGAACTTTTAGCGTGGATAGGCGACTGGGATCCTGATCATTTTGACCCTAAGGAAATTGTCTTTTCTGATCCAAAAAAACGTTTCAATGAAAGTTGGGATTGATTAATTTATGGAACCTTCTTTTTTAGAAAAAATATTTATTAATCAATTTGGTGCGATCAACCCTCTTTGGATTCATAAAGATGTCTTTTATAAACTGCCTTTTAATTTTTGTGACCGCTGGTGTGAAAGATGCAAACTTTCCGGTATCTGTCGTGTTTATCAAAAAGAAAAAGAGTCAGAAAAAATATTTATCAAAAAAGGTATTGATCCAAAAAGTACTAAAGCAATGCTTCTTTCTATCTCTGAAAGTTTTGAAGAAACAAGAAAATTATTAGAAAAAGATATGAAGAGATTGAAATTAAAAATATCTAAAGAAGATGATAAAAAGTATGAGAAAGAAGAAGACAAAAAAGACAAGTTTGTGAACAATGATAATTTAACTCAAGTATCTAAAAAACTTACCTTTACATTAGTAAAATTAGTTGAAGATCTCCATTATTATTTTCTTGAAGAAACTCCGAAAGAAATTAAAGAACCACTCAGAATCCTTAATTATTATATGTTGTTTTTCTCAGTCAAAATTCAGAGGGCTATTTTAAGTGAAATTGAAGAGAAAAAGATGGAATATGAAGACACTACTTTTGACTCAAAAAATTCTGCCTTCTTATCTTATATTTCCATAGTAAAAATTATCCATGCTCTAAAAAACATTTCTAATTTTAAAAATTTTCATCATAATCTTTATAGAGAAGCTTTAAAACTTATATCTTTATTTAAAAACTTAAATTTGGTTTTGGAAGAAAGATTTAATTTGGGATATTGAGGATACGGTTTTTGTACTCTGTGTGATCAAAGGTTAATCTGGGAAAAGGATTCCGGTTGGAGTCATTCAGAAAATGAAGATGAATGGGATAATTATTTGACAAAAGAGTTTTTTGATATGGGTAAAGAAAAAAGTAAAGTAAATTAATCAAAATAAATTTTAATTATCGACTTATTTAATTAATCTTTTACATTAAATGGAAAGATTTGCTGACTCAAAACTACTAAACGTCTTTAAAGCGCTTAAATATTTAGTAGAGTCTTTTAATTTTTCCAATACAGTACTTAAAACTCTCAGATTGGCTGGTGTCGGGTCGGTATTAACTTCGGCTATTAAATCAATAATGTTTTCTCTTAATTCCTCGGTTAAATTTGAATCATTTTCAACAACATTAGAAATGTTTTTTAAAGTATCAGTTAAATTCATATATTTATTTTAAATTTTTAATTATTTTGTACCTGCTTTAGTGACGCCTAATTGAGCTTCTTTGAGAATCTGTTCTTGTTGTTTAATTTCAGCAACGTCTTGTTGCTTAATTTGTTCGGCTCCACCTTTGCCGATATCTGCTCCTGTTGTAAGTACTTCTTTAAACTGACCGGCTAATTTTTCTTTAACAGCCGTTGTTTGATCAACTTCATCTTTAAGTATTGTTGTTGATTTCTTTAGCTCGGATACTCTATCTTTACTGCCGAGTATCGCCTCAAATTTATCAGCAAAGTCATGAGTAGCTTTAGCACCCTCTCCATATTTAACCGCCGTATCCAAATCACGTTCAGCAACTCGATTATCTCTCTCCGCCCAAAATCCATGCCATTTTTCACTACCCGTATCTATCACCCTTTGAGCTAATTCTCGAGCTTGTTCAATTCTTGATAAAGCTCCGGGGCCTACTCTACCAGGAAGGTCCAGCATTTGTAAAGTGGTATTGGCAATATCATATTCTGCCGCTTTTTTTGCCACTTCAACTGGTTTTTCTCTTAATGCTTGTAATTTTCTTTCATGATCTGTTGCTCTAGTTGACCTATTATACGCACTTGTTTCAAGGTAGTCGCCTCTCTTTTCTACTAAATCACCTATCCCTTTTATAACTTTTACTCCGAGCTCTCCAATTTTTGGATCTGCTTGTTCATTTCCCTTAATTTTTGCTTCTGCTTTTGTTAGACCGATTCTTCTGGCGACTTCGGTTTTAGCTGTTTTAAACCATTCGCTTAGTTTAAATTTTGCTAATTCCGGAACTCCTCCTATTGCACCTCCGGCCCTGACCGCTCTTGCTTCTGGAGCTACTGATATTGGCGCTGTTACTGCTTCTGCCATAAATTTATTAATAAAAAACTTCTAATAATTCTATCTTAGTATTTCTTAGAGTCTATTGCAATAGCATATTTGAGGCTAATTGCTTAGTTCTGCTTAGTGGATTATTAATCTGGTCCATATGAAAATTGTTTTGTATGAAGAAAAAATCGAACAAAACTTTACGAACACTTGGGAAGAAAGTACAGAAATTAAGAAAGGGAATAAAAGTTAGTCAAAAAGAATTAGCCGGTCAATTAGGAATTAGCAGAGTTTACATGGGATATATCGAACAAGGTCGGGAAAGCCCATCACTTCACCTCCTTATGAGATTATCAAAAAAATTTAAAACAAAGATTCAGAACTTATTCCATTGATGACCTATTCAAGACTTTCCACATTTTAACAATATTTGACATACTTCAACATATTCAAAGATTAGCTTTGAACGCAGGATGTTCAAGGTTATTTTATTAATTTTAATTCTTTTGCGTTCAGCTTGGTAATAACTTTTTTACCTGTTCTTTTTTCCAATTTACGTTTGACTGTCCCTGCAATTGAGCCACCTTCTCTGGCAACTTTTTTATTTTCCTCAAAACTTTTTGGTTCAACTTTCTTTGAGATTTCTGTTGTTGAGACTTCTGCAAGCATGTTCAAAACCAATTCAAGATTCGTCATATTATCACGCAAGTTTTCTTTTTTTAGGTCTTTGTATTTTTTATAATCTTTCGTTTTCATACCCGCCCAAGCAAAAGTAATTTCATCAGTTAAAACAGCAAATTCATTGTTTTCTCTTATACCGCGGGTTTCCCATTCATTAGTTAGTTCCTTTCTTATTTCTATGCTTTTCAGTCTTTGATTTACCCAATTTTTGGAATATCCATGTTTGAGATAAAAATGCATTGCCCGTTGAATAGCTTTTTCTGGATCTTCAGACTCTTCTATTCGCTCATAGCCAACTCTAGCCAACCATAATTTAAACGGTTCGGCATTAGGAGATGGAATTGACTGGATTATTCGAAGCATAACTTCGGTATCAGCTACGTCGGTCAGGCGCATTTTGCCATCTATAGCCAGCATTTTCAAAGCGTTACATTTTGTAACGGTTTTATTAGAACCTTCATCAATAAGTCTTTTTTTGAAAACTCTCCAATATACCTGAGGATTATTACTATTTGTCAAAGCAGAAATCACATCGACTATCGAGAAAAACCATTTTTCCTGTTTCTCATTCCAATACCTTCTAATTTTTTGACCTTTAAAAACAGCAATTTTTTCCATAACTTAATATATTATTTTACTGGTTTTTTGCTAAAATTGGTGTCATGAGTGATATCGTTTTAAATCAGGAACAGCAACAGGCTGTAAAATATAATAAAGGACCGCTTTTGATTATTGCCGGGGCCGGAACTGGAAAAACAACGGTCATAGTTGAGAAAATAAAATACCTTATAAAAAAGAAATTAGCGAATGTTGATCAAATATTAGCTTTGGCTTTCACAGAAAAAGCCGCTAATGAAATGGTTGAACGAGTCGATCAGGAACTTCCCTATGGTTATTCCAATATTAACATTTCAACTTTTCATGGCTTTGCTGATGAAGTTCTTAAAAACCATATTCATCAAATTGGATTATCAACGTCTTTTAAATTAATGACTGAAGCAGAATCAATATTATTTATCAAAAATAATTTATTTTTATTTGACCTTGATTATTATCGTCCGCTTGGCAACCCCAATAACTTTATTGAAGATTTATTAAAACACTTTTCCAGGTTAAAAGATGAGAATGTTTCACCCGACCAATACCTTCGCTGGACTCAAAATCAAAGATCAAAGATCAAATATCAAAAATCCGAAGAAAGAATAGAAATCAAAAAATATCTTGAGTTAGCACGGGCTTATGAAAAATATCAGCAACTAAAAATTAGGGGAGGATTTTTTGATTTTTCCGATTTAGTATATTATACCCTAGAACTATTTAAAAAAAGAAAAAATATTCTAAAAGAATATAAAAAAAAATTTAAGTATGTATTGGTAGATGAATTTCAAGATACTAATATTTGCCAATATGAATTAATAAAATTAATGTGTCCTTCAAAAATAAAACCAAAATTAACTGTTGTTGGCGATGACTCTCAAGCAATCTATAAATTTCGTGGTGCTTCAGTCTCCAATATTCTAAATTTTATAAACGACTACCCGGCAACCAAAAAAGTTAATTTAATTATTAACTATCGTTCGAGCCAGCCAATTCTTGACACCAGTCATCAATTAATAAAATTTAATAACCCGGATACTCTTGAGTCAAAAATGGGGATTTCAAAAAAACTTATTGGGAAAAAATCAGATGTTGACCAACCAATCAATTTTATTATTAAAAATAATGGAGAAGATGAAGCTGACTTTATTGCTAAAGAAATTATTAAACTAAAATCAAAATATAATTTAAATTATCAAGACTTTGCCATTTTACTGCGGGCAAATAATCACAGCGAACCAATTATCAGATCTCTTAGCAGACAAGCCATTCCCTATCAATTTTCTGGTCAAAGCCAACTTCTTAAACAGTCTGAAGTTAAAGATTTAATCGCCTACCTTAAAGTACTTGACAACCCTGAAGATTCAATTTCTTTTTATCGGGTACTTGAAATGGAAATTTTTTCCATTGATTCAAAGGATATTGCTCTTTTATTATCTTTTTCCAAAAAAATCAATGTTTCACTCTTCCAAGCGATAGAAATATATCTCTCCTCTCTTGGAGAAAAACTATCTGATAACGATTTTTCTATATATACACAATATTTGCCCCTTTTGAAAAAAGATTCAAAAAATAAATTATTGAATATTTATCAGATGATTATTCGTCATTTATCATTAATTAAAAAAAATTCTGCTGGTCAGATCCTCTATTACTTTTTAGAAAATACTAAATATCTTAATAAACTGATTATTTATAAATCAGAAACTGAAGAAAAAATCGCTTTGAATATTTCAAAATTTTTTTCCCGATTAAAGGATTACGAATCAACTCATGAAGATTATTCAATTCACTCCGTCGTCGATTTTATAGAAATGAGCATGGAACTTGGTGAATCCCCAATTAGCCCAGAGATTGATAAAACATCTTATGACGCAGTGAATATCCTTACCGTTCATTCAGCAAAAGGATTAGAATTTGAAGTCGTATTTTTATCTTGCCTTACCCAAAGTCGTTTTCCCACAAAAGAAAGAAGAGAAAAAATTCCTATTCCCATTTCTTTAATAAAAGAGATGTTGCCCTTTGGTGACCCGCATATCCAAGAAGAAAGGAGGCTTTTTTATGTCGGATTAACTCGTGCAAAAAAAATTGTTGTTCTGACAACAGCTAGATTTTATAGCGGAGGTAAAAGAATGCAGAAAATATCGCAGTTCGTTTATGAAACTCTTAAAGAAGAATATATTAAAAATTTAGATTTAATAAATATTGAAGAAAAAAAACAGTTATCAATCTTTGATTTTAAAACTCCTAAAGAAATTGCCATAAAAAATCAAATAAAGATTAATAATTTTTCTTACAGCCAACTGGAAAGTTTTGATCGTTGTCCTCTTCAATATAAATATCAATTTATTTTAAAATTACCATCTTCTCCGTCTTCAGCTTTATCATTTGGAACAACTATTCATAATACCTTACTCCAATTTTATCAACTTTATAAGAAAGATAATAAAACCGATACTGATTTATTATTTTTTTTATATAAAAAAAACTGGCTACCTTTGGGTTATTCATCTATCTCTCATCAAGAAAGAATAAAAAAGGAAGGATTAATTATTTTAAAAAATTACATCAAGATTTTTTTCCGGCCTGCCACTATTATCGACTTAGAAAAAAAATTTAAAATAAAAATTACCAATGATATATTTTTAACGGGAAAAATCGATCGTATTGATAAAAATAACGCTCGACAAATTGAAATTATTGACTATAAAACTGGGAAAGTTCCAGATGAAAAGAAATTAAAAAAAGACATGCAACTTTCAATTTATTCTTTGGCCGCCTCAAGTAAAGAACTTTTTCATAAAAATTTGAAAGATATTAAAACTTCTTATTATTTTTTAAATACTGGAAAAATAATATCTTATATCAAAACCGAAAAAGAAATTAATGAAACAAAAGAAAAAATTATTAAGACTGTTTCTGAAATTAGGATCAACGATTTTAGTCCAAAACCAGGACCCCAGTGCGATTTTTGTTCTTTTAAAATAATCTGTGAAGCATGGCAATAAGATTTATTGATATAATAATACCTATGACAAAATGGATTATCAACTCGCGATTTTTCTTACGACTATTAGAAATGCTTGTTCCAATATTATCCTGGTTTTTCATCACCTTACCTTTATGGCTTTCTCCTTTTCATCCAGCACTGGTTGCTTATTTTATAATTGCCTTTGATCTTTATTTTTTTTACAAATCGTCAGTTACCGCCTATCGAGCCGTCCTTTCTTATCGAGAAATTCTTTTCCATAATCTCATTCCTTACGGAAAAAGAATAAAAGCAGTAAAAAACTCTTCAAATATAAATCATTTTGTTGTCATTCCAAATTATAAAGAACCATTGCACAAACTTGACTCAACCATTTCTTCTTTTGTCAAAAATGATTATCCCTTTAAAAAAATCTATCTTGTCTTAGCTTTTGAAAAACGGGAAAAACAAGCATCAGAAAAAGCAAGGTTTTTGATTGATAAATATAAAAATGATTTTTATGATATTATTTGTTCGTATCATGTCCTGAAAACCGGAGAAGAACCAGGAAAAGCCAGTAATCAAACATGGGCCTGTAAATTAATTGATAAATACTCTAATAAAAACTCTTTTGTCAAAACACAAACCCTTATCACAATTTGTGATGCTGATAGTTATCTTCCAAAAAATTATTTTTCTTATCTGACTTTTGAATTTTTACGAGATCGGGGTCGTCTATATCATTTTTATTGGGCACCAGTTTTGCTTTATAATAATTTTTGGCAGTTGCCTTTATTCATCCGTATTCAAGCAACCATGTCATCTATCTTGAGATTAGCTTTTTTGTCACAAAGAGACAATCTTATTCAAGTATCAACTTATTCGACAAATCTCGATCTACTAAAAAAACTGAATTTTTGGGACGTCGATGTTATTCCTGAAGACTGGCATATATATTTCCAGGCGTTTTTTACTTTTGGAGAAAAAGTTAAAACCATTCCTCTTTATACCATTGTTAATGGTGATGCGGTTTATTCAGGCGGGACTATGAAAACCTTAGTCAACCGCTATGAACAAGAAAAACGTTGGGCCTGGGGTGTGTCTGATGTAGGTTATGTTTTAAAAAAGTTTTTTGTCACTCCACATATTAATATTATTGCTAAATTAAAAAAAATATTTTTTATTGCTGAGACTCATTTATTATGGCCTGTCTCTTTTTTTATCTTAACTATTTCAGCCTCTATTCCGCCTTTGATTAATCCGATTTTTAAAAGAACTGTTCTTGGTTTTTTACTTCCCAGACTTTCCGGCTTTATTTTAACTTTTTCATCATTAATGCTCATTTTATATATCGTCCTTGATATTAAACTTCGACAAAAAGTTAATATGAAAACCGAGCTATATAAACTTCCTCTTCTTATTGTCCAATGGTATTTACTACCAGTTATTTCTTTCTTCTTCTCGTCATTACCTGCTCTTGATGCTCATACTAGAATTTTGTTAGGAAAAAAGCTAAAATATAAAGTGACAGAAAAAGTCTAATATGATAAATTATCTTTTTACAAAAACTCCGCTTCTTTTCCTCGTCCAATCTTTCTGGCGTGATGAAGGTTTTTCTTATCTTCTGGCAAAAAAAAATATTTTTCAAATCTTAGCTTTTACTGCCCGTGATTTTTCTCCACCATTTTATTATTTAGTTCTTCATTATTGGATGAAGATATTTGGCAGTAGTGAAATATCAATCCGCAGTTTATCTTTAATTTTTTATTGGGCTACTCTTTATGTTGTTTTTTTATTTTTGAAAGACATTTTTAAATTTTCATTGAAAAAATCATGGTTTTACCTCTTAATATTTATTTTAAATCCACTTCTTACTTATTATGCTTTTGAAGGCAGGATGTATTCAATGTTTGTTTTTTTTGTCACTCTATCTTTTTATTCTCTTTACAAAAAAAATTATAACCTTTATCTTCTATCCTCCATCTTCGGACTATATACTCATTATTTTATGATTTTAGTTGTAGTTGCTCAATATTTGTTTTCAAAATTTAAACAATTAAACATTTTATTAAGTTTTATGCCTTGGATGATCTTTGTTTTAATCCAAAAAGGATTTTCTACAGGATCGTTTTGGATAAAAAAACCGGCTTTAGCTAATATTTTTACCTTTTTGGGCCAAATTTATAGCGGTTTTGATTTTGAGTTGGAAAAAGTCAATTTAGTAACTATTTTCATATTTATATTAATTCCCTT
>Ga0180732_1001931_pt1 | contig 11790 bp, 11 predicted proteins | sample KR11_01MetaG_FD_148674 | JGI IMG/M metagenome (GOLD analysis project Ga0180732, IMG submission 148674) | Groundwater microbial communities from the Olkiluoto Island deep subsurface site, Finland - KR11_0.1 MetaG | ecosystem: Environmental > Aquatic > Deep subsurface > Groundwater | place...
GAACATCTTTTAATAAGGAACCCAGTGTCTCCACAGTAGGAGTATTGGGTAACTTGGTTAGCGCTCACTACTCAACTATCATATGTGATGACTTGTGTAATGATAAAGACAGAGAATCGGAATCTATTAGGGAAAAGAAAAAGAAATGGTTCCAAGATTTGATGTCGGTACTGGATCCCGACGGTGAAATAATCGTCGTTGGTACCAGGTGGCACTTCAACGATCTGTATAAATATATTATAGAAGACCTCAACCCAAAACTTATTCCCGCCGAACAGTGGGATATCAGTGTTGAATCTTGTTTTCTTGAAGATGAAAAGACACCGAAGTTTCCTTCAATCTTATCACAAGAAATCCTTGATAGGCTAAGAATTGAAAAGGGTCCTCTTGAGTTCGCTTCACAATACATCAATAAACCAATGCCTCTAGAAGCTCAGATCTTCTTTGAGAGCGACTTCCAGACATTTGAATATCTTGGAACGAATAGAGTTAAGGATGGTGACTTTGTACATGACGTTGAATTCGTTGGATACTGTGATCTTTCAATTGGAAAATCGAAAACATCGGATTTCACTGGTCTTGTTACGCTTGGGAAGGGAAAGAACGGTACAGTATATATTGTGGATGTGGTGCTTCAACGCATGCCACCTGATCGCACGATGGATGTTATCTTTGCGAAACATAAAATCTTTGATTATAAAAAGTATGGTGTAGAGTCAAACGTTTTCCAATCGTTGTTCTCTGAGCAGATGAAGAAGTATTCTGCGGAAAATCAATGTTATTTACCAGTTGTCGAAGTCGGTCATTCTTCAAATAAGAATCTTAGGATTCAATCATTACAGCCTTTGATAAAACAAGGACTGCTGAAGATTAGAAGTGATTGGCGGGATGATAGGGATTACAAAGAACTTATAACACAGTTCATTTATTTCCCATTGGCCGGGCATGATGACGGTCCGGACGCTTGCGAAGGAGCATTTTCCCTTTTAAAGAAACGAGGACAATATAAAGGCGATCCGTTCTTTGCTGCTGGGAAAACTGAAATAGATGTGAGTGGTTTTGATCCAAATCTCGACATGTCTAAATTCCAGATGAATATTAGTAGTACATCAGAACAGCAGCAGTTCTTTGAAGGCTATATGAATCCACAGCAGGGAATGTAATATGTCATTCGATCCGAAAGCTTATAAGAAAGCATATTATCTCAAGAATAAAGAACGACTTTCCAACGAATGTAAATTATATTATGAGACACATAAATCGGAAATTTTAGAAAAATCTAAAGAATATCGAGATACTCATAAAATAGAAATTGCTATTCTAAATAAAAAATATAGAGAAAATAATAGAGAAAAACGTTTGAAACTTAGTAGGGAATGGTATATTGATAATAAAGAACAAATATCAATAACTGCAAAAATAGATCGTGATAATAATCCTATTAAATATAAAGCTCGTTCTAAAAAATATTATGATTCTCATAAAGAAGAATATAAGATAAGGAAACAAGAATATTATAATACTGTTTCTGGAAAATTATCTATTATGAAGTCAATTGATAAGCGCAAACGTAATCTTGGTTCGGAATTAATCAATGATTGGTTTGAAGGATGTAATCGCCACCATGTTAATAAAAATCAAATAATATGTATACCAAAAGAAATACATAAATTATATCCCCATAACCATAAAAAGCCAGAAACAATGTTGATTGTAAATAAATTGGCATTTGAATATTTAACAAACAGTATGAAGCAGTTATAGGATTTTTATGATATCCCCGGTCCACCCCCCATTTAAAGAAGCACGTATACCCGTTTTGATTACAAAACCAGATGGTTCAACACAGACGTATTGGGTGAGCCTCAAGCGTTTTATCCTGGAAAGAAATAAAGGAACTCCCATCCAACGAATGCCCCGTAAGACGCATAAGGATGTCGCGGTTCCAGAACAGAAGGCGCCGGATTGGATGATGGAATTTATTGAAAACCTCGAAGACTTCAAAGTCGCGGGACTCAAAATAGATGGCAACGAATACGATGTTGAGCTTATTGCAGAAGTTCGCATGAAGAAGAATGGTAAGATTGTCGGTACTTACCCAATACAAAATATAAATATAGAACAAATTGCTCGGGCAATATTACAGAAGCTTATGAAGGGTTGATTGTTGTGATTTTAACAAGCGAAGACGTGAAGGTATTAAGGGCTGCGGCTATTGCTAATAAGTTTGTTGCCGAAAGGCGTATGAGTGATAAGGAATCGACGCGCTACGATAAATATACGCCCCAAAACTGGTTTCAGAAATTACCAATTGTTCCGCAAGAAGAGACGCCTCCCGCATCTGGATATGGTTATACACAATCACCATACATCTCACAGTGGACAAAGATGTGGGGAGTCAACCCTCTAACGGACTTACCCAAATATAGAATGATGTATCGTACTGTTCCTATAGTTAAGAAAGCAATAGACAAAACAGTAGCGACGGCGATCAGTAAGGGATTTGAAATTGATCTCCCCCCAACCACCGAACATAGAGAAGACATCCTCGAATATCTGAAAAGCTGGATTGACCAGCAAGAGGATTTTAAAATCCACCTACAGATGCTCGCTTCCGATGCACTGACATATGGCAACGCATATGCAGAAATTGTTTACGATGAAATAGAAGTAACAGAAGAGCGCAGCACCGATCCAGAATTTCAAAGAGTTGAGATTCCAGATCCTCATGAAGATTATAAAATTGGCGAACACGGTATCCCATATTTGCCCACTGTCAATTATAATGGTGACGGTAAATATCTCAAAGTTGCGGCAAAAGGCAACCCCGTATGGATCAAACCCCTCGACCCTCTCTGGATGAGAGTCCGCAGAGATTCATATGGAAACGTTTTTGGTTACTTACAATATCTCTCAACACCCCCAGTAGCATTCACCAATGATAAAACTATACACATCCGGTTCAATCCCAAATCATGGTGGACGGAAAATGCTTATGGAACTTCCATGCTCATGTCCCTTGTACGAACACAGGAAGCAATTTGGACAATCGAAAACGATCTCATTTTAATATCACACGCTTGCGCCAAACCACCGCTCGTATTTGCTTGTGGTGATAATACCGAAGAGCCGTGGACAGAGGGACAATTTACTGCCTTCGTTGGTGCAACAAGCTCACGTGGACCCGGTGGAGATATCTATCATAGGGGAGATGTAATAGCAAAGCCTTTACCATTCCCGGCAAGTTCACTCGCACCACTATTAGCGCATCTTGATTACCATAAAGAACAGCGAATGATTTCACTTGGTGTACCGCCCGATCTCCTTGGTGTGCACGCGAGTTCAAATCGTTCAGTGGCTACAGTATCATTTGATGATTGGATTAACACAATTCAACTCTTGCAGCAACAGATGGGCGATGCAATTCAGGAACAGCTCTTCAAGCCAATTGTAGAGAAAGCATTTGGCGAAGGATGCCCAGTACCTAATATGGTCTGGAACCAAGTCTATGAGAAAGATGATGCGGCAGAGATTCAAAAAGTAATGACCCTTAGAGCAGCCAGTATCATTACTGTTAACGAAGCAAGAGCTTGGTTGGGCGAAGTTGGTAAAAACTTTGAGCCCGTAGAAGGTGGCGATTCTTTAATCCCACCCGAAGTACAAATGCCTATAGAAGAATCTTCTCCGGAAATGCCCGGTGAAGATGAGATACTTGGCGATAGTGTTGTAGAAGCAAAAGCTAGCGAAGAACCTTTACCAAATAAAACGTCTGCAAATCTACTGAAGAAAGGGGTAAAGAAAATCTTCGGTGCGGAAGAAGAAGAATATACTGATATTAAGATCAAGCCTCCTAAAGTAATAGAAAAGAAAAAGGAAACTCTCGAAGCAGATATACAGGGTTTTGCAGAACCGGGTGCATCTTCTGGTACCGGAATAAGAGATACAACTATTTATCCCCTCTTAGAAAGAGATGGCGATAAGAGAAGAAAAGTTCCGGTATATACAAAGAAGGATAAGAAAGACTTTTTATCTAAAATTGCCAGCAAACTCCAAACAATGGAATTTGCCCCCATTCGCGCAGAGCAGGACAATCTTACCGGTCAGAGTAATGATCGTTCGGATTTCCCAGAGAAAGATTTACGCGGTGTTAAAATTGAAAAGCTCGAAGATAAAGATGGTATCGAAGTTTGGTTAATTGATTCCCAAATTGCAGCCCAACGCTATGATCCCAAGTGGGCAGGTGTTGGTAGCAGTAAATGGATTGGATCACATCACTTTGTGTTTGAGTATGTACCGCTTAATGAGGTCTGGGTTTCGGATCAGGTTCCAGTAGAGGGAAGAAGCAAAGTAATAACCCACGAAGTTACTGAGCGAGCTCTAATGGAAAAGGGAATGGCTTATAACCTTGCACATATTGAAGCGTTAAAAACAGAAGGAAATATTAGTGAAGCGGAGTTGAAGGAGAGACAGTATATATCTCCCGAGGAGGTCATAACGACTTTCACCAGACTATACCCAAAGATTAAAGAAAATGAAAATCATTGGAAGGTTGGTGATAAAGATATTGTCTTTGATAAATTTGCCGGGATAATATATCTTAAAGATGGTGAGAAAATCATTGACCAAGTTTTGATCCGCGGGACTGAAGACATCGAGAAGTTTGTTACAAAGTATATGGTGGAAAAAGTCGAATTGTAATCAGGAGAAATAATGCTTGATGATGTTATAACCTACCACGAGTATAGTATCGATCCAATGAATGAAGAAAAAAGAGTGCGTGTATATTGCGGTCAACTACAAGATTCGGTTATAGAAGATCTCATATTAGCTAATTATAATCGTTTGGGTGGATGGTACATATCACAAGGCATCAAACTTATAGACAAGTTTCCAGATAAAGAAATTGAACTCAGTAAGGCAATCGTTACCTACTGGCGAAGATCACAAATTAAATATAAAATATTAAAAGGAGAATAATTATGGTAAATGATACAAAAGGTATTGTGAAAGTATCCTATGTTCCAGCAACAAAGGTACACGATGCAGTAGCACTTACTGTATCTGGTGGAGCAACGCCATCAGCTACAAGTACAGTTATAGATATAGCTGGGGTAAAAAATATGACAATCAGCGTGATAAATGGGAAGAGTACCAACTTAGATATTGTGGTTTACTGTTCTTATGATGGAACAACCTTCGATACTCTGGCTTATGCGAGTATGAATGTTGGTGCGAGTGTTAATAAGACACTGGCCGTGAATACTGGCCCCGCATATATTAAAATAAAGATAGCAAACAATGATGCTGTAAATGCCACTATTACTACAGTAGGATTGAATTTAACATATTACTAAGGATTTAAAATGACTGATTTCACGTTTGATTTAAAAATGCCACCCCGTGCACCATATGAACGCATATACGTGGCTAGCGAAACCGATATATCAATGACATTGACTCCGGTCAGCGGGAGAACGTGGAATAGAGTTTATATCCCAAATACAACGGAGAATGATATTTTTGCTCCGGGCACAAAAATCTTTACCGAAGAAGAGATTGCAACCATAGACGATTCTTTTATGGTGTTCTATAATGTTGATACCGAAATTATAGATTTTTATATATCTTCTTCGAGACCGTCTGCTCTAACAATAACAGGTGCGGGCGATGTATTCACCGGTATTACATATACACTTACGAAAGGCGCGCAAATTTTCCATGGACAGTATACATGTGCGAACGTCGAATCGGATCCAGTATTATTTCCAGCTCTAGATCTTTTTCCAGCGTTGGATTTATATCCAAGTGATTCAATTCCAGCATTCATTGCAGACAAACTCAATCCCATGATTTCAAAGCTATTTTATGTTGATTGGTGAATTATAATGCCAAAAGGGGTCTATATAAGAACAAAACCTTCTTGGAATAAAGGTATTCCAATGTATGAAGATGCTAAGATTAAAAGTTCCATATCTCACATGGGAAAAAAGAGTTCAGAAGAAGCTCGTAAAAAACAGTCCCTTTCAATGATCGGTGTAAATGATTGGAGTCTTGGAAACAAACATGGGTGTGGAAATAAAGGCAAAGTATCTCCTAAGAAAGGTATCCCACTAAGCAAAGAACATAATTTGAAAAATCGAATTTCCCACATTGGTCAAAAATCATGGAATAAAATTGGTGATGTAATCACATCATTATATATTTTAGTCCGAGTATCTCATAAAATGAATGAATGGAAAGCTCAAGTCCGTGGTAGAGATAATTGGATTTGTCAGAAATGTGGATGTAAAGGTTGGATGGAAGCACATCATATTATACAATTCTCTGAATTGATGATTGGTATAAAAACAGTTAATGAAGCAATGGAATTTGAACCATTGTGGGATTTGAATAATGGAATAACTTATTGTAAAAAATGCCATAAGTTATTAAAAAATAAAGGCGGTTTATTATGACATATATAAAAAAGGTGTGGGTGAATAATGGTTCCCCACCATTAAGTGCAGAAAATCTTCAAGTAATAGATGATGGAATTGAAACTCTCGATACAGAGAAAGTAGATATTGCCGGCGACACGATGACAAGCACATTGGTTATCGATCCGGTCACAGATGTACCCGCGCTTCAAATTATTCCTGCTAGTGATACGGCAACTACCAAATTTATGATACAGGGTAGGAATGCCGCAAATAATGCTGATAAATTTACAATAGATAACGCGGGCAATATAGTTACGGTGGGTACAGTAGATGGCGCAGATATATCTGCTCACGCCCATACTGGTGCTGATGGTACAGTAGTTGTTAATGCAGCAACAGTAACAGTCGTCGACTCAACATCAGCTACTACGTGGCCTATCATAGTTGATACAGTTACTGGCTCTCTCGCAGCCAAAACCGACGCAGGTTTAACCTATAATGCCTCAACCGCAAATCTTGCTACCACAACTTTTACTGGAGCACTCGCAGGAAATGCATCAACAGCAACCCTCGCAGCAACATCAACAGTTATTGATTCAACTTCAGCCACGACTTGGCCTACTATAGTTGACACAGTTACTGGATCCCTTGCAATTAAAACAGATGCGGGGTTGACTTACAATGCAGAAACAGCGAATTTGGCAACCACAACTTTTACTGGTGCTCTTGCGGGAAATGCGACAACTTCAACCAATACTACAGGAAATGCAGCAACAGTAACAGTCGCAGATGCAGCATCGGCTACTACCACTTATCCTCTCCTTGGAACAGCAGTGAGCGGATCGCTCAGTCCAAAAACTGATACGGGATTAACTTATAACGCTGATACCAATGCTCTTACTGCTACTACATTTGTCGGCGCAGTCACGGGTGCAGCATCTCTCAACGCCCTGAAAGCCGGTGACACTATGGCCGGTGTCCTCACACAGAATGGTGCAAACTTAGCAGGTACTGCTTATCAATCTCAGTCATTCCAGAATCTTTTGAAGAATGGTGACTTTGAAAGTTGGAGTGCAGGAACATCCGTGGCTCCAGATAATTGGGTAGCCTACACTCTATCAATTGCAAGAGAATCAACGGCTTCCAATACAAAATATGGAACTTACAGTATGTTGTTGACCTCTACTGGAGGTGTAAATGACCGTATTCAAAATACTGCTCTTTCTGGAACATCATACACATCTTCAGTGGGTAAAACTTTTACATATGGTGTATGGGTTAAATCATCAGTAGCTGTTAATGTAAATATATTAGAAGATGGTATTGGAAGAACTACATCAGTATCTTCTGGTTCTGGTAATTGGGAAGTTATAACCGTTTCAAAAACAGTTGCTGGTGGCGGAACTGGTATATCTGCCGAAATATTTATGCCCGCAAGTGTGAGCACCGCATATATCGACGGTGCAATCCTCGTAGAAGGCTCAGTAGTACCCGCATTCAGTCCACGACCATTGTATGATGATGGGAAGACTCTTACTGTAGATAGTGCGAATAATCTAATCACAACTCCGAAAATAGCAGGCGGCAGCGCAACCACTCAGGATTTAGTTTTACAGACCACCACAGGTGTAGGTGAAGCAGGCGCAGATATGCATTTCCTTGTGGGAAATAATGGTGCGACTGAAGCGGTTACTATATTGAACTCAGGCAATGTCGGTATAGGGGTGGCGAGTCCAAGAGCATTGTTAGATGTTACTTCTGGAACACAAAATACGATTGGAGATAGCCCTGGTATTGTAACATTCACGTCAGCTGCTACTATTCCGTCTATCGGAACATTATCACTTGAAAGTAATACTGAAATGGATGCAAATATAGGAAGTACATTAACATTCAAAGCTCGATATATTGCAGCTAATACACAGGGAGCTGTGTTTGCTGCAATTAAAGGTATAAAAGAAAGTGCTGTTTCTGGAAATTTGAATGGAATTATGACATTCTATGTAAGAACAGATGGACAAGATGTAAACACAGCCTCGGAAAAGATGAGAATTGTTGGTAGTACTGGCAATGTCGGCATTGGGACTACTGCACCTGCCACTAAATTAGATGTAGCTGGTGCAATACAGGTATCCTCAGCAGTTGCACTTTCACTTGGTGGTTATGTCCGAACATTTGCAGAAGCAACAGGCACTCCATCAGGTACTACAACTTATTTCGATATTGCAGTTGATGTTCCAGTGGGATGTAAATTACTGGGTGCACAGCTCAGAGTTGATACTGCTCTAACAGCAGGTGAAACTTGGGGTGCTGCCTATGTTACCGGGTCAACAACTGCATTAGCAGCAGCAGGAACAGCCGTGGCACAAAACACGAAAATAAGTAAGATGCATGTTGATGAGATAACAACCGATACAACCAAAGTAAGGATAACCAGAGATGCTGGAAACTTTACCGATGCGGCTGGAGTTATCAGAGCAATAGTATATTTTGAACAGTTCACGGCTATGGGCAACGCGGCTTAATTATGACAACAGAATGCCCGGTAATAACATCATTCTCCGATAGTTTTTGGGGGTTTAAGTCGTGGCAGTAAATGTGGAAGAAATAAAAATAAAATATATTCCCAGTGAAAAATCGGGTCAACAGCTATTAACTGAATTGGTAGGAGTAAAAAAGAAAATGGAAGAATTCGAAGAAGCCATGGCATCTTGGGTTGGAAAAGTAAATTCTAATATAGAAAAAACTAACCAAACGCTGGGAGAAATTAGAGAAGATAATAAAGAGGAATCTGAAAAACTCTCAGAAAAACTCGGTACAGTAGATGAAAATATCGAATTGATGCGGAAAATGCATGTCGAACACATGGCGTGGCATGAACAAAATAAATCATTCTTAAAGAAAATCTTTAAATAATATTTATATTATGGAAGGTAATTTTATGGTTAAAGAATCACAATGGCAATTACATGCATGGCTTAGAAAAAAAGGGTATCGTATGCCAGCGGGGGAAGAAAAATATAAACTTCCAACCCCCCAGGAAAATAAAGAATTCGATACATACGAAAAAAAGATATTGGATAAGGCAAAGGGACTCGGAGAAAAAGCCGAGGAAGAGACTATAAACTCTCCATCATTCTCAAGGCCGGCGGAACCCATGCCAACCGAGAAGGATTGGGGGGAATTCCACAAATATAAAGATACAATTTCCAAGAAACTTTCCGAATCAAAGAAGGCCGAAGAAGTAGCAGTAGAAGCTCTTCCAAATAGCCCAAAGGAAAACATGGAGATTAAGTATAAACCAAAAGAAGGGAAGCCAACTTATATAGATACAGTACCAAGTGGTAAAGGTAAGTCTCTCCAAGAGTGGGCATCCAATATGATTGATGCGTTCTTGGCTGAAGAGAAAGTCAAAACATCAGAAATGAAGAAGATGATACAGGATCATTTGAGATCCCCGGAATCATTGCTTGATGATTGGAAACCCGGTGCAAAAATACCGAAGATAAAACAGGCACCGTTCGCAAGTTCTGATGATGATGAAGAAGAAGTGCAGAAAGGGCCAGCTGGACCAATAGATGTTAGCAAAGGCGCTCCTCCTGGATTCATACCAAGAAGTCATAAGAAAGCCGAGGAAGAAAGGAGACTGTCCCCGATACGGAGAAGTATGAAAGGTGTGCCACATGAAAAAGATGTGACAAGACATCTTCAGGTTATAGATCCAGTGAAGAAAAAAGCTGAGGAAGGCGTGGTAGACACAATTAAAAAGTTTTTAGATCCTGCGCCCAAAGCCCCGAAAGAAAACATTCGCATACCGCTGACAAAAACATCCGTTAGACGACAGATGCAAAAAGCTGAGGAAGAGAAAGTGGATGTGTCAGATTCAAAATATAAAAAGATATTAAAGTCTGATCCCAAGATGAGTTCCCCAAAGGTTGGGGGGCCAAGGAAAATGATTGATCGGGTAAGCTATCAGAAAGCCGAGGAAGATAAACCAGCAGATCGTGACTATACAGAATGGAATAGACAACAGCACGATAAGCAATCTAAACCGATGATCAAAAGGATATCCGAAAAACTCTTTGGCGAGGAAGAAATTCGCGGCATAACAAATACTTCCCCAACACTGCTTGATGTTAAGAAAGATACACCGGAAAAGGAACTTCATCCAACCATTAAACATTTCTGGGATAAGTCGGAACCTAAGAAAGCCGATGAGACGTCGGATTATATTAAAGGACTCGAGAAACGTAAACCACTTCCCGGAGCACCAGTATATCCAAAAAAGAAGGTCGTGCCAATGCAAGAAGCACCACTCACCGCGGCACAGTATGTGCAAAAGGCAGAAGTGGAACTGGACGAGCCAAAGAAAGCTTTTGACGAAGATGGATTGAATGAGCTATATATGTTCATGGACTGGATGCATAGTAAGGGTCTTAAAGCCGACGATGGTGACAAGCTTGAAGAACTTATGGATCAGTATGAAATTAAAAAATTCGCAGAGGAAGCAATGCCCCCCGCTGAATTTTCGGCTCCCGGGAAGATAGGGGAGAAAAAATGACAGAAATAAAATGGGACGCACCGTTTAAAGTCAATACTACTGATATAGTTGATGGTGTGAGTAAGATTTTAATAAGGGGAATATTACTAGACCAAACAAAAAATCTCAACAATTGGGTTGTGGAGTCGGAAGATTTCGCAATGATTGCAGAAGAGTTTGTAAATAAACAAATCAGATCGGATCATTCGGAAAAAATAGAAAATGTGTTGGGTAAAATCATTTCCACTGAAGTCGATGGCCCACACTCAGAAGCAAAGGAATCATGGGATCCTTCCACACCATATTCCCACGTTCACTTCGTGGGGGAAATTTCAAGTAAAAACAGTGAAGTTATAATTCCCATTACACAAGGGTACATTTCGCATGTTTCTCCCGCGATCGATGCTCGTGAAATTCTTTGTGCGGAATGTAAAGAACCAATGCGGGATAAAAATATCAAGACGTGCGGGTGTAAAGATAGTGGTGTCTTACTGAAAAACATGACAGCAAGAGAAGTTTCGTTGGTTTGTTCGCCCGCATATGCGGGTACAGTATTTAAACCATATAATTTCGCTGCTGCTGTTGATCACGAATTCTTATCAGAAGATAAAATATTAATAATTGTGGAGGATGAGCTGTCCAAGAGGGGAATATAACATACTACACAAACTCGCAAATGATGTTTATACTGATGCAAAATTATGATTCATTCTCCGAAAGGAATGAGGAGATGATACAATGAACGAAAAAGAAATTCGGGCTTTAGCGTCCGAAGATTTAGTGAAGATTAAAAACAATATAATAAATAAGGATGAAAATATGGCAAATGAG
>Ga0180732_1001932_pt1 | contig 11790 bp, 21 predicted proteins | sample KR11_01MetaG_FD_148674 | JGI IMG/M metagenome (GOLD analysis project Ga0180732, IMG submission 148674) | Groundwater microbial communities from the Olkiluoto Island deep subsurface site, Finland - KR11_0.1 MetaG | ecosystem: Environmental > Aquatic > Deep subsurface > Groundwater | place...
GCCGGGAACCCCCCGGTTTTTAAGCCGGGGATGAGAGGCCATTTACACGAATCTGAACAAAAAACAGACCGCCATGCGCCGTGCAGATATTTGCACATGAAATCAAAGCTAATCGGCTTTGATAAATTAGGTGCATGGCCCCTAGGTAAACTTCCAGCCCTGGCAACAAACGCCAGCCACTTTAGGGGCTGGTAGTTTACTTGTAAAATGTTCCCGGGCCATCGTCGAATGCGCTGTTTTCAAATGCTGGGTGTTGCGTTCAACTTGCGGTTTGTGCTGGAGTTCCACTCATGTTACTTCAACAACAATTTTGTTCTTCCCGTCCGGGTAAAGGAAGACGTTCTCCCCTTCCTTTAGGTCCAGGAATTTTGCAATCTTGGCAGGTATGCGCACACTGAGGGAATTGCCCGATTTTACAACTTTGATGCTCTTGGCCAGGCCCCATACCCCAAGTTCCTTGGCCTTTGCCTCCATCTTTTTCATCTCGGCTTCGCCGAAGAAGGATTCGCCGCACTCGTCGCATACCTCGGCATCGTACTTGCCCAGGCTCACGCCGAACATCTCTTCCTCGACCTTTCCTTTCTTCAGGGTACCTTTCTCGCACATGGGACATATCTTCATTTTTACCATCTCAGCATCACCGTTATCACGTAATACCCGTCGTCAAGCTTTCTGAACACCACTTCCAGATGTTTGTATGTGGATACAATTTTATTGCCGCGCGTCTGTTTGCTTCCTCCGATTATTGCATCGCGGACCTCCCTGGCGGATATCCCGCGCTCCACCATCCTCATCCTGGCGTGGCGACTGTACTTGATGTCAGGCATGTAAGTACTGTTATGATTTTTATTACATATATTACTTTCGATGAAAATGCGCCCCCTCCATTCAACTCCTGTTGTATTTCGGGGCCCGTTTCTGCCCCGCAATATATCGCTCCACCACATCGAATCCTTGACCTACAGACCCGTGGAAGCCGCCCGGGGCCCATAATGCCGATTTGCACCACTTCACCAGCTGGGGATACCGCTCCCTGAGATGCCTGGAGGAGTTGGATTTCACCGCCTCCATGATGCGGCTGGGTGCCAGTGTGGGCGGGTATTGCAGGAAAAGGTGGACATGGTCCTCGGCCACAGCCATCTCGATGATGTCGACGTCCAGGCATTTGCACGTCCACCGTATCTCACGTTCGCAGTCGATGGCGACCCGCCTATCAGGACCTTGGCGCGAAACTTCGGAGTAAGGACCAGGTGCAGCGCCAGCACCGACGAGGTGTGGCGGTCTGTTCTGGTTTTTATCTTCGAACGGCTTCGGTTCCGGGACGGGGCATGCATCGTACGGGATTAGGGCGGCGGGGTATATTACCCGGAATATGGGGTCGGCGAAAGTAATAATTTGTGTCGCTTGGTGCACCATCAGTGATTATTTATACAACATGGCCCATAGCATTATTTGGTGAATCGTTGAAAACCATAATCTCGGTCAAGAAGGAAGGCAAATTTTTCGTTGCCACCGATCTTATAACCAATGTAGCGGACCAGGGCCCGACAGAGGAGGAGGCCATTGCCAGGCTGAAACAGGGGCTGTTGGAGCATTACCGGATTTTGATGGAAATGGCTCCCAAGGGCTCCAAGACTTCATTCATCGAGATAGAGGTTGAAAAATTTGTCAAGGCTTCCGGTACTGTCAGCTGACCAGGTCGTAAAGGCCTTGAAACGTGCTGGCTTTAAAATTGTGAGGCAGTCGGGAAGCCACATCCATCTCTGGAATGAGAAAGATCGGGTTCTTGTAACGGTGCCGAACCATAATGAACTGGCAAAGGGCACGCTGAATGCCGTCATCAAGCAGGCCAAGATGAATAGAGAGGATTTTCTGGAACTGGTGAAGTGAATTTTGAATACTTTCGCTCACCCGGATTGAGGATATAAAAGGAAAGGCCGCATTTGGGGTATGCGGTGGACCCTGGTAGCCGATTGTCGGCTGAATACCGTTAGACGCCCCAGTCTGAAACTAACATGTGGATCCTGAGATAAATAGTTTCCGATGCCGAGGTGGCCAAGCCAAGTATGGCGGTTGGCCGAAGACCAATAAGACTGCCCCAGTCTTCGAGGGTTCAAATCCCTTCCTCGGCGGGGACTTTTTTTATGACTGGGGCGGATAATAGGCGGGGCATCGGTCACGCACTCCCGCGATGGCTAACACTCCCTTACGAGAGCACTGGGTACGTTTTCCCACCAAGGCTGGGTGAAGCCCGGCTGCGAGTAGGACGAGGCTGGGAGTCACGCACTCGCGACGTTAGCTAACATACTCCCTTCAGACGATATGCAGAAATAAGCAACAAGCCTCGTCTGTAAGGGCGGGGTATGTTAGCTGATATTAGCTAATATAAACTATATATACTTGATATTACGTTATAGGAGTGCGTGACTTGGGGCAAGGGTGATTCTTATAGAAGACCACACAAACGGGGACGAGCCAGATTATGAAAAATATGGTACGTATTCACTATATTTTGCACTGATACCTCTCCTTATTAATCCTATTCTTATTTTATGGTTATTCAGTTTATTGGATCTTGAATTTAATGATGTTTCTGAAATATTCTGGATGATTATTTTGGTGTTGATAGCCTTATTAATTATCTCATTTATTTTAGGTATACTGGCTCGTAATACCAATAAAGGTAAAAGTGGATTTTATAGCTCCTTTATTATCGGAATCGCTTATGCTGTATTTATTATGATATTGCTAAACCCGCCATTTTATTGAGTTTGTGTGGTCGATTATCCTGCAACCCGCAGCCCTGGAGCGCAAACAATGTCGCTTCGCCGCCAGCGACCCGTGATGCCTCGCCGGAGCTTTGTGTCCTTTAACCGCCGAACATCAACAAAGCGCACGGTTGCGAGCCGAAACGTATTCCCTTCGCCCGGTGAGCAATCCTGAAGAATGGAAGGGCGGGGAGTGGCAACGAAAGGTATTTACAGCACCTTTCGCATTCACTTAGGGGCTGAGTGAAGGAGTATCTGAATGGAAGAAGAAATCCACAGAAATTATCAACAAATATGTATAACTGCCAGTATTCTAAGTACCATATGTATCGTCTTATTCTTTTTTGGATTTATGTTAGCTGTTCAAAATGCAAATATGGGAATATTAACATCAACTCAAGCAAGTGCACTAACTTGTTTCATAACATTGATATTCATTTTCGGAATCACTGGCATAATATTTGGCTTGAAAGCAAGAAAAGAAAAAAGCAATTTGTCAATTACTACTGGCATATCATTAAGCATACTTTCAACAATCTTTTCTGGAATCTTTATGATTATTATTTTGATAGGAATTTAAGATACTCCGTAATGAAGACCCTGGAGCGAAACATTTTCCAAACGACGCCAGCGACCGTAGATGCCCCGCTCGGAGGAATCCGTCCTCCAAACGACGTGTGCCTGCCACTGCTCAGGATTCCGACGAGTTCGACGGTTCCAAACTGTATGGGTGGACTGCATTTGTAAACGGGAGGGGAGGAGAATCTGAGGCTCAACCGAAGGGCGGGGAGTGGCAACGAAAGGTATTTACAGCACCTTTCGCATTCACTTGGGGGCGAGGATTTACGGTACTGGCAACGGAAAGTATTATATATACACGAAGTATATATGATATTAACGTGATATTATGGTTAAAGCTATAATCGAAATAGATGATCACACCAATCAGGTGCTTAATATTGTCAAAGCCCAGTATGCTCTCAAAGACAAATCTGAAGCAATTGAAACTGTTGTTCAGCTTTATGAAGAAGAAATTCTAGAACCTGAACTGAAGCCAGCATATATTAAAAAGATTAATAAAATCAGAAAAGAAAAAGGCATCAAGGTTAAATCATTTGCAGATAGATATGGACTGAGTTAAATGTATAATTTGATTATCCAGCCTACTGCAGATAAGGCATTTATTAAGTTGGCTAAGAAAGATAAGGAGCAGTTACAGCGAATTAATAAAAAAATTGAGCAGATTCTTGAAGACCCATATCGATTTAAACCTATGAAATTTCCTTTAGATGGTTGCAGGCGAGTTCATATTGGTTCTTATGTTATTCTCTATGAAATCGATGAATCTAATTCAACTGTAACAATACTGAATTATGATCATCACGATAATATCTACATTAAGTAAATCCGAAGCCCCTGGAGCGCAACCAATGTCGCATCGCCGCCAGCGACCCGTGATGCCTCGCCGGAGCTTTGTGTCCTTGAAACGCCGAACATCAACAAAGCGCACGGTTGCGAGCCGAAACATATTCCCTTCGCCCGGTGAGCAATCCTGAAGAATGGAAGGACGGGGAGACACAACACAGGCGATTCAAATCCAGGCGACCGCGGCGCAGGATTTATATAGACGCCTGTGCATTCACTTGGCGAGCGTATCCAGGCAGTTACTGGGGCACGTTTGTTTTTTAATCGAAAGATTTAATAAGTAAGAATTCCTTACTATCTATTGGTGAGATAATGACAGATGTTGTAAAAGTTACGTCAAAGGGCCAGATTACCCTTCCGATTGATATCAGAACCGCGCTGGACATCAGCGATTCCAGCTATCTAGTGGTTGAACAGGTCGGAGATTATGTTTTGATGAAGAAAGCTGAAATCAGGCTCAAAGAAATCCAGTCCATTCTCAAGAACGATGCCAAGCGCAAGAAAATTACCAAGAAACAACTGCTGAAAGCCTTGGAAAAATCTGAGAAAGGGACGTGGAATTAGTGCGCACTTTTTTCGATGCAAACATTCTCATATCCGGAATAGTATTTGATAGGAACGAGCTTGAGGCAATACTGATAACAATGGATGCTGGCCATACACTTGTCATCTCGGATCATATTGAGGAAGAAATATTCAGAGTGATGTTAGAGAAATTCCCAGAGCATTCCAAGTTGTTCCATGAATTCATTAGTAATGCTGGCTTTGAGGTCGTTCCAAGAGATGTCTATGTTGACAAACTAGATGATTACAACATCGTCAGAGATAAACATGATAGACACGTGCTAGCTTGCGCTGATCTAACCAAATGTAATATTATTGTGTCTGGAGACAAAGACTTATACGAATTGAAAAAATTCAAAAATATCCAGATACTTAAATCAGTAGATTATCTCAAAATAGTAAAGTAGTGCCCCAGTAACTTATAATTTAAGCGAAGCTGGAGCGCAAACAACCACCCTTCGCCGCCAGCGACCCGTGATGCCTCGCCGGAGCTTTTCGTCCTTCAACCGCCGCACTGCCAGAAAAGCGCACGGTTGCGAGCCGAAACGATGACCCAGCGCCCGGTGAGCAATCCTGAAGAATGGAAGGACGGGGAGCAGGGTCGAAAGGTATTTACAGCACCTTTCGCATTCACTTGGGGGACGAGCGACTGGCCGCTTAGGTTGTGTGCCCGTTTAGTTAGCCAGTGGTGGAAGAATATATCCGGTGAAATGGTGAAAGCAATGAGTGATGTAGCATTAGAATGGTTTGGACACGCAGCATTCAAGATGCAAATCGCAGGTAAGATATTGTTCTTTGATCCTGTTAGAAAGAACACGTTGCTAGGAACTACTTTAGAGCCAGCAACTGAAAATAATATTTCTGCAATCTTTATTTCACATGAACACTGGGACCATTATGATGCTGACACCATTCTCGCACTTACTTCACCTGGAACAAAAACTCACTTTCCATTTTCAGTAGCCAGCCCTTTTTCATGCAGATTGACTTTTGAGGTAGAGGATAAACAATCACTAAAGAAATTAACACAATCTTTCTCACCAGTTCGAATAAATGATGAAATCGAAATTGATGACATCTCTGTTAAATGTTTAGAGGCAACAGAAGGTTTATCATTTTTAATAAAATATGGACAAAAAAAGATTCTGTTTATGGGCGATTCTATAGCATTAGAAGACATGATTGAAGAAAAGCCAGACATCATTTTATTTCCGATTTGGGCTGTTGAAGGTGAAGAATCAGATATGGAGAATTTCTTAAAACTTGCAGGTGAAAGCATTTGCGTTCCGATGCATTTTCACAACAATCCAGATTCTCTACCAAATTTCTTTATCGAATCAGATAAGCTTCAAAATTTGTTTCCTCAAAATATCAAATTGAAAGTATTAGAAAGAAATGTTCCAGTTGAGTTTTAAAGAGCGTTCTGAGCAGGTAGGGGACGGCCAGCGGAGGAACGCAAGGTTAGGGGAGGCCGTGGGAGTAGGCACACAACCGTATTCGTGCGTAAGCGAAGTCACCTGGCCCGTGAACGATCTTTTGTTCCAAACGCCGGGAGGGCCCCCGTGATGCCCCGCCGGAAATGGCCGTCCAGCAAACGACGCGATATAGGCCATGCACGGTTGCGAGCCGAAACGTATTCCCAACGCCCGGTGAGCAATCTCGAAGAATGGAAGGACGGGGAGCAGAGTCGAAAGGTATTTACAGCACCTTTCGCATTCACTTGGCGTAGCGGAGGAGTGCCCGAAATCAAACTGCTGGCTAACGAGGGATGGCCGTTTACAAAGGGGTGTACAAATCAATTTAAATATGAGCGGATACATTGTATTTCCGATAGGTAATGGATATGCGGAAGCAAATAATTGTAATCTGGTTGTGTTGTGCTATTTTATTAAGTTCAAATATTATTATATCGAATTTTTCTGATCCTGTGAAAGCAACTGGTATTGGTAATTATCCACCCCCATTATATGGTGATTGGCTAATTAATACAAATACGATAATAGTAAATGAAACAATTACACTGAATGGAAATTTATCGATAACTAGCGGGGGAAAATTAATCTTAAGGAATTGCACATTAGAAATGAACTGCACCAACAATGGATCCTATAGAATAGAGGTATTGTCTGGGGGACAATTGTTCATCAAAGATTATGATTCCAATCGAGACACATCGTTTGATGCCAGCGTAATTACATCTAAAATTCGGGATTCGTGTCATCGTTTTCTATTCTGGGTAGAAAATGGAGCAATATTTGAGATGCAAAATAGCGAATTACATGAATGTGGCTATACGGGTGACTACCATTCGGGATATCGAAATGGTGGTTTACATATATCTAGTACTGAATCATTAATCGAGGGAAATTTGATTGAAAATTGTTTCGTTGGCTTGTATTATAATTATTCAGTAACCGACGGAACTCATACGATTACGAACAACCTTATTTCAAATTGTCAAACTGGAATATTTTTTTATTATTCTCACGGTGAGAACGAAGTTTCCAATAATCGGGTAGAAAATTGCACATGGGGGTTATATTCCAGCATACCTGAAAGCCATACAGATGTTATAAATAATACTTTTAGTAACAATTATTGTGGTGCATGCTTTTCTGGTGCTGTTACAAGCGGATATCCTTACATTGAAAACAATTCATTTTTTATCAATCAAATTGGCTTATATCTCGACACATCATATGGAGTTATGTCTGGAAACATCTACAAATTTAATACATATGGTGCAAGAATAAAAGATGAATATCTCAATCCCAGTCGAAGGGGACTCTATCCAAATATAACTGCCCACAACAATCCATTCGTCAATGATACCTTTTCGAATAATTCAAATTATGACCTATGGTTAGAAAATGTTAATGCCTATTTATTAAACACAACTTGCAATAAAATTGATTATTCCGACGCGGGAAATTTAAGAATGTTAACCGTCGATTGGTTCCTTCATATCCAAGTGATTGATGAAATGGGGGCACCTATACTAGGGGCTACGGTAAACGTGTATGACAATAACACACCTAGTTCATATCAATCGTTTAATACAACATCTGATGGATTTGTACGATGGATAAGATGTACTAACTATACTGAAACAAGTACTGGCATTAATATAGGTTTTAATCCTTACTCAGTGATTGTAGAATATAAAGGATTATTACAAAAAATACAGGTTCAGATGATAAAATCAGAAAAGATTATTATTACTCTCAACCTTTCTATGATAATCACGAATATTACTATTAGTCAATTGAATCAAACATCTGCAACAATCTTTTGGAATACAATTATTCCAAGTGATAGTGTTATAAGATATTCATCGCAGTCGGATTTGACTAATAACATCACGAAAAGTAACTCCACGCTGACGATCAATCATAATGTTACATTATCTGGGTTAACTCCCGGAACTATGTATTATTTTGAAATTATTGCGACAGATGGATTTGTTAATGTTACAATTGATAATAATGGTACTGTGTATTATCAATTTGCAACTGCGCAGATATCTAATAATACAAATCAAACGGATGACATTCCATCCTCTCAGTTTTCAATTAATGATTATTGGGAAGTAATTTTAATAATTTTTGTAGTCATTATTCTTGTTTCAATCATATTTTTTCACTTCAGAAAGCGTAAATCTCTTTCGCCATAATACAATCTAAAGGCCATCCCAGTCGTTATCCCGTAGGGCACTCCGTAGCGAAGCTGGAGCGCAACCAATGTCGCTTCGCCGCTAGCGACCCGTGATGCCTCGCCGGAGCTTTTCGTCCTTTTTTAGCCGGTATGCCAGAAAAGCGCACGGTTGCGAACCGAAACATATTCCCTTCGCCCGGTGAGCAATCCTGAAGAATGGAAGGGCGGGGAGCACAGTCGAAAGGTATTTACAGCACCTTTCGCATTCACTTGGGGGGCGAGCGTATGGTTGATGAAGAAATAAATACTGGACACAAAAAATCAAAACTACAAAAACGCATACTCATTTTGGCAATCACCATCGCAATTATTATTGTAATCACATTAGTTTCAATGGATATATATGGCTGTTTTAGAAATGATATACCTGAAGGCGCATCACCAGTAATTGCTGTATCTGTTACCCCGACATTTGGCAATCCAGATTATAGAGTATGGTTTCTATATGATGATGGCTCGTTGTTTCAATTCTCATTTCAAAGGGATTATAACAATTCTGGAGTCAGATATTCCTCTTATCTAGGAAATGATATTACTATTCCTGCGATGAAAATTATAGCTAACATTACCGGAGGAATCCCTCATTATTGGAATGAATCCGATGGTGTTATTATTACTGGCTCACATTATGACAAATTATCTGACTCAGAATTTGATTATGTGATGAATGCAATAGATAATAGCAATTATTCAGAATGGGACAGAACCCCTGTATGGGGTGGATTTGATATACCTGACTGGCATATGATTATTTGGAATAATACATCTTCATTATCTTTTAGTATTCAAGGTGATGCGCCAGATGGTTTTGATTTTTTAAGAGATGTCATTATTAGATGCGAATATCTAGATGCGAAATAGTCTTTTAGCGAGCCCCTGGAGCGCAAACATCCTCGCTTCGCCGCCAGCGACCCGTGATGCCTCGCCGGAGCTTTTCGACCTTTCAACGCCGCTTGGCCAGAAAAGCGCACGGTTGCGAACCGAAACGTATTCCCAACGCCCGGTGAGCAATCCTGAAGAATGGAAGGGCGGGGAGTAGGAACGAAAGGTATTTACAGCACCTTTCGCATTCACTTGGCGTAGCGGAGGAGTGGCCGGTGGAAGGTACAAAAACAAAATACATTCTTGTCGCACTGGTTGCTGCTATTATTGTGGTTGCATCTATCGGTTTAGTTCTCATGACGAATGAGAGTCAAGGAATTACAGCATTAGAGGGAAATGAAATTGCTAATTCATTAGCAAAAGAATGGAATGAATCTGCCGAGCTCGTTTATGTGATGGGTATGGGTGAGAAATATTCCGATGGGCGATGTGAAAAATGGGGATATACATATACCAATAATAATCCAGATATGAATTTATCTAAAGGATTTGCATTAACTATTTGTGCAAATGGAAGTATTTATTCGGGAGAATTAGAACATCCACCATCTCCTTCCATAATTAATGACTGGATTATTGATAGTGATACAGCAGTTGAAATTGCAATGTCAGATTCATCAATAAGAGATTTCATGAGAACATATTACAGCGAATATCTAGAATATTTTACTCTAACTGCAGGTGGTTGGCGTATTATTTGGAACGATTGGGGATTTATGGATGACCCACATAACATCGCAGTAAGAATAGATGCAACCTCAGGTGAAATAACTGATGTTTATAACCCATAACAGATAACTAGAACCCCGCCGGCCACTCCGTAGCGTAGCAGGCCATCATCATTTTCCAAACGACGGATGGCCCCGTGATGCCTCGCCGGAGCTTTTCGTCCTATACTGCCGCATCGCCAGAAAAGCGCACGGTTGCGAACCGAAACATATTCCCTACGCCCGGTGAGCAATCCTGAAGAATGGAAGGGCGGGGAGCAGAGTCGAAAGGTATTTACAGCACCTTTCGCATTCACTTGGCGAGGGAATGGATGGGAGATAAATTCGATTTAATAAAGAAAAAATATCACTGGTTAAAACCCAGAATTCTACCAATAACCATTGTGATAATAATTTGGATCTGTCTGGCTCTTATCCAGATAGTTCCAGTTACAATGGTTCAATATCGAGATGATATTGAAATTTACAGAGAAACATATTATGCATCATTTTTTGATGTAGCCAGTGATGGTTTTCAATGGAAACTATACATAGATACTTATGGAATTCCAAATGAATTTGTCCATACTGCCAACATTATTATTTCTGGACTGATTATTCTTTCAATAATTCCATTGTATGTTTTCATATGTTGGCTTACCAATAAAAAAGGAAAATCGAATCTCCCGGAATGACCGAGCTGGAGCGCAACCATCCACCCTTCGCCGCCAGCGACCCGTGATGCCTCGCCGGAGCTTTTCGTCCTTTCAACGCCGCTTGGCCAGAAAAGCGCACGGTTGCGAACCGAAACGTATTCCCTTCGCCCGGTGAGCAATCCTGAAGAATGGAAGGACGGGGAGACACAACACAGGCGATTCAAATCCAGCGACCACGGCGCAGGATTTATATAGACGCCTGTGCATTCACTTGGGGCAAGCGCTTGTAAACAAAGGTTGGGGGCACGTTTTAAATGCATAGTAGCCAAAAGTTATAAATAGTTATTAAACACTATTACTCATTACGAAATATAATGGGTGATTACGATGGTTCAAGCAGTCATAAATATAGAAGAACACGAAAACAGGATTATTAATGTTGTCAAAGGCAAATTTGGTTTGAAGAACAAATCAGAAGCCATTAATCTAATTATTAGTGAATATGAGAGAGAGATATTAGAACCAGAGCTTAAGCCCGAATATATTGAAAAGATGAAGAAAAGGGCTAAAGAACCCAGTATAAAAATCAAGGATTTCAAAAAGCATTTTGGATTGAACTAGAATGTACGATTACCTGCTGAGGAAATCCGTTGAAACAATCTTCTTCAAACTCGCTAAAAAGAAACCAAAACAACTTGAAATAATTTTTAAAAAGATTGAAGAAATCAGATTGGACCCACATCGTTATAAGAATTTACACAGTCCACTTCAGCATTTGAAACGTGTTCATATTGACAAAAGTTTTGTGTTGGTATTTTCAATAGATGAAATAAACAAAATGGTTACTATTGAAGATTATGATCACCATGATGCAATTTATAAATGAAAGCATGGCTACTACGCATGAATCGTTTTATTATTGCAGTGCCCCGTTTATGGAAAAGATTATTTAGTGATAAAGGCCGGGAACCCCCCGGTTTTTAAGCCGGGGATGAGAGGCCATTTACACGAATCTGAACAAAAAACAGACCGCCATGCGCCGTGCAGATATTTGCACATGAAATCAAAGCTAAT
>Ga0180732_1001933_pt1 | contig 11787 bp, 14 predicted proteins | sample KR11_01MetaG_FD_148674 | JGI IMG/M metagenome (GOLD analysis project Ga0180732, IMG submission 148674) | Groundwater microbial communities from the Olkiluoto Island deep subsurface site, Finland - KR11_0.1 MetaG | ecosystem: Environmental > Aquatic > Deep subsurface > Groundwater | place...
AAGACTTTTGAAGCATCCTGGCAGGTATACTACTTGTGCTTAACATACAGAAATGATAACAAATAATACATTATTTGTCAATATCAATAAAAGATATCATTGACAAAAATTTTACTACATGAAATGACAATTCTATGCAACAACTCTCGCCCCCTCCGCAGGAAAAAGAATTGCCATCTCCCAACGAAAAACTCCTGAGAAGCCCTACTTTCCGGGAAAAACTCTTAAAGCGGCAAGGAAAAGCCGCAAAATGGCTATCCATCGGTTCAATCATCTTCTTCATCCTCTTCTTAATTTCAACCACCCTTCTTCTCCTATCACAAAAATCAACAATTACACCCATACAACCAACCCAATCCCCAATCTCAACTATTCCAACAATAACTTCGATACCATCCAACCCCACTGCGAATTGGAAAACCTACAGAAACGAAAAATATGGGTTTGAATTTAAGTATCCGCAAGATAATTTTGGTTTAGAGGAACCTTCAGCTGTCGGAACTAATAATGCGGATGCTGTTTTTTCAATGGATTTACATACTGGTATAACGGAAAATAATGGACTTGATTGGTATTCTATCTTTTTTGTTATGGAAGTAAGTAATAAAAACTCAGTTTTTTCTCAAGAAGCATCAAATATTAAAATAGGAGAGGAACTTGAAAACGCATTGAATAAAGCTTACGCGGGCGAAAAAGGAAAAATAATTGATAAAAACTTTACATATGAAATTAACGATAATAAAGAAGCTGGGAACATAGTTGTAGAAGTGACAGGAAACGAATTATTTTTTGATATTTTTTTATCGCCGGAAAAAAATAATTATAACTATAATATAAAGAGCACACTTTCATTTTCAAATCTCGGAAACGATGTTGATGTGCAAAATCGTAAACTTATTGAAATTTTTAATCAAATCCTCTCCACCTTCAAATTCCTGGATCAAACCTCAAACTGATCCCCAAAAAGCAGCATCCTGTCGTTTATTGACATTTAATATGATTTGTCATATACTTAATCACGTGAAATATTTCGATTGGGATGAAGAGAAAAATACAAAACTGAAGCAGGAAAGAGATATTTCATTCGAGAAAATTATTATTTCTATCCATGAAGGAAAAGTACTTGATATTATTGAACATCCTAATAGAAGACGTTATCCCAATCAAAAAATATATATCATTGCTATAAATGAATATGCATACGTGGTGCCCTTCGTTGAAGATGAAAAAAAACATTTTTTAAAAGCAATTATTCCGAGCAGAAAACTTACCAAAAAATACCTTCGAGGGAGGTGAAAAATATGAAAGTGGTTACATTAACAGACGAAGAACTTGAATTACTGGAAGCAATAGAAAAAGGAGAATTTGTATCGGTCAAAAATCTTGATCAAGCAAAAAAGGATGCAATTGATGTTGCTAAAAATACTCTGAATAAAACAAAAAATATTAATATTCGCTTATCAGAAAAGGATCTCCAAAAAATTAAAACGAAAGCTGTTGAAGATGGCCTGCCATATCAAACACTGGTTAGCTCAATTATTCACCGCTTTATCAATAAATAAATTACCAAAAAATCATTGACACATATCTTATTCTATGAAATGATAAATCTATGGAACAACTCAAGCCGCCGCCGCAGGAAAAAGAATTACCCGCCCCCCATGAAAAACTCCTCCGAAACCCCGCTTTCTGGGAGCGGCAAGGAAAAGCTGCAAAATGGCTGGCCATCGGTTCAATTATCTTCTTCATCCTCCTCCTGATTTCAACCCTGCTTCTCAAACCACAAAAACTAACAACTACACCTATACAGCCTACTCAGCCTCCCACTTCTACAATCCCGACAACAACTCCAATACCATCCAACCCCGCCACCAATTGGAAAACTTATAGGAATGAAAAATATGGGTTTGAATTTAAGTATCCCCAAGATTGGATATTTGAAGCTAATCAAACAAGCGAAAAATATGATTTTCTAGACATTCATTTAGCTAATTTTCGACATTCCGATAATCCAGCATGTGATCCAAGTTTTATGGGTTTGGAAATTCAGGCAGGTCTTCCAAAAGACCAAAATCAAGATTTTTCTTCGTTTGTAAAGTCTCAGCAGATCGTTGAAGGCGATCTTGGTCCAAAAGGCTCTTTGAAAAAAATTAAAGTGGATAACCATATTGGATTTAAGGCTCAATATTCTGGTTGGGATAGTGGTTGTAGCGGACCTGGTTATTTCATTGAACAAGATGATGCTCGTTATATCTATATTTATACTGGTGCTGATAAAAATAATCAGGAAGAAGAATTAGAAAAATTCGATCAAATCCTCTCCACCTTCAAATTCCTCAATCAAAACCCAAAATAAATGACCTCATTTCTTTACGGTCCGATATGCGTCATGATGTCCGACAAAAAAGAAAATTGCCGTGTACTCCTCATCCGCCCACACAAAAAATAGACGATTGCCGCGATCTATTCGAATAGTCCAAATATCGCTGCCTGAAAGTTTTTCTAAATTAAGTGATGGATGCTTTGAATTTTGTGTAAAAAGAAGAAATGCTTGCTTTAGCTGTTTCTCACGTCTGTTATTGCCTCTGGTCCATTTTTTTCGTGCTTTTTGAAATTTACTTGTTAAACTGACTCTTGGCATACAAAAATTTATTTTGTTGAATCAAGGTATTTAAATAATTCATCTGTAGAGGAAAAAGAAACAGTCTTTCCGTCTTTATAATCTTGTTTTGCCTGCTCCGCCATTTCCAAAAATTCAGAAGAAATATCAAAAGAAGGTTTTGCCATACCGGTTACAAAAGCTCCAAAAAGCATTCTTCCCAATTCAGAAACAGTCATGCCATGCTCTTTAGCTTTCTTTTCAGCCATGATTTTAAATTTAGGAGAAACATTAAATTTAATAAAATCCGATTTAATAACCTGTACAGTGCTCATATGTACTTATTATATACCATTTTAAGTACCTGTCAACAAAATTTAGTTTTACAATTTTAATTTTACGCTGTGGTTTTGATCTTTGCATTTTGCCTGCCCGCCGCTCAAGCGCTCTTTGCGCCGTGTACGAATAGTACTGAAAAGGCGCAAAGTAAGCTTAGGCGGGAGATTTGATTTCTACCTTCGTGCACCAATCTTTATACTTCTCATCCTCTCCCCTCGCTATCTTAAAAAATTTATCCTGCAATACGCTCGTTATCTTTCCCCTCTTCCCATCCCCTACCCGTCGCTTATCAACCTCTCTGATCCATGCTACCTGCACACCTGTTCCTGCGAAGAAAGCCTCATCGGCAATATACAATTCACTGCGCGCAACAGAGCGTTCCTCAACCGAAATATTTAAATCTTTCGCCAATTGAATAATCGATCGTCTGGTAATTCCTTCCAGTATATCGTCCGCTATACTCGGCGTTATAAGCACCCCATCCCGTACAATAAAAATATTCTCTGCCGACCCCTCACAAACATGCCCGTTATCATTGAGAAATATCGCTTCATCGTATCCGTTCTCAATAGCTTCCTTTCGGGCGAGAGCCGAATTCACATACGCGCCTGATATCTTCGCTCGGGGAGAAATAGAATTCTCAGTTATCCGCCGCCAAGACGAAACCAGGACAGACAATCCTTTATCAACCGGTAGATATTCTCCCATCGGAATCATATAAAGAGAAAAATCCATGGTTGCGTCGGCGAGATTGGGTCCGATATTTGTGTGTCCCAAATAAGCAAACGGACGGAAATACACGTCTGTCTTGGGACTATTCTTCTTCAAAAGTTCAAGGGTTATACCCCGAAGCTCCGAAGCGCTATACGGAAATGCACATCCCAAAATATGTATTGAAGACAAAAACCGCTTATAATGGTCATCTATCCGAAAAACCGAAATATAGTTCTCCTTCTTATTGTAGTATCCGCGCAGCCCCCCAAAAATTCCTGTCCCATACTGGAGCGCGTTCGTCATTATAGACACCTTCGCGTCCTCCGTCTTCACAATCTTCCCCTGAAAAAATGCGTATGCCAAAGCTTCTGTTTTCACACTCCCCATTTTACTGCTCCCTTCCCCCCTCGTCAATAGCATTGGGCACCTCTTGCCAAAACACAACCCATATAATAAAATAAACATTATGGAAATAACACATGAGATATCTCCTCAACAATCACTTGAATCAAAAATAAATAAAAGCGCACCGGAAAACCCTATATTAGACAAGCTAAGGTTAATCGACAAACAAGAACAAAAAAACCTTGGCGTGCTTCCTGAATTAAGCAATCGAAGAATTAATTTGTACGCAGAATTACAGCAAATGACAAATCAAAACCTCTCTAAAAAAGAAGCATTAACAAAAGCAATGGAGACTGAACTCAAAAATTTACAGGAAAAATTAACAAGAATGACAGAATTAGACAATTTACTCTTCAAAGATAAATCACCTAATAATAATGTCGCTGGATTTAAAGAAAATATTAAAATAACAAAAAAGCAAATTAAAAAAATACAACAACAACTACCACCAGGCCTTATAACTGCTCCCGATCAGTCAAATAAACTACTGACACATTCTCAAATAATGGGATTTAAAAAATAACCTGTTCTTTGTCTGAAGGCTTGACACCTCCCCTCCCTTCATGGAATACTGTCTCTATGCCAATCGATACTCAACCGCCTCAAAACATGCCGCAACCAATCCTTGAACCTGCGTCGCCAAATCCCCCCAAGCCGCGCAATTTCTGGAAAATACTACTCATTTCTATTACAGTTATTGTAATTATCACAACAGCCGGGGCGGGTATACTGATCTTTTCTAAACTAAAAAGTATTACAGAAACAAACAACAGTAAATCATCCCAAAGCTCTCCGCTGGATAACCCCCTTATCCTGAAAATGGTAGAAAAATTACCTATTCCCAAAATTACATTTGTACCCATCACGCTCGCCCCCACAACTCCTTTGTCTCAAACAAATCCGCAATCCACTTCGACGCCTTACCGACCCACAATGCAACCATCAGATTGGAAAACCTACAATAATATATCCTTTAATTTTTCCCTTAGCTATCCTCAAGAACTGACAACCCAGGAAAATTCACATGGCCTTGGTGTCACCGATATTTCCTTCACCAACCCCAACTCCAATCCCCAAAATGCTCCTAAGTACCAAATCCTCATCTACCCCAAAACTATTGGCAACCTGATAGGACAAAGCTTTGAGCAATTCTATAATCTCCCCGCTCAATCAACTCAACTCATGACAAGCGAAGCAACTACCCCCCAACAATTCACAAAAATCAAAAATACTACCATAAATAGCCTCCGCGCATTTAATTTCAGGACAACCTCCGATCCGCCCGACCCCGCCGAAGAAGCGGAAATCGGTACATATATAGAACTGGGAGAAAGTACTCTAATTATTTCAACAGGAGAAAGTAATCAAACAATTCTCGACCACATACTCTCAACCTTCAAATCCAATTGAAAATTTTATAATTGAAAATTCATTGAAAATTAAAAATTGAAAATTATTTTCTCTTGACTTTTGATCTTCTCATCACAAATATCCCGCTGAAAAGTCCCAGCGCCATCCCCAGCACACTCCCTCCTATAACATCCGTTGTCCAATGTTCACCCAAATAAACCCTTGAAACCAGCATGACTATATCAAATCCGATAATACATATTGACAAAAACAATTTCAAAGGATTATTTAATCCCCTTGCCTGCCAAATCAAGACAAGCAAAATCGTTGACAAGAACATAGTCCGCCCGGCATGACCGGATGGATATGAATTATCAGCTCGGATATGAAACTGCGGAAAATCAAAAACAGTCTCTGTCCGCAACATAAATTGAGGCGGCGGAGCGTGTTGTACGTAAAACTTCCCAAACAGCTCAAATAAATGAAAACCCGCGAAAAGAAGTATTGCGGCAAAACCTGCGATAATTTTTCGTGCCACCGCGAAGATCACCACCAACACCGCGAACATAATTTCAAATTTCCCGATATCGCTGAACGCCGAAAAAATAGTATCCAAACGCCTGCTGATATTATTTTGAAGCCGCACCGTCGTATCAAAATCAAATTGAGTGAAGATATCTTTATGAACTAGGTAAGAAAAAAAAACAAAAACTAAAAAAAGAAACGCGCCACACAAAAAAAATGAAATTCTCTTCGACATTAAATTATTATACACGTAATTGAAAATTGAATCATTGAAAATTCATTGAAAATTGTAAATTGAAAATTAAAAATTATTTATTCTCGCTTCTTGCTTCTATATTTTCAGCGTTTTGAGGTACTCACGGAAATCCCCATTAAGTTCCTTATTTTCCAACGCGAACTCAATTACTGTCTTCAAGTATTCAAGCTTATTACCGGTATCATAATATTTTCCATTCTTTATTTCAGCCGCCAGAATTCGCTTCTTGTCACCAAGCATTAATTTCAAAACATCGTTATAATATAACTCTGCTCCATCATGCAAATTATTAAGCGCTTGATCAAGATATTGAAAAATATCCGGAGTAAAAACAGAACCGCTAACGGTAGCAAGCTGTGATGGAGCGTTCTTTTTACCCGGCTTCTCAATAAGCGTCTTTACATCAATTAACCCGGGCCGTATCTCATCGCCGCCGGCAAATCCATATTTATCATAATCTCCGGCGGATCGTACTCGTACGCTTGCAAGAACCGAGCACCCGAACTCTTCATAGATCTCTAAAAGTTGCTGAAAACGTGATTTTGGCTTAGCTTTAATAAAATCATCACTCCATGTATAAATGAAAGGATCGTCTCCGATAATTTTTCGCACATTGAGAAGTGGCGTCCCATTACCATATGGCCCCTTCTGTCTGACATAGAAAAAATTCGCCATCTCTGAAATTCGCTCAAGCTCTGCCAAAAGCGAAATTTTTTCCGCCCCTCCCTTACGCAATGTCTCCATAAGCTCCATACTTGGCCGGTCGAAATGATCCTCAATAGTCCTCTTATGATACCCCGTCACAATAATAATGTCCTCAATACCCGCATTTACCAACTCTTCGACAACGCACTGAATAATAGGTTTGTCAACAATTGGAAGCATCTCCTTCGGCATCGCCTTTGTCTGAGGCAAGAATCTGGTCCCGAGCCCCGCAGCTGGAATAACGGCTTTTGTAACTTTTTTGTGCATACAATTTTCTAATTATACCCGAAAACCCCCTGTCAGTCCACAATCCCCCTATTCACTTGACATATAAGCCCATAATCTTTACAATACTACTTAGTTCTTTGAATTTGAAAAAGTAGAACCATAACTTATTTGAGCGCAAGGCCCGCCAAAGATCCCTGCCCGCAATGCATTCGCATAAGCGAAGCAGGCGGGGCTCCGTGAGCCGTTCCGCCAGCTGGCGGATGAAAAGGCGAACGGAAAGATCAGGCGGGATACGAGGAAGAAGGATCGCCTTAGGCGATAATCGAACCTCTCCTTAAAACTTTATGAAGGGGCTTGCCCTTCCGAAGCTTTACTTGCCGGACGTAGCCTTGGCGAAGTCTGGGCGAAGGAGGGAGTATCTGCGGAAACCTTCAAGGCTAATTTGCTTATCTTTTTCTAAAAACTTGCAGTAATGCAAACCCAAAGGAAAAAGAAAAATTACTACTTTTTACCTCAAAGAACCACAACTTTTATCTTTGATTTTTGATATTTGATTTTTGATCTTTCACTATGTGTGGTATTTTCGCCTATATCGGCAAAAAGAACAATGCTGCTGAAATAATTTTTAATGGATTGAAAACCCTCGAATATCGCGGATATGACTCCTGGGGCATAGCAACTCAAAATCATAAAAAAATTATTATAGAAAAACATCTTGGTAAACTTCCGGAAAAACTTCCTGAATCTGATTTTTCAAATCACAAATCCGGCATCGGCATCGGTCACACACGCTGGGCAACGCATGGTGGAGTGACTCTGCTCAATACGCATCCGCATTTTGACTGCACACAACAAATTTCTGTTCTGCACAACGGAATTATTGAAAATTATCAGGAGCTAAAACAAGAATTACAAGCCAAAAATCATGTATTTAAGTCTGAAACCGATACGGAAGTGCTTGCGCATTTACTGGAAGAATATACAAAAAACGACCGGCTGCTTGATGCTATGAGAAAAACGTTCAACCGGCTGCGCGGCCTAAATGCTGTCGTAGCCGTGAACGCCAACAATAAAGAAATCATTGCGGCGAAAAACGGATCGCCTCTGGTCGCGGGCATTACTGACAACAATGAATTTTTTCTGGCCTCAGATACAGCAGGAATCCTCCCTTACACATCAAAAATTATTTTTCTCAAAGACAATGAACTGATTTCACTAAATAAGCATTACCGGCTCTATTCTCTAACTACAGGAAAAGAAATCAAACCCAAAGTAGAAACCATCAACTGGAAAGTCCAACAGGGATCAAAAGGTTCCTACAAACATTTCATGCTCAAAGAAATAAATGAACAGCCTCGCATTATCAACGAAATCTCCACCACCTACACTGACCGGATCAACAAATTATGCCGATATATAAAAAAAGCGCAGGGTACTTTTTTCATCGGTAGCGGAACAGCATTTCATGCATGCATTGCCGGCACGTATCTTTTTTCGAAAATTGCGGGACGCCATGTGAACACAGCGCCAGCCTCCGAATTCAATTATCTCGAAAATTTTTTAACTGAAAAAAGCCTGATCATTCCCCTTTCCCAAAGCGGGGAAACGATCGATGTCATTGAACCGCTCAACCGTGCACGGCAAAAAGGCAGTAAAATTATCGCTATTACAAATGTACTCGGCTCAACTATTTATCGCATGAGTAATTACAAATTGCTCCTCAATGCCGGACCTGAAAAAGCTGTACCATCAACGAAAGCCTATCTTGCGAAAATTTCCGTCTTAACTATGCTTGCTTTCGCGTTAACGGACAAACTTAATGAAGGAAAAAAAATATTACAGGCGGCAAAAAAAGAAATACAACGCTTACTGGATAAAAAATCACGTACATTGATAAAAACCATCGCTAACTTTCTGGCTGAAAAAGAGCAAATTTACATAATTGGCAGGGGAACTTCATACGCGACCGCGTTGGAAGGAGCATTGAAGATCAAGGAAGTCAGTTACATCCATACTGAAGGATTGGCAGGAGGTGAGTTAAAACACGGCACTATTGCTCTCATCTCAAAAGGGATACCATGTATCGTTATTGCCCCGCTTGATGAAACTTATGACGCTGTTATCTCCAACGCAATTGAGATTAAATCACGGGGAGGAATCATCTTCGGCATATCTTCCCGGAACAATCCTGTTTTTGATAAATATATTGAAGTAAAAGAAACAGGTTCTCCTTTATTGACCCACGTCGTACCGTTGCAACTCCTCGCTTACTATATAGCAATAAAAAAAGGTCTCGACCCCGACAAACCAAGAAATCTCGCGAAATCCGTCACTGTTAAGTAAATCCCTTTACACACTCTCAACTATCTGATAGAATATCATGAGCTTTTAGGGCTTTTTGACATGGTTACACCAATCACATTCCTGAAACAGACGTATGACGAACTGCAACAAGTCAAATGGCCGACTCGTAACGAAATTATCCGTTTGACAGTGATGGTAATATTTATAAGTTTTGCTCTTGGTTTATATATCGGAGGGATAGATTTTATTCTCACTAAAATCATGAGTGCGCTATTATTAAAATAATTATGGATCAAGCAACAACTCAACCAATTGAAGAGAAAAAAACAACTCAACAAGCCGCCAATCAACAAATCGCCAAATGGTATATCATCCATACCTATGCCGGACATGAAAATAAAGTTACTCGTTCTCTGAAACAAAGAAGTGAAGCAATGGGATTTGCTGACCGTATCTTCGATATCATCGTCCCAACACGCAATACTATCAAAGTCTCGCAAGGGAAAAAAGAAACAGTCAAAGAAAAAATCTTTCCGGGATATGTTTTAGTAAAAATGTTGCTCGATGACGAATCATGGTTCATGGTCAGAAGTACCCAGGGAGTAACATCATTTATCGGTACGGGGAACAAACCAACGCCTATATCAGAAAAAGAAGTTAATGCCATCCAAAAATTCATGAAATTGGAAGAACCTTTATATAAAGTATCTTTCTCTGTAGGAGAAGCTATCAAAATTATTGACGGTCCTTTCACTGAATTCCTGGGAACTATAGACTTCATTGACGAAAAAGCCGGAAAAGTACGGGTGCTGGTTTCAATTTTCGGTCGCGAAACACCCGTCGAGCTTGATTTTCTCCAAGTAAAGAAAATCTAGAACAAAAAGTCCAAAATCATCAGTTCATCAAGTCATAAAGCAAAAGACTTGAAGACTTTCGACTTGAAGACTTTCGACTTGAAGACTTTCGACTTGAAGACTTTCGACTTGAAGACTTTCGACTTGAAGACTTTCGACTTGAAGACTTTCGACTTGAAGACTTTCGACTTGAAGACTTTCGACTTGAAGACTTTCGACTTGAAGACTTTCGACTTGAAGACTTTCGACTTGAAGACTTTCGACTAATTAAGGTATGGCTAAAAAAATAAAAACACTCATCAAACTAAATATCAAAGCGGGCGAAGCAACACCGGCTCCTCCTGTTGGACCTGCGCTTGGGCAACACGGTCTGCCAATTATGGAATTCGTAAAAGAATTCAACGCTCGCACCATCAAAATGAAAGGCAATATACTTCCTGTCGTTATTACTGTTTATGTCGACCGGACGTTCAGTTTTATCACTAAGAAACCGCCTGTTGCTGAATTTATCAAAAAAGCCATTAGTAAAGAAAAAGGATCGCAAAAACCCGGAAAAGAATCCGCGGGAAAAATCTCAAAATCACAAGTCGAACAAATCGCGAAAGAAAAAATGGAAGACCTGAATACGACCGAACTCGAACCCGCGATGAGAATTATTGAAGGAACAGCCCGCAGCATGGGCGTAACAGTTGAATAAGTCATAAAATCATCAGGTCGTAAAGTCATAAAGCAAAAGACTTGAAGACTTATAAGATTATGGGAAAAGTTAAAGTAAGAACTCTCGGAGACGAAAAACAAGAAAAAAAAGAAAAAGAAAAAGCGAAACGCGGTGCTGAAGCAAAAAAACTGCAAGGAGAAAGCAGTCAATCCCATGTTGCCAAAAACGAAGCTATTAAAGAAAAAATAGAAAAACCTGAAAAAAAACCCAAGACAAAAATCCAGACACAAAAAAAAGAAAAACCCTCAAAAAAACAACACTCAAATAATTATAATACTGTTGCAAAGATATTAGATAAGAACAAAAAATATTCACTCAAAGAAGCTTTAGCTATCCTTCCCAAACTAAAAAGAGCCAAGTTCGACGAAACTGTCGAACTCCATATCAATACTATTGAAAAAGGCATTTCTGGTAATTTTTCACTTCCCCATGGAACAGGCAAGCAAATAAAAATAGAGATCCTCAATCAAGCTGAAAATCCCAAACACGTTGAAGAGATTGTAAAAAAAGTTGAAACCGGCAAAATAGATTTTGATCTCCTTATTGCTACTCCTGACACCATGCCGCGCCTCGCACGCGTCGCTAGATTTTTAGGTCCCCGCGGTCTTATGCCTAATCCCAAAAACGGAACTATTACGACCAAGCCGGACGAAATCGCTAAAAAATTCCGGGGAGGACAACTTAATTTCAAGACGGAAGCCAAATTCCCCATACTCCACCTGATTGTCGGCAAAGTATCTTTCGGTGAAAAAAAATTAACTGACAATATCAGGACCGTGATAACAGCTGT
>Ga0180732_1001935_pt1 | contig 11762 bp, 15 predicted proteins | sample KR11_01MetaG_FD_148674 | JGI IMG/M metagenome (GOLD analysis project Ga0180732, IMG submission 148674) | Groundwater microbial communities from the Olkiluoto Island deep subsurface site, Finland - KR11_0.1 MetaG | ecosystem: Environmental > Aquatic > Deep subsurface > Groundwater | place...
AAATCAGTAAGAAATGGAAAAAAAGTAATTCAAAAATCTATATTATACCTTGGCACAGCAGATACAATATATAAGAAGTTGTTAAAGGTAAAAAATTCTAAGAATTAATTATATCTGTCCCACACTCCTAAAAATGCAAAAGTTTAAATACACAATCTCGCATTAATTAAAACAATTTTAACATGAATATAAGTAATTCTTTGGCTCGTGAAGATTCTTCAGAAGATGAACCTCCGGATCTTAGTCAACAAGATTTTTATTTTAATTTTAATTTTGATAAAGAGAGTTATTGGAAAGAACTTGTTAAATCAAAAACTATGATTAATAGTCTTAAAGATTATAATTTTGAGAAGTTTGCCGATGAGATAAAAAAAGTTTCTAAGATTTATCCAATGAATATAAATCCTTATTATTTTTCCTTAATTAAAAAAATTGATGGTCCAATCTGGAGGCAATGCATTCCATCAATAAAAGAACTTGATGATACTTTTGGGGAAGAAGATCCATTACATGAAGAATCTATAAATCAGGTGAGAGAAAATGTTCCTGCATTAATAACTCATAGATATCCTGACAGGGTTTTATTGTTGGTTTCAAATAAGTGTGCAATGTACTGCAGATTTTGTACAAGAAAAAGAAAGGTTGGCAATGCTAATAAAAATCCCAGCTGGAATGAACTCCTGAATGCAATAGAATATATTAAAAATCATGAAGAAATTCGGGATGTTTTACTTTCTGGTGGAGATCCTCTTATGCTTAGTGATTCATCATTAGATAAAATTTTAAAAAGAGTTTATGAGATTATTCGCCATAGAAAAAACGGGATAATTCGTATTGGAACCAGAATTCCTTGTGTGCTGCCGCAGAGGATTACGCAAAATCTTTGCAATGTGCTAAAAAAATATCAACCTATTTATTTGAACACTCATTTTAATCACCCTTTTGAGATAACAGAAGAAAGCAAGAAAGCATGTGGTATGCTTGTTGATTCTGGAATACCTGTTGGAAATCAGACAGTTTTATTAAAAGGGGTTAATGATAATGTGGAAATAATGAAAGAACTTATGCAGGGGCTTGTGAACATGAGGGTGCGCCCATATTATCTTTATCAGTGTGATCCTGTAAAAGGAGCTAATCATTTTAGAACAGATGTTAGGCAGGGTTTAGAGATATATAAGGGTATGAGAGGGCATACTTCTGGTTTGTGTGTTCCTACATTTGTTATTGATGCTCCTGGTGGTGGTGGAAAAATTCCTCTTCTTCCGGAATATGTTCTTGAATTAAATGATAAAGAAGTTATTTTAAAAAATTATGAAGGCAAGGAGTTCAGATATCCTCAGATAAATTCCAGTCAAACCTTGAACTCTTCTGAGATTTTATATTGAGGTTAGTGAAGGAAAATTAATTCTGATGCATTAAATTATATTAGGCATGTTAAAGTTTTTAAAGATAAAAAACGTAGAATAAATATGAAAAAAAGAGTTGTTAAGGATAAAGTTTGTGGAAATGGAGTTTGTGATTCAACAGGCGCTGTTTATGGATTAGGTTTTATTGGAGCTGCAATTTATTATATCTCTACTGCAACCAGTTTTTGGATAGGAGTTTTAGGAGTATTAAAAGCAATTGTTTGGCCTGCATTTTTAATTTATGAATTGTTTAAATATCTGGGAATGTAAGTTTTTTTAATAAAATTTAAAAAATTTTCAAAAATAATATTTCTTGTTGTAGGAAAATTATAAAAAGAGAAAGAATTTGTAATAAAAATCCTTTAATGTTTAAAAATGACTATTTCAAAAATAAAAGTTAAAATAAAAAGACTTCATCCCGATGCAAAAATTCCAACTTTTGGGACAGATTATTCAGCTGGTTTTGATATTTATTCAGTGGAAGATAAAATGATTTCTCCAGGAGAAACATATCCTGTAAGCACCGGAATTGTAATTGAAATACCTGTAGGAAAAGTATTGCATATTTGGGATAGAAGCGGGATGGGCATGAGGGGCTTGACTATTTTTGGAGGGGTAATTGATTCAGATTATCGCGGAGAAATAAAAGCTATTCTTAACAATAGTTCTACTGAATCCAAGGAAATCAAAAAAGGAGAAAGAGTTTGCCAAGGAGTGATAATTGATTACCATCAGCCAGAGTTTGAAGAAATTGAAGAGCTTTCAGATACTATTCGGGGAGAAGGGTGGAATAATTCTACTGGAAGATAAAATGGTTTTTATTGATGTTCATTCTCATTTAGATATTTGCAGGGATGTTGATAAAATAATTCAAAATGCGAGAAAATTAAATGTTAAGGTAATTTTAGCTTGCGGAGTAAATTCAAAAACTAATAGAGAGGTTTTAAAATTATCTAAAAAATATCCAGAAGTAAAAGCCTGTCTTGGAATTTATCCTATTGATGCTTTAAAAATTTCTAATGAGAAGATTAATTCTGAGATTGAATTTATAAGAAAAAATAAGTCAAAAATAGTGGCAATTTCTGAAATAGGACTTGATTTAAAACAAGCTCCAGAAAAAACATTTTTAAAACAAAAAAAGAATTTATTGAAATTTATTGAATTGTCTCAAAAACTTGATGTTCCATTAATTGTGCATTCAAGAAAAGCAGAACAACAAACAATTGAACTTCTTGAATCATCAAACTACAAAAAAATAATCATGCATTGTTTTAGTGGAAAATTAAAATTAGTTAAGAGAATTATTGACAATGACTGGTTTTTGAGCATTCCAACTTGTGTCAAGCATTCTGAGCATTTTCAAAAAATTATTGAGTTGGCTCCAATAACCCGGTTTTTTTGCGAGACAGATTCGCCTTTTTTGCATCCTGATAAATTGCAAAATAACGAGCCTGCAAATGTTATTGAAAGCTATAAAGCAATAGCAAGAATTAAAGGATTAAAATTAACACAAGTTGAAAAACAAATTGAAAAAAATTATATGGAATTATTTGCTGAAGTTTAAACAAGCATTCCAATAAACACAATGCCCAGAATTAAAAATAGAGTTTGCAAAATTATTTTTTTGTAGTCTTTTGTTCTGTGCAGTTCTGGAATTATGTCTGCTCCAGCAATATATATAAATCCTCCAGCAGCAATGGCAATAATATAAGGTATTAAAAATTCAATTTGAGACAGGGCAAAATAACCTATCAAAGCTCCTAAGATTGCAGTTAATGCAGAAAGAAAATTAAAAAATAATGCTTTTATTTTTGTCAATCCCCCATGAATTAGAATTGCAAAATCTCCTATTTCCTGAGGTATTTCGTGAAGAGCAATGGCAATTGCCATCATAATTCCAGTATTTATATTTATCAAAAAACCTGCTGAAATAATTATTCCATCAAGAAAATTATGCAAGCCATCTCCTATTAAATTCAAATAAGCAACTGGTTTGATATTTTTTTTACATTTTATGCATATTTTAGATTTATGAACATGATGCCAGTGAAGAAAAGATTCAATTAGAAAAAATAAAAGAATTCCAATCACAACAAAAAAATAATTTCCAAGTGCTTTAAAACTTTCTGGAATTAAATCAAAAAAAGCTGCTCCTAAAAGTGCTCCAGCAGCAAAAGCAACAATTAATGATAATAATTTGTCAATTAATTTTCTGTTTAAAATTAATATAAGTGCACCTGTAAATGCAATTAAGCTTATTATAATAACTGCAATTAGTGTGTAAGCTAGTTCTTGAGCCATTTTTACCTTGGAATAAATAAGTAATAATCTTTAAATATGTTACTTTATATTTAACATAAATTTTAAGGGTTTGTGCAATTTAGGCGTGGTTAGTTTATCGGTAGAATATCTCGTTGCCAATAAAAGGAACCCCCATGGTTCCTTTCGAACCTCCTTGAATCACTGAAGGGCGATTTCTTTGGCTCAGCCATTGAAAAGTCGTTATTGGGTGGCATATTTGTCGCTATCCAATAGCCTCGTTGCCTCTGGTGAAATCGCGAGGTTTGAGAATAAGCAAAAACGAGGTGAGCCGGGTTCGATTCCCGGACCGCGCATAATTTAGGTGAGAACTTAATTTCTCTTAAACACAAACATTAAAAACAATAAAATCTTTATTTTAATTAATAAAAAAGAGTGTGAGATAATGAAAATAAATAATAATTTGAAATATGTTTTTTTGATAGTTTTATTAATTATGTTTTTTTCAAATATTAGTGCAATTACTAAAGGATATTGTGTTGAAGCAGAAGTTTCTGATATAAGTCCTAGTTCAATTGGAATTGGAGAAGAATTTACAGTTGGAGTTCAAATTGAAAATTGTGGGGATGTTGTTCCTGAAGTGGTATTTTTTGAATTAATAAATCCCCCAAGTGATATGACAATAAAAGAACCTTTGAAAATAGAAGTTCCTAAATTAGTTTATTCAAATAGTGAGAGGTATTTTGTTTATCATATGAAAACAACTAATAATGCAAAAGCAGGGACTTATGTTATTAAAACAAAGTTATCTTATGGTGATGATTTTCTTTTGGAAAAGTTTTATGAAATAGAAATTAATGTTATTGCAGAAGAAGCTGAATTAAATATAGCTTCTGTAAAAACAAACCCAATTCTTCCTTATGAAGGAGATATCGTTGAACTAACTCTTAGAATTGAAAATTTTGGAGATGGTGTTGCTAATTCACTAAAAGTTTATTCTTCACATCCGTTTCAGGGGGTTAAAGAATCTTTTATTGGAACACTTGACCCTAATGAAGATGGTCCAGCAATATTTACATTTGTGGCAGATAAGTATGGTGAATTTGAAATTCCAATAAAATTAACTTATAAGGATGATTTTGGTGAAAAAGAAATAAATACAAGCATTATTATTGTTATACTGGAAAAACAAGGGATTTTTGGAAAAATTCTTTTTGGTTTGATTATTTTACTGATTATTATCTGGGCGATTTATTATTATTTTAAGACAAAAAAAAGCAAAGACACAATAATCCAGCAACTTTTAACTGGTGTTCACGAAACATCAAAAAAATCTCTTAAAAGAATTAAAAGATAAGGGTAAGAATGAAACAAAAATGTTTAATAATATTAGAGTGGGATTTGTTAGTGCCACAAGTTCTATAAAACGAGGAAATAAAAAGACTTTATCATTTATTATTTTTGTTTTAGCCTTAATTTTTGTAAATCTTGTATTCTTGCCTTCAATGATTGGGGGAATGACTGGGATGTTTAATGGTTTTATGCAGTATCCTTATGGAGATATTGTAATTGAACCTAGCATGGATAATTCTTATATAAATAATGCAGATGATGTTTTAAAAAAAGCAAGGGCAGTTCCTGATGTAAAAGCTGCAACAAAAAGATTAGATGTTGGAGCATCTATACAACATAAGCACAAAGTTGTAGGTTCAACAATAACAGGATTATTGCCTTCTGAAGAGTATGATGTTTCAAATTATCCAAATATTATAGCTGAGGGAGATTTTTTAGGAGAGCTTTCACGAGATGAAATAATAATCGGAGCCATGCTTGTGGAAGGTTATTTTGGTTCTGAAATTTATGATAATTTGGGTGGAATAAGAGTCGGCTCTCTTGTCAATGTTACCTATAGCAATGGGGTAGTGAGAACTTACAAAGTTAAAGGAATTATGGAGGGAACTTTTGAGCTTGTTGACCTTAATGCTCTGGTTCATTACAAGGAAATTGAAGATGTTTATGGATTAGAAGAAAGCAAGGCAACAAGTGTTGTTATAAGAGTGAAAAATCCTGATGATTCAGCAAAAATCAAAGAAAAAATAATTGCTGCTGGAGTTAAAGAGCCTGTTTTTACAAACACTGAAAAATCTGATGCTATTTTAAGGCAGGCCATGCAGAGCATAGATATGATAAATTTTGTTTCTAATTATGTTAGTTTAATTGTCGGTGCTGCTTTAATCCTGATAATTATTTATATTAATGTTTTGAACAGGAAAAAAGAGATAGGCATTTTAAAGGCAGTTGGCATTTCTCCTGGTTCAATAGTAATTTCTTATGCATTTATTAGCATGTTTTATGTATCATCTGGAATTCTCGCAGGATTAATTTTGTATTTTTTACTTATGTTTTATTTTACTGTGAGCCCAATAACATTTTATGAAACCATGACTATTATTCCTGAGATTCAAGGCGGTTTAGTAATTAAGAGTATTTTTACAATGCTTATCATGTCAGTTATAGCAGGGGTTCTTCCTGCTTGGAGAGTTTCAAAAGAAAGTATTTTGGAGGCAATTTGGGGAAGATGAAATGAAAAATATAAAAGAATCCGAAACATTAGAATTTAAGAAGTCAACTTCTGAATTAAAAGAGGCGATTATTTCCATAGTTAGTATTTTAAATAAACACAAAAAAGGAGAAATTATTTTTGGAGTAAATTCAAATAGCGATATTGTAGGACAGAGTGTTAATGAAAAAACATTAAGGGATATATCAAAATCAATTTCTGATTATATTGAACCAAAAATATTTCCTAAAATTTATGAAAGAAAAATTAAAGATAAAAAATGTATTCATATTAAATTCTCTGGGAATAATTTGCCTTATTATGCTTATGGACGGGCTTATATGCGTGTTGCAGATGAAGATAAAAAATTAAGTGCCAAAGAATTAGAAAATTTAATTTTGAAAAGGAATAAAAATAAATTAAAATGGGATATTGAAATTTGCCAAAAGGCAAGTTTTAGTGATATTAGTGTTAAGAGATTGAAGTGGTTTTTGAAAGAAGCTAATAAAGAATATCGTTCTATTAGGAATTCTCTTGATAAGTTAGGGTTGATTCAAGAAGGGAAATTGCTTAATACTGCTGTAATGCTTTTTGGTAAAAAACCACGGCAATTTTTTCCAAATGCAAAATTAAGGTGTGCGGTTTTTGCGACTGCTGGAACTTCTCTTATTGTTGACAGACAGGAATTTGAAGGCAATTTATTTGATTTGATTGAAAAGGCAGAGGAATACATTCTTAAAAATATTCATATTGGAATGAAGTTAGAAGGAATGCACAGAGTTGATGTTCCTGAAATTGATAAGGGTGCTTTTCGTGAGGCGATTATTAATGCCTTTTGCCATAGAAATTATTATGAATATGATTCTGTTAATATTGCTATCTTTAAGAATAGGTTGGAAATTAGAAGCCCTGGAGGTTTGTATGGGGGGCTGACAATTAAACAAATTAAAAAAGAGAAAGTTTCTAAAAGAAGAAATGAAATAATTGCTAATATGTTTCACGAGGTTCATTTTGTGGAAAAATGGGGAAGGGGTATAGATTTAATTCTTTCAAAAGAACCAAATGCTGATTTTAAAGAAGTAGCTGAATTATTTATTACGACATTTAAACGTCCAAGCCATGTTAAGAAAACTACCCCCCAAGATACCCCCCAAGATACCCCCCAAGTTGAATTAACCTTGTTGGAAAATAAAATTTTCAGAGTAATAAAAAATACTCCTAAGATTTCAAGGAATGAATTGTCTAAGAAGTTAGGTTTGAGTAAGGATACTATAAAAGAGTATTTGAAGAAGTTGAAAGAAAAAGGAATTTTGAGAAGAGTTGGAAAGACAAGTGCTGGGCATTGGGAGGTTGTTAAAAAATGAAACAAGAATCAATGATAAATATAAAAAATTTGAAAAGATATTACAAATCAGGGCAGGTTATCACAAAAGCATTAAATGGAGTTAGTTTTGAAATTAAACAAGGTGAGTTTATTGCAATTATGGGAGCAAGCGGAAGTGGAAAAACAACTATGCTGAGAATTTTGGGTTTGCTTGACAAGCCTACAAAAGGAGATTATACAATTAATAATCTTGATATTGTTAATTTGCCAGAAGAAGAAAGAAATTATTATAGATTAACCCAGCTTGGTTATGTTTTTCAGGATTATGCTCTTATTAATGAAATGAGTGCTATAGAAAATATTTATATTTTATCTCTTATGGAAGGCAAATCAAAAGTTCAGTCTATTATTACAGCCCAAGCTGCTTTGGATAAAGTTGGATTAAGTGATAAATCAGAAAGAATTCCTGACCAGCTTTCAGGAGGAGAAAAGCAAAGAATTGCAGTTGCGAGGGCTATTGCCAAGCATCCAAAAATTTTATTTGCAGATGAACCTTGCGCAAATTTAGATACTCATAATTCAGAGCAGATTTTAGAAGTTTTTAAAACACTGAATAAAAAATTTGGACAGACAATTGTAATGGTGACACATGAAAGCTGGCACACAAAATATGTTTCAAGGATTATAAAATTAAAAGACGGCAAGATTGTGAGTGATGTGAAGGTTTGAATGAATAAAATCCCAGTAGGGCATTGAACTCTTAAGTTCCTTAAGAAGTGGAGTAGAAATTTTATCACAATAATGCTTTTAAAGATATTTAGATAATTAGTTAAATGATTGATTTAAGTTACAAAATTGGTGGTTTAGATATTTCTGAAGGGGGATTAAAACTTTCAGGACATCATATACAAAGGTATGGTTTTTTTCAAAAAGATGGTGGAAGATTTCTTGCACCCCATTTTTATTTAGTGGAGAATCAAAGTGAAGTGATTGCAATTTATATTTCTGGAAGTGGAACAAGACATGCTCATGTTGCAGGACATTTTGATCTGAAAGATGATAATCTGGTTGGTGGAGGGAATTGTTATATTGATTTAGAAGATAGATTAATTTTGGATGATTTTTCAGGAGATTATGGGACAATTCCAAGAAATGTTGCTCAAAAATTTGCAGAATTATTATTGATTGAAATTGGAGAAAAAAAGTCTGTAAGAGGGATTAAAGTTAATCCAAACGAGAAAAAATTAAATGATTTTTGGGAAACTTTATAGATAATTTTATTCTCCCAATAAATGTACTAAAGCGGTCTTGCTTCGGCTGGGGGTATTTCACATAAAGATTTTTATAATTAATTTTCTTAAATAAACAAAGGAGGCAAAAAGAAAATGAAAAAATTAAATGCCTGGTTAGTAATTTTGTCTAGTGTAATTCTTGGACTTCATGCAGTGAAAGTAATCAATATTTTAGAAGGTGTTGGAATTTGGGTACTTATAATAGTTGTATTTCTAATTGGTTTAAATCAATTATTAAGAAAATAAAACTAATTCAAGAATATGATAAAAAGAAAAATATGAAACTTTAAAATAAAAAGAAATAAAAAATTAAAATAAATTTATTTATTCATTATATGTTTATGGTCTGCCATCATCACACATTTTCCAATTCCAAGAACAACTAAACCCCAAAAAATTGGACTTTTCAAAACTGCCACTAAACTAGCAGATTTAATAAGACCCCATGTAAGTAAATAAATACCTGCAATAAATAAAACATGTCCTATTACTGCAGTTTTTTTAGAAACTGGACAACAAGATTGATTTTTTTTCATTCTTACACCTCCTTTGTTTTATTAAGTAATATAGGTTTTTAAAGAGTTTCTATGTTCTATTTAAATGAATAATAAAAAATCAGACATGCCTAAAAAACTTAAAATTGAATTTTGGGTTAATGAAGATATGTCCCTGGCAATTAAGCAAAGTCCCCTTGAATTAACAACTAAAGAAATAAAATTATTTTACTTTGCAGATAATTTGGTTGAATTAAGAGGAGAACTTTATGAGAAGAAACATAACACTTTAAGTCAAGTTGATAAAGAGACTGGCAGATTATATAGAATTCTTACTTATGGTTTAGATTAAATATTGCATAATATTTTCCATTCCCTAAACCTTTTAAATTGAATTTGTTTTATAATTAAAAGAGGTTTTCATCTGAATCCTTAGGAGGCAAAGAAAAGATTCAGGGATGCTGGATAGAAAATCCATAAGAGGTTTTCATCTGAATCCTTAGGAGGCAAAGAAAAGATTCAGGGATGCTGGATAGAAAATCCATAAGAGGTTTTCATCTGAATCCTTAGGAGGCAAAGAAAAGATTCAGGGATGCTGGATAGAAAACCCGCAGGAGGTTTTCATCTGAATCCTTAGGAGGCAAAGAAAAGATTCAGGGATGCTGGATAGAAAACCCGCAGGAGGTTTTCATGATATATTTTCCAATTTTAGGCGCGTTAGCATTAGGAGGAGCAACTATTTTAGAAAAAATAGTTTTAAGAAAAAGAAAAGTAGATACCCGGCTTTATCAAACAGCGAGTTTTTTATCTCTTGTTATTATTATGATTCCTTTGATTTATTTTTTCTGGAAACTTACCCCCCAGGCATTTGAATTAAAAAATATTTTTATTTTTGCCTTAGTTGTCGGATTTTCAGTTATTGCGAATTTATTTAGTTTTTTTGCTTTAAAATGGGAAAAAGTTAACAATATAGAACCTGCAAGACTTCTTGAGCCATTGTTTGTTATTCTTCTTGCAATTGGTTTTAGTTTTTTTGCTATAGAACTTTATGACAGAAATATGAATATAATTGTTCCTGCTTTAATTGCCGGAGTTGCAATAATTTTTTCGCATATTAAAAAACATCATTTGACATTCAATAAATACTTTCTTGCAGCAATAGCAGGAAGTTTTTTCTTTGCTTTAGAATTAGTTATTTCAAGATTAATTCTTGATTTTTATTCCCCTATTTCTTTTTATTTTTTAAGATGTATTGCTATTTTTTTAATTAGCTTTATTATTTTTAAACCAAAATTTGAAAAATTAAGCACAAAAGTTAGGGGAGAGATTTTCGGAACAGCAATAGTTTGGTTTATTTATAGGATTGTCATTTATTATGGTTATGCGAGTTTTGGAGTAGTTTTCACAACCCTGATGATTATGCTTGGACCGATTTTTGTTTATGCATTTGCCAGAATTTTCTTAAAAGAAAGATTAAGCCGGAGAAATATTGCTGCATCAATAGTGATTATTGGCTGTGTGTTATATGGGATATTGAGCTAAGGGTTGAAATTCCAAAAAACAGATAAATTTTAATATGAATTTTTATTTATTTAATAATGAAAAAGATTAAACTTATTTGGTATTTATTAACAATTATCCCAATAATTTTACTTATTTTGGGTTATATTTACCCTTCTTCATTTTTTTCAAGTCAAGAACAAATAAGAAATTTTATTGAACCTTATGGAATTTTAGCTCCTTTAATGTTTATATTAATTCAAATATTACAAGTTGTTTTAACTCCTATAAGTCATTATGCTGTTGGACTTGCAGGAGGATTTATTTTTGGAACTTGGTATGGATTTATTTTAAATTGGATTGGTAGAGTTATAGGCACTCTAATAGCATTTTATTTAGGTAGAAAATTTGGTAGAAGGATTATACAACATTTTGTTAAACAAGATACTTTAAAAAAATATGATAAATTATTTGAGAAAGGCAAATTAATTTTGTTCTTAATGTACTTCTTGCCTTTATTTCCAGACGATGAACTTTCATATTTAGCAGGATTTTCGTCAATGAGGGCAAGAATATTTATCCCAATAATGTTATTAGGACATCTTGGTGGAAGTTTGGGGTTAGCTTTTTTAGGAAGTGGTTTATCATATGGCAATCCTCTTTTTATTATTTTTTCACTGATAACTTTATTAGCGGGAGTTTTATTTGTATTTTTTTATAAAAAGTTGTATAAGGATTAAGAATTTTAATTATGCGTTTTATAGTTTATTTATCTGTAAAACCCCCAAAAATACAAAAAATAACTTTTAGCAAAATATTTAAATGTTAATTAACTAGATAAAATATGGAAATGATAAGCATCTCAAAAGCAAAATATGAGGAAATGGTCAGACAAATACGACTTTTAAAAGAAATAGAAAAAATAGA
>Ga0180732_1001936_pt1 | contig 11757 bp, 13 predicted proteins | sample KR11_01MetaG_FD_148674 | JGI IMG/M metagenome (GOLD analysis project Ga0180732, IMG submission 148674) | Groundwater microbial communities from the Olkiluoto Island deep subsurface site, Finland - KR11_0.1 MetaG | ecosystem: Environmental > Aquatic > Deep subsurface > Groundwater | place...
CTGCCTTCGCCCCATGGAGATTTCCAGCTTGGCTCATCCGGTTTCTTCGCTTTCCACAAAACAAAGTCGCTTGCCTTGTCTCTTTCATATTTGTCTGTTTCAATTCTTGTGCCTGTTTTTGCTTTGTTTATTTTAATCTTAGAAAGTTTGCCATAATCTTTGAATTTTGAAATATCAAAATACACAGAACCGTTATTTTCATAAGCAAAGCCGGACTTTTCAAGTTTTTTAATAAATCCAATTATTTCCCCTATATTATCAGAGACCTTGGGATAAACATCAGCTGGTTTTATGCCTAATCTTTTTTTGTCTTGCAGAAATTGTCTTGTGTGTTTTGTAGATAGAGAAATAATATCTGTATTTTCCTTTTTTGCCTGTTTTATTATGTCATCATGCACATCAGTTATATTCATCACATATTTAACTTTAAATCCTTTGTATTCTAAATATCTCCTAATAATATCAAAAGCAATATATGTGCGGGCGTGCCCAATATGTCCAGGTCCATAAACAGTTGGCCCACAAATATAAAAAGAGACCTCCTTATTATCCAAAGGTTTAAAAATCTCTTTTTTTCTGGTTAAAGAATTATAAACTTTAAGCATTATTTAATTTTAGCTGATAATCTTCCTATTAACAAGTTTTGATTTTTAGGTTAAGATTAAGAAACTTATTATTAATATATATTTATGGATAAAAGAGATTTTAAATTAGGGCTTTTGATTGGTTTTTTAATCGGTCTTTTAGCTCTCCCGACTTTAGGAAATTTAGATCTTGCAATAAGTTTCTATTATTTCCTTCTTCTTCCTGTGATTTTTCCATTTTTGATAGTAGCAGGACTTTTTGTTGCTGATTTGATTGGGGAAAAGATTAAGATAATCAAGCAAGTCGCAAGATTTGTATTAGTAGGAGCGTTGAATACTTTTATTGATTTCGGGATAATAGGACTTTTGCTATGGATGAGCGGGATTAACGCAGTAAACGCTATAGGCATTTATGCATTTTTCAAGTTTGTCTCGTTTTCATTTGCATCAATTAATAGTTATTTTTGGAACAAGTCCTGGACTTTTGAAAAAGCAGGGAAAGCAGAAGGAAAGGAATTTGCTGGTTTTTATCTGGTAACAGGAGTTGGGGCATTAATCAATGTTGGGATTGCGACCTTAATTCTAACCGCTTTAGCTAATTCTGCTATTGCGAGTAATTTATTAGCAGGAATTATAGCTCCATTTGCTGGTGTTTTGTGCGGTTTTGTTTGGAATTTTTTAGCTTATAAATTCTTTATCTTTAAGAAGTAATGTCTAATTTAGTATTGTATCGCAAATATAGGCCAAAAAGATTTGATGAAGTGGTGGGGCAAGAGCATGTGATTACGACGATATCCAATGCCATTGAAAACGATTTGCTTTCTCATTCTTATCTTTTTACCGGGCCCAAGGGTTCTGGCAAAACAACAATTGCACGGCTTTTAGCTAAAAGAATAAATTGTGAAAAGCCAAAAGGCAAAGAGCCCTGCAATGAGTGTTTGTCTTGTGAGGAGATAAACAGCGGCAGGGCGATTGATTTAATAGAAATAGACGCTGCTTCCAATAGAGGGATTGATGATATAAGGGAACTGAAGCAGGGGATTCGTTTTGCCCCGACGCGATTGAAATATAAGGTTTTTATTATAGATGAATGTCATCAACTTTCAAAAGATGCTTCCAACGCTTTGCTCAAGGTCTTAGAAGAACCACCATCTTTTTCTGTTTTTGTTTTTGCCACAACAGAACCACAAAAAGTAATTTCCACTATCAGTTCTCGGTGCCAAAGATTTGATTTTAGAAAATTGACTGCTTTGGAAATTATTAAAAAACTTGAAAAAATTGTTAAGCAGGAAAAGTTTAAAATTTCCAAAGAGGCCTTGGAACTTATTGCGATGAATGCGGACGGAGCAATGAGGAACGCAGAAGTTTTACTTGACCAAGTAGCAAGTTTTTCTCCGGGAGTAAAAGAAACAACAAAGCAAGAAGTTCAAGAGCTTTTGGGAATCGTGGACATAAGCTTGATTTCTAAATTATTAGTTTTTGTTTTTGAAAAAAAACCAGATAAAGCAATTGAGTTTTTAAATGAAATTATTGACAAAGGACAGGATGTGAATGAATTAGCAAAAGCAATAGTTGAGTATTTAAGACAACTTTTAATTTTAAAGATAAGTACTGATTTGAAAAATCCACTTTTTAGGGATTTTACAGAGGAAATAAAAAAGGACTTGCAAGCGCAAGCAAAAAATATTGGAGAAAACGAAATAAGAAAAGCGCTCAAGCTTTTTCTGGAAGCTCAAAACAAAACAAAATATTCTTCAATTCCCCAGCTCCCGCTGGAGCTGGCAATACTTGAAACAATAGGGGATTGATGATAATAATAGGTGATCAATTATAAATCATTAATGATTGATAATCATTATTTAATAGTTTTTTGCCGGGTCGTCTAATGGTAGGACATCGCCCTTTGACGGCGAGTATCTAGGTTCGAATCCTAGCCCGGCAACCATCCTTCGCCCGCCTTGGACGGGCTACGGCTTGGCAATGCACGCTAGTGCGACCGAGAGGAGGTAAATTCGCACGAAGAAATAGATTTGAAATATACAAAATAATAAGTTAAAAATTTTATTAAATCTAACTCGGGGAAGTCCGACTTCCCCGAGTTTTTTCCTACGATTTTTTTTACATCAAACCCTTGTTTTGCAGGGGTTTTTGGATTAGGGGGGCGCGGAGTTAGAACTCATTGACTCTACAGAATAAATATTTTAAGATCTAATAACCTATCGGAGGAGGATTCCATGATTAGACTAGGGCGTAGACCGAGAAGGAGAAAACCCAGGAATTCAGTAGTAATGGGGCTTTTCCGCAGCGATGGAGTTTGGGGAGATGCGGCATGGGAGGCCTATCCTGCCCTGAAAAAGAAGCTCGAAGAAAATGGCATTCGTTTCTTTATCGTAGATTACTTTCCCCTTCTTCTGGTCTGTATTCACAAGAAAAGGATCAAAAGCGCCAGGCTTGCTGGCATTCAGGAGGTAATCTACGACTACTGATAGGAATCGGTGGCTATCTGCGTTCTAAGATAGCCACCCTAACTTTTTAGTAGAAAATGGGGTCAGCTCTATTTTTTACTAGAAAATGGACTAGAAAGTAGGGACGTTTCCGACTTTTTCATAGCATCTCATTTATTAGAAAATGGTGTCAATTCTGATTTTTTATGACAAAACACAGAAGACCGAGAGGGGTTGTTTCTGAATTAAAATAAAAATACAACTTGACACAAATTATTGAGCTTATATAATAGAAATATATGGACAAAGATTTTGGCGAATTAATTGAATATTTGGATAAGAAGTTTAATAAGCTTGAGGAGGATATCAAGAATCTTCAGACTGGGCAATTTAAGCTTGAAACCGGGCAAGGCAACATGCAGAGTGATATAAAAGATCTTCAGACCGGGCAAGGCAACATGCAGAGTGATATAAAAGATCTTCAGACAGGACAAAGCAAACTTCAGATTGCAGTTTTGGATAATAGCAGCAAGATAGATAGTATTGAAGAGAAGATGGCAACCAAGGTAGAAGTCAATAAGTTAATTGACGCTGTTGACGCTTATATGAAACAAGGAGAAGATTATCGTCAGGAAGTAGTTATGCTGGGTAATCAGGTTAATAGACATGAGAAATGGATTCAAAAAATCGCTGAAAAATTGGATTTTAAATTAGATTATTGATTTTAATTAGTTTTAGTTTATATGGATAGACGCTTTGGTCTATTTTTTATTTTGTAAACTCGGGGAAGTCCGACTTCCCCGAGTTCGACTTCCCCTGGTTTAGATTCGTAGATGTGTAACATTTACAGTAGGCACATAAATGGTGGAAGTCGGACTTCCCCGAGTTCGCTTCCCCGAGTTCGCTGGTGGAAGTCGGACTTCCACGAGTCTTCCAAAAATCGCCAAAAGGGCGTTTTTTTGATAAGATAGAGAAAACTGAATGTAAACACAAGTAAATATATGTTAAAAAAAGTAGTTATTTTATTAAATCTTATCGTGCTTGGCTTGTTTATTGTGCAATTTTTTACAACTCCAGGTATTGTTTTCTTTTTAACTGCAAACGAAACTAGCTTGATAGGGAAAGTATCTGATTTGTTTTATATGGCACTGCTTTCCTTAACTCCTTTATTAACTATTGTTTTACTTGTCAAAAAAAGAGATTTAAAATACACAAAATAATAAGTTAAAAATTTTATTAGATCTAATCGGGGGGAAGTCGGACTTCCCCCCGATTACGACTTCAACCATATTTGCGATAGGATTTTGTTTTCATTTATCAAAGTTCTTGATAGAATTAAAGTAATATTAAAAAAGTTACCAAAATGTTAAAAAAATTACCAAAAGGGCGTTTTTTTATAAACGGGGGGAAGTCGGACTTCCCCCCGTTTCTTTTTTGCGATTCTATCCTATATAAAACCCTTGTTTTGCAAGGGTTTTTAAAAATTTAAGAAATTAGAAATTTGTATAGATTTGTGATAAAATAGAAGAATATGAAAACATTTGCATTCATAGACGCATCAAATTTATTCTATGGTGGAGAAAAGAGTTTAGGATGGAAAATAGATTATAATAAACTTTTGGTTTATTTAAGGAATAAATATGGAATATCTACGGCTTTATATTTTGGAGGAGTAGAAATTCACGGTTTCAAACTTGACTATCTTAAGAATAATACTGTTCCCATTGAGGATTTGGAAAAGTATTTAGTAGAAATAATAAGAGAAAAAGGAGATAGAATGAACGAGGCAATGCTTTTATTGCTAAACAGGCATATCGGAAGGGTCCATTTTTATTTAAAACTAAAAGAGTTTGGGTACGATCTTAATCTAAAGCCAGTTAAGCTATACAAACAGGAAGATGGAACTACTAAGAGAAAAGCTAATTGTGATGTTGATATGACCTTCCGCTTAATGAAAGAAAAAGATAATTTTGATAGAGTTATTATCCTTTCTGGCGATGGGGATTTCTTACCAGTTTTGAAATACTTGAGGAATCAAGGGAAAGAGATCATTGTCTTAGCTCGTGGGCCGAGAACGGCCAGAGAGATAAAACAATTTACAGGTAGTAATTTTAGAGATTTTGTAAGACTAGAGAAGTATATAAAGTTTAAGAAAAAATAAACGGAACGGACATACGAAATATCCGTTCCATGTTTAGTATTTCTATAATATCAAATCACAAAAGGGTTGTCAATAGTTGATTATTCACAGGAGAATGCGGTAAGCCAAGGATTGGGGGCAAGATATTTTAGTAATATAAAATATATGTCGGGGAAGTCGGACTTCCCCGAGTTAGATTTGTAGATATTTAATATCTAGAATAAAAGAGAACAGGACAGGGATTTTTTCCTGTCCTGCACAGCAGAATGTATAATTATCTCCGCGAATGGAGACGGGTAAGCGGGAAACCAACAATAGTGGGTTCATACCTTAGGAATTTGTTCGTTGTTTCCCACATATTCTGGCGACAGCGTTGGCAAGAAGTATTGCCATCCCATGGCTTTGGTGCTCCGCATTCTTTGCATCGACATTTCTTGTTCGACCGTTTCATGGCACTCTGCCTGCTTCTATTTCTATTGCTGTTCACGGTTTCCTCCCATAGAGTACTGTTGTCTTTATATCTAAAAAATTACTTAAAGTCAAGATTAAATCACTTTTTATAATCGGGGGGAAGTCGGACTTCCCCCCGATTACGACTTCAACCATATTTGCGATAGGATTTTGTTTTCATTTATCAAAGTTTTTGATAGAATTAAAGTAATATTAAAAAAGTTACCAAAATGTTAAAAAAATTACCAAAAGGGCGTTTTTTTGATAAGATAGAAAAAGCTGAATATGAACATAAATAAATATATGTTAAAAAAATCACCAATTGGTATATTTGATTCTGGCTTTGGCGGGCTTGAGGTTTTTAGAGAGATTGTAAAATTGCTTCCAGAATATGATTATATTTATCTCGGCGATACTGCCCGGGCGCCTTACGGCGCCCGGGCCCAAGCAGAAATTTATAAATTTACAGAGCAGGCAGTAAATTTTTTATTTCAGAAAAACTGCCCTCTGATAATTTCTGCCTGCAACACTGCTTCAAGCGAGGCCTTGCGAAAGATACAGCAGAATTATCTTATCAAGCATTATCCAAACAAACGGGTTTTAGGCGTAGTTATCCCTGCCGCAGAATCAGCAGCTGAATTAACAAAGAACAAAAAAATAGGCGTAATAGCGACACAAGGCACGGTCGCTTCTGAATCCTTTATAAGAGAATTAAAAAAGATAGACAAAAACATTGAGGTTTATCAAATGGCCTGTCCGTTGCTGGTTCCCTTGATTGAAACAGGGAAGGAGAATTCAAAAGAAATGGAATTAGCGCTTGAAGAATGTTTAAAGCCCTTGATTGAAAAACATATTGATACTTTAATACTTGGGTGCACTCATTATGGATTGCTTTCAGATAAGATAAGGGATATTACGGGCAAAGGCATCAAGATAGTTAGCGAAGGCAAGATAGTAGCAGAGAAATTAAAAGATTATTTAAAAAGGCATAGAGAAATAGAAGAAAAGATTTCTAAAAATTCTTTAATTGAGTTTTTAACAACTGATTTAACAGAAAAGTTTCAAAAACTGGGTTCTGTGTTTTTTGGTTGCGAAATAGAAGTTAAAAAGGTTGACATATAGTAATAGGGGATAATATATACTGAAGCATTTCAACACTTAAGGTGTTTTTTTTATTTCTAAATTGTGATATTATACAATTAGTGCTTGGCTGGCGTCGGCACCTATCGCGAGAAAGGAGGGCGCGTCTTATACGCAGAATACTTGTTAGTAGCAACAAAGTAAGAGGGCAGAGGAAAGCCGGTCAAGCTTGTACTAATCCATCCTCTGCCCTCTGCCATATTATGTTGATTTATTTAGTTTTAGGAATAATTCAGGGAATTTTTGAATGGCTACCAATATCCAGCGAAGGAGTGGTAGCTCTTTTTAGTCAATGGCTAATAGCAGATTTTAATCCAATAGATATTGCATTATTTTTACATTTGGGCACTTTGTTAGCGGTTTTAGTATATTTTTTCAAAGATTGGAAAAATCTTTTGCTTTTTAAAGATTTAAAGCTTTTAAAATTTTTAACAATCACAACTATTATTTCCGCACCTATAGGATTTTTGTTTTATAATCTAATAATAACAATGAGCTTGGGCGCTGGCTTATTATTCTTAACTGGCTTTGGTCTTTTAATTACTGCTTATTTTCATAAGAAAAAGAAAAAATTAAAAATAAAAGATAACTGGTTAGCTGTAATAGTAGGACTATTGCAGGGATTAGCTGTGATTCCTGGATTATCGCGCTCTGGCGCTACTATATTCGGCCTTTCTCTGGCAAAAGATGAACCAAAAGAGATTTTAAAACTTTCTTATCTTATGTCCGGCCCAGCAATACTTGGCTCAAGCATTTTTTTGGTTGCCAAAAGCCCGAGTTCTTTAAATGCCTGGCCCGCTTTAATAACTGCTTTTGTTGTGGGCCTATTTAGCTTAAAGATTCTTTTTAAAATTTCTGAAAAAATTGATTTTTTCAAATTTGCTTTGGTTTTTTCAATTTTTTGTTTGATCGGTGGATTAATAAGTTTGGTTTTTTAGTAAAAAATTGTTATCATAATCTAGTATTATTAATTTTAATTTATGCCTTTTTGGAATAAATTATTTGGCCGGAAAGGGGAAAAGGTGCAAGTGCCAATGCCAGGGTCAGAATCTCCGCTAACGCCACCACCTTCACCGCAATATCCACCTGCAACTCCGTCTACTCCGCCAGAACCACGACCAGAGCCAGTATTAAAGCAGGAAGTAGCTAAAGAAGGTTCAGGCGAGAGATTTGGAGAAGGTCCAGGAGGACAGTGTGTGTGTCCTGGATGTGGCACTATGGCGCCTCATGAGACAGGTAGGCCCTGCTATGAAGTGGATTGTCCTAATTGCGGCCAAAAAATGATACGACCAAAGACCGAAGAATAATATACAAAAATTATTACTTTAATACTAAGGGTTTTTGTTATTCTATATCGCTCGTTTGATTAATTAGAATAGGACTAAAATGAAATTAATATTTAAAAATAATTCTAACAAAAATATTACTGATCTGATGAGAACAGCGGGTTATTATCCAAAAGAAGGCGCAAGTTTTGTTCGTGAAATTAGTGGATTAAAATATCCACGGTTTCATATTTATTTAGAGCAGAATGAAGATAATATTGTTATAAATCTTCATCTGGACCAAAAGAAGCCCAGTTATCAGGGGTCGAAAGCCCATAATACAGAATACGATGGCAGAGTAGTAGAAGACGAGGCAGAAAGATTAAAACAATTTTTTAGAGGTTGACAAAGGGGTATTGGAAATAGAAGGAGAGATGCCTGATAATATAATCTTTGGTTGTTTTTCTGCTTATTTAAATAGATATAAAGATGCGCCGGCAGATTATGATAAAGTTTATATATATTCTGACAAAAAGGATCTAAAAAAAGTAGAAGCTCGCTTTCCTTTTAAAAAAGGTTCTGCCAACTTAATAGTTTTATCAGCTGATGTTTGGTTAAGCGATTTTGGTATGATAACTCCTGATTGCCAGACCTTTGTGGATTTATGGAATCTATCAGAATGGTATGCTAAGGAATATTTTGAAGCCCTTAAAAAGAATATTTTACCTTACTATTATGCCTGAATTGCCTGTGCGGGGTCTGACCCCGCACACCACTCCGCACAGGAGATTGCAATTTTGCAGATTTTAGGATATAATTCTATTAGTTATAAAATAATATGATTTTTGGAAATGACCTATTTTGAACTAAAAAAGAAATTAAAGAATTATCCTGTTTTTAAAATAGAAGATGTTTTTAAATGGTTTCCTAAGGAAAACAGGAGAACTTTAATTTTTCAATTAAGTACCTGGACTAAAAAGGGGCATTTAGAGAGATTAAGAAGGGGAGTGTATAAGTTTAGCGACTATCAAATTAAAGATATTTTTATTTTGGCTGATTTTTTCTTTTTGTCTTATATCTCTTGCGAAACAGCTTTGAATTATTACGGCATTATGCCAGATATTCCTTTTTCTGTTACCTCTGTCACTCCTATAAAAACATCCACTGTTAAAACAAAGGATTATGGTTTGTTCATTTATCATCATATCAAGAGGAAGCTCTTTTTTGGCTATAGGGAAATAGATTCTGATTCTTTATATTCCTATAAAATAGCATTGCCCGAAAAGGCGCTGTTTGATTTTTTATACTTGCAGAGCTTTAAAAAGAGCTTTGATCCTGAAAATTGTTTTAAAGAAATGCGACTTGACATAAAGGATGATTTTAAGTGGAGAGATTTGGCAGAGTGGCAAAAATTGGTTTCTTTTAAGAATAAAGCTTTTCATATATCTATGGAGAATTTATTTAAAGAATATAAAAATGATTGATAAATTTTTGTGGCAGACAATTTTGGCAGAAGGCAAGAGATTAGAGGTTCCCGAAATCAAGAAGCGGGCTTTAATCAGGGAATATCTTCAATGCAAGATAATTTCTTATTTGTATGAGCAGTCAACTACAGAAAAACTTTCCTTTATCGGAGGAACAAGTTTAAGGATTTTAAGGAATATTGATAGATTTTCCGAGGATTTAGATTTTGATAATTTAGGACTTTCCTACAAAGAAATAAAGGGTTTATTTAGGAACATATTTGTAGATTTTCAGAAAGAGGATTTCAAAATAGAATTTACTTTTAAAAGAACAAACAGTTCTGGAATCGGGGGCTTTAAGTTCCCAGAGTTGCTTTTTAGTTTAGGAATTAGCACTGACAAGAACGAAAAATTGAATATCAAAATTAATTACACCACTCCTAAGATTAGTCCAGAAACAGAGGTGGTTGTCTTAAGGAGATTTGGATTTCTTCAGCCTGTTATTACTAATACAAAGGGCTACCTCTTGTCCCAGAAGATCCGAGCTGCTCTTAGCAGGAAAGACCCTCAAGCGAGAGATTTTTACGATATTGCATGGCTCTTGTCTTATAGGATCAATCCTGATCCAAAGATTTTTCCTGAAATGAAAATTGAAACTGAAAAAGAGTTATTCGAAAAGCTGAATCTTGCTTACAAGCGAAAAATAAAGCCGAATATTAGGGATTTTAAGCAAAAATTGAGACCCTTTCTGTTAGATGAAAAAAAGGTTGATTATTTGGATATCTTGGCGGAGATAATACAAAAATAATTCATTAATTATGCCTGAAAAACCTGTGCAGGGTCAGACCCGACACAGGATTTTGTCCGCAATGTCAAAAATAATTTGACAAGTTAATATAGTTTGTCATAAAGTATTATTAGCATAGCTTGGCTATGCTTTTTGCTTTGAAAGAGTTTTTTAGGAGAGTATTTATGGGTGTCTGGGCGCCCTCCCTCCCGGGCATCCATAAATGCTCTTTTGGTTTTGTCCGTGATGCCAGTCCGAAGATACCTGAGAGACCCGTTCTCCTTGGCGAGAACGGGTCTCCTTCGGGTGGGGCTTCAGACGGGGCTCCCTCGGGGGTCGTGCGGGTTTCGTGGATTTATTGGTGTTCCGTTTGTTTTATTTGATTATTCTTGTTTATTGCCATAGAATAATTAAATATACTTCTATTAAAGAGGAAATTACAAACTAAAGACAATAAAGTTTGCAACGAGGCCCGGCCTCGTTGCAAATATCCACAGGTAGATAAACCATATTTATGACTCAAGATGAATTTGAAAAATTAGTAGAGCAGGGGATTGAGTTAATTCCTGAAGAAATACGGAAAAAGATGGAAAATGTTGAAATTGTAGTAGAAGATTTTCCAAACCCTGAACAGCTTCGCAGAGCAGGTGTTCCTGCTGGAAGTTCGCTTTTTGGTTTATATCAAGGAGTGCCAAAATCAAAAAGAGGTAGTTATTATGCTAATGTATTGCCAGATAAAATAACTTTGTTTCAAAGAGTGATTGAAGCGCATTGCCGAACTCCGGAAGCGATAAAAGAAAGAGTAAAAAGAACTGTCTGGCATGAAATAGCTCACCATTTTGGATTTAACGAGCAAGCAGTAAGAGATTTAGAAAAAAAGAGGTTTAAATAAAATGAATTCGGCATTGAGAGATTTCTCAATGCCGATCTGCAGTAGGTGTGGGTACTGGCCGGATTTTCGCCGACACGGTATAAGTCAGTTTCCTTGCTTCCCGATGATAGCCGGAAGCCCGCTTCATACATCCCGCCTTTTGAGCCGCCAATTGGCCTTAGGAGCCTCTCAATCTCAAAGAGGATTGTTGCACTAAGGATTTCAGTGCAGGCAGATTATTGATCCCGCTTCTGCCGCAGTCACCACATCGTTCCTACCGCACGATATTTGCATCTTATATAATAGATATTAATTTGTCAAGAATTTTATGTTCAAGTTTGAAATTCAAAAAAAATCTAAAAAAAGCAGAGCACGGTTGGGGGTAATCAAAACTCCGCACGGGAGCATTAAGACCCCTGCTTTTATTCCTGTTGCTACTCTTGGAGTTCTCAAAGGTGGGTTAAGTCAGAATGAGGTTGAGCAAGTAAAAACTCAATGCCAAATTACTAATTCGTTTCATTTTTTGGACTTAGATAGGGTTGAGCAGGTGGGCAAGACAGGTGGACTGCATAAGTTTTTTAATTTTGATAAACCAATTTTTACTGATTCTGGT
>Ga0180732_1001937_pt1 | contig 11757 bp, 13 predicted proteins | sample KR11_01MetaG_FD_148674 | JGI IMG/M metagenome (GOLD analysis project Ga0180732, IMG submission 148674) | Groundwater microbial communities from the Olkiluoto Island deep subsurface site, Finland - KR11_0.1 MetaG | ecosystem: Environmental > Aquatic > Deep subsurface > Groundwater | place...
AAAATACCAATAAAAGAAGAGTCGATAGATTCGTGCAGGTTAAAAGGATAATTTATAATCCCAATTGCAAAATACCTGTATCACCGTTAGTATATAGTCCTGAGGAGTTAGAGGAGCGCCTTAGAATAGGTGACGATTTTATAAAAGAAATAATCCAGAAGGGGACAATTTTATATGAAAGAGCAAGTAGTTAAAGAATGGATTGAAAGAAGGAATAAAATGATAAGATGTGACCAACAGCGTATAACAGAGCGTATCTGGCTCAGTGCCTTCAGTGCCCCGCCCAAATTCCCCTTCGGGGAACTTCAGATACCCGCCAGACGTTATCTGCAATTGCTGATATAGAAAAGAAGATATGGCAAATATTACATATTCTGTCAATGATGTTCCGATTCGACTAACTGGTGAAAGATGGACTCACATTGTAGAAAATCATGATGATATGGCAGGCTATTACTTTGATGTCTTAGAGACCGTTGCTAATCCTAAATGGGTATTTAAAGGGGATGAAGAAGATGAACTTTGGGCAGTAAAACTTGTCTCTGAAAGAAAGGCTATGCTTGTAATACTTTTAAAAAGGAGGATAATATGGCAACATCAGCAGTAAAGGAAATATTTGAAGCTTTGCCGCATATCAAAAAAGTAGGTGCAAAGCATCTATGGTTTGACTTTGATAAAGAAGCAGATGTTATGTATGTAAGTTTAGAGCGACCTCAAAGAGCAACTGATACGGATATATTAGAAGACGGTATATTCATGCGGCTTCGAGGCAAAAAAATAGTTGGAATAACTATAACAAATGTCAGTAAGAAATTTAAGGGATAAGATTAGAAATTATAGACCTGCAACAGCAGATAACACGGGCTTTGCGGCTCACTTCGTTCGCCAAAATGCTTCGCACTTCGCAAAGCCCGAGAACGTTAGGCGAAATTGGTTGTGGCAATTAAATTCAAGAGGTGATTCAAATGGGAAAAAAGAAAAGCATTGAGAATACAGATGCCTGGAACATTGCAGATTGGGAGTATTCGGGAATGATAGCCCAGGACATAATGCCTCTTCTAAGTGCTCCTCTAGTCGGACAGAAGAGAATAGATTGTTTAAAGGAGATTCTCAAGGTTTGTCCTGAGTATTATCCTGCATTAATCGAATCAGGGTATAGATATATAAAAACGGGTAAGGATGAGATTGGAAAAGAATCGATAGACAAAGGACTGCTGTCCTTAAAAACACATTTTTCTAAGAAAAATTTAATAGATGCGCATTATGATACCTGTGAGTTCTTGGAAAAACATCTCCGATTTGAAATGGCAATTGAATATTATAGCCAACTCATGGATCTCGAAAGTGATAAAGCGAATGTGTATGATTCTATTAGCTATTGTTATTCCTGCATAGGCAACTTTGAGAAGGCTTTGGAGACTCAACGGAAGGCATTGGAGTTATGTGACTCAAACCATAGATTTTACTGCAATATGGGCTGGATCGAGATGATCTGTGGTCATCTGGATGCTGCAAAAACCATGCTGGAGAAATCACTTGAGTTAAATCAAAAAGACAAGATTACGCTTAACAACTATGAGGCATGTAAACTAATGCTTGAGAGCAAGCAATTGAAGAATTGGGAAGCGTATCTTCTTAGAGAAACAGATCACGAATATCTTGAAGAATTAGAAGACGAAGATAATATGGAAGAATACGAAAAACAAGTCCGGATTTATAATCGTGATAAAATCGAGGCGTTCAAATTCGATCTTGTACGGAATCCCAATTATACCCCGGCCGAGAAATATGATATATTGTTCACACTTAATTATATATTTGATCTTATCTGGGAATCGTATGGTAGCAAGTTTTTTTTTAATGATGATATAGCCGGAATAAGAGAATATTTCAAACCGATTATGCATAAAGTCATACTCAAAACGGGAGATATTGATGAGGAAATATTTAATGGGGTATATGATGCCCTATTAGAGTTCTATAAGTTTCTAGCAAAACGGAAAGTAGTATCAGAATACAAATCGCTTGAGAACGAAATGCTTCAATTAAAAAAGGAACTTATGGAAAAGATGTTAAGATATAATGAGATACGTCATAACGACAAATATACGAAAGAGGAGAAAGACGAGATCCGTGAGGAATTATTCGAAGGCGACGCTTTCTGGCCATTTTTATAAAACGCCACTCAGGATTTTGTAGCATATATAACCCTGAATCTCAGGTTACATTACATTCCTATTTCCCTGATGCCGCCCACTATTTCCTCTGCTCTTAACTCCTCAAGTTTCAGGTACTTTGCTCCAAGCTCATCGGATATTTCCCGGGCTAAGCCCAGGCCAATGAAACTCTGCTCCGCGTCTATGACCAGAGATTTTATCCCGGTTTTTTTGACCTGTGAGGCTATCTGCTTAGCCTCGTCCAGCGGCATTCCACTGCCCATGCTCACATTTGCTTTGCCGTCTGAGATCAATATCAATAAAGGAATAACATTCTTATTCAGTTCTATCTCCCTGTTCAGGACCTCATAGCCCTTGAGTAATCCCTGCGATAGCGGCGTTTTCCCTCCCGTGGGCAGGCTTTGCAGGTATTTCCTGGCAAGCTCAACGCTTGAGGTGGGGGGAAGCAAGACCTCAGCTTTATTTCCTTTGAAAGCCACAAGCCCTACCCTGTCCCTTTTCTGGTAAGCATCAACCAGGAGCGAGAGAACAGCACCCTTGGCAGCGGTCATTCTTGCCTGCGCTCCCATGCTTCCGCTTGCGTCAACCACGAATAGCAGGGTATTCCCGATCTTTCTTTCCCTGACCTTCTCTCGAAAATCTCCTTTCTCGATCTTGATAGCAAGTTCTCCTTTTCTCTTTAACTGATAAGGTGCGGCTGCCCTGAAGGTTGCCCCAAATGCTAAATCCTTGACTTTTCCAGGGGGGATAATACTTTTAACATGCCTTCCTTCTCCTGTGATCGTTTTACTCCTTCGTCCCGAACCTTTCCTGGTAAATGAATCTTTTTTATCGATTTTCAATACTTTCTGGTTGACTTTGAATGGCTCTCCTGCTTCAAAAAATGTATCAGAGGAAGAATCCGGGACTTCCTCTGTTTTCTGGTTTTGATTCTGGGTTTGTTCATGCTTGTGCTCCTTCTGTTTCTGTTCTTTATGTTTTTGCATGGACTGATCCAGTTTTTCTTTTTCCATTTTTTGTTCACTGAAGGGCTTGCGGCGCATCCTGTGAGGTAAAACAAGTTCAGCCGCTTCCTTCACATCTTCCTCTGTTACTTCATTCCTCTCATGGAACGCTGCAATCGTGGCTGCGGTCTTCATCATGGCTATATCTGCACGATGTCCATCCACAGACATGTCGATGCATATCTGGGCGATAAGCTTGAGCTTATCATCATCTATTTTTACGCTTTGAAGAAGTTCTTTTGCCCGGATTATCCTTTCTTTTAACTCTTCTTCCTCATTTTCCCATTCTTTTATAAAACCATCAGGATATTTTTCATAATTCATCCGTCTTTTAACGATCTCCACTCTTGCCTCTGCTTCGTTTATTCCCTCGATTTCGGCGCAAAGCCCGAACCTGTCAAGCAACTGCGGACGAAGTTCCCCTTCTTCCGGATTCATAGTTCCTACTAATATAAAGGAGGAGGGATGGGAGTAGGAAACTCCCTCCCGTTCGATAATATTCACACCCATTGCCGCGGCATCCAGTAAAACATCCACGATATGATCATCAAGCAGGTTGACCTCATCCACATAGAGAATATTCCGGTGCGACTGAGCCAATATTCCTGGTTCGAATTTCTTTTCGCCTTTCTTAATGGCATGCTCGATATCCAGCGTCCCTACTACCCTGTCTTCGGTTGAACCAATTGGAAGATCGATGACCTTCATCTTTCGAACATCGATTGCTGGCTCAGATTTCCCCATGCATTCTTCACACATCTCGTTTTGCTCATCAGGATTACACCCGAATACGCAATCCTGGATAACCTCTATCTCTGGCAGAAGATCTGCAAGCGCTCTTACTGCGGTGGATTTAGCTGTACCTTTCTCACCCTTGATCAGCACTCCGCCGATCCTGGGATTTATTGCATTCAGGAGCAAAGCTTTTTTCATCCTCTCCTGCCCGACGATAGCAGAGAAAGGGTATGGGGTATTGAAATGCTTCATTTCACGACCTCAAGTGATTCCAATGCTCTCTGAAATGCAAGCTCTCCTATCATCTGATCTATGCCGAGCAGCAGTATTCCAAATTTTTCCATTATATATCACCATTTTTAGTTTGGTTTGAATAACTCAAAATAACTATAGCATTAGATAAACCTTTTGTTATACTTGTTAAGATTAAGTAATACTAATAGCAATATTTATATTACTATATGCGGTATTCGTGATCAATGATAACAAAAAATGGATATTTGGTGCTGGCAGGTTTGGTTATGTCTGCAATGTTATTTCTCATAATGCTGGTTTCACCTGCGACTTCCGGCGAGTTGGAGGACATGCAAAGCGAACTCGGACCCCAGGCAGTGGAAGAGAGTACAAATGCGGGAGCTGTTGAGTCGGGAGAATACAGCACGTCTATGAAAATTAATTGGGGCGAAAGCGTCAATGTTTCAGGTTATACTATAACCGTAGTAGATTTCAGTCCCGGCACGGTGGAAGAACCTGAAGACAAAACAAAGTGCGATCTTGAATCGAACGCATTTAAAAGAAAAGCATGGGGGTGCGATGATTATGTAATGTTGGAAGTCTTTAAGAACGGCTATCCCCTTTTTGGTGCTGTATTAACAGAGAGTAATAAGACTATAGATGGCTCTAAATTTTACAATGAGACAGTATATGAAGACGCACAGGGTTCATTGAGGATAATTGCGCTGCAAGTCGTGACTGGCAAATATATACCTTCACCGTACGCTGAGCTTAAAATACTGGTACGGATAAACAGGAATGATAGGAATGATTTTGAATTCGATATTTCGAATAATTTCACTATTGTTAAGACGGCGCCTGCAGAGGCACATGTAAATCCGTTCTCAGAGTTCATTCCTGTATCAATATCCGTAAAAAATACCGGAACATTCGATTTCCCCTATATATGGGTGAACGATTCGATCCCTGAAGGCTTTATTTCGAAGCCGCAGGAACTGGGATGGGGCATATCCCTGAAAAAAGGAGATATATGGCAGGAAGAATATTTGATCAAGCCGCTTAAGCCCGTTGCAGGAAAAGAATACACCCTGCCGCATGCGGTGCTTTACGTTGTCCTTAATAATAGAACATATAATCTCTCTACAGTCGAATATTCTTTCATCCTGCGCTCTTCTGAAATTATTGTAACAAAGACCGTTGATAAGACAGAGGTAAGAGAACCCGGGAATGTTACAGTAAATATAAGCGTGAAAAACAACGGAAGCAGGGCAGCGCTGGTGAGAGTACATGATTCTATTCTTCCTGGTATGGAGATCGTGGGCGGAGAATTGAACTTCAGCACCGTCTTACAGCCAGCTGAATTTTACAACAACAGCTATATATTAAAACTAAATGATATCTCTGATAATATCTCCTTGCCTTATGCAAGGTTTGGATTCAAAGAATACTGGTCAAAATTTGATGGCGAAACGGAATCGCAGGCTGATACAGGCTCCGGCATTTCCAATCAGGTAGAAATAACATTTGCAAAGCCTGCTCCCACAGAAGTTCATATCGCCCCTACCGAAAATTCTAAAAATACTTCTGACACGCCAGGGTTCTACGAATCACTAATAGAAGAATTTAGAAACATTCTGCAGAGAATTCTGAAAATGTTTCCTTCAATGAAAAGTTCCATCCATTTTTACTATTAACCACAAGTTTTATTACGTTTGAGGTTATTTTTTCACTTATGGTAATATTAAATCATAATAAACAGAGAAATAGTATGAAAAACGACGAGTCTGCAATATCAGAAGTAATGGCACTGTTGATGCTGGTAATGGTAGCGGTATCTGCTTCAGCAGCATATTATGTATGGATTGCTAACCTGCAGCAAGAAGTGCAGACAACAGGCTCTGAGATAGCAGAAACAAGGCTCAACACCTTTATGTCAGAGATCGAGGTTGTAAGCTATCCAGAATATGTGTATTACAATATCGATTCAAAACCGGACGGCAAGATAACAGTAAACGAGAGCTTTGATGAGCGCTTTATCCAGGAAATACAGGTGCTTGTGATAAATAAAGCTTTATTTAATCTGACCAATGTAAAAGTAAAGGCTCTATCCTTTGGGAATGGGAGCATAGAGTGGGCCGGGCTTCAATTTGATCGCAGTACAGTAAGAAGATATGACAGAAAACTTCTTGAGCGTCCGTTTAGAGAAGATGATGGTTATCGTTTGGATGGCAATTTAACTTACTTCACTTCACAAAACAAAACAAATACATCAATGAAATTCATTACTGACGAAGGATATTCGTATTTTGCAAAAAATTCTTCATATGATATTAACACCACAAGCCTCACAGACCTGACGCCGCTTCACAATCCCACCTATACCATAGGCAATATCTCAAAAGCAGGACGCGGCACCGGGTATATGTATATATTAATAAACAGCTCAGCGCTTCCGGTTAATACCAACCTGAAGCTCTACATCACCAATGACCAGGGGGTTGATGCGTATAGAACCATACACTTCAGTATTAATCGATGAAAAAGCCGCAAGCAATATCGTCTCAGCAGTCTTACTGATGCTCATCTTCGTAGGAGTGCTCTCATCTGCTGTTTCATTTGCAGTTCCCATACTTGGGAATGCAGCAGCAGCTATAGAGATGCAGAGAGCAAAGGATGTGCTCTCTTTAATAGATGCTGCGGTAAGAACAAATCCTCAAACAACTCTTGAGTACAGACTCTATAACGGGTATATTAATGCAGAGAAACAGAGGATCGACCTGCTGCTGATCAACAGTTCCACCGGTTTAACAAATGAAAGCATCGTACTGAAGAGCTCTACTCTCTATTATAAGGCGCAGGAATACCCCTCGCCTTCTATCAGCTACGCACCTGAAATCTCTCTTCAGATGCAGAACGGGAATAAAACCCTGAATCTTGCTCTATCAGAGATATGCTATGATGCTCTTCCTCAGCCAGGCTACCACAGGATCAGGTTCAGTAGCGAGGTCTCAAACAGCAGCTTTACAGGGGAATTCACAGTACATATCAGAGATCACCAGTACAACCGCTCGCGGTACTTTTTCAATATAAGCAGGATAGATCTGGAAATAAGAAAAATCAGCATGTGGGATGAGGAGTGGAGAGGATGAGAGTTCTACCCGGGATGAACAGTTTGAGGATAGATGCTATCATAAAAAAGCTGTTCAGGAAACAAAAGCAAATCGAAGATCCGAAGGAGGATTCCTGGCTTCAGGAAATATCCCATCTTCTTGGGAGCACTGAGGCGCATTTTAATGGAAGTAGAACGATTGAATACAGGCTTGATCGGTATTGCTATGCCAGCATAAACAGGCATCCTGATGCCATGTACCGTGTTGTGGAGCCCGAGCTGACACTCCAGGAGCAGGACATCGTCATGAACCTGAAAAACAGGCTCCTCAGGACAGTTCTTACCTCAAAAGAAGGAGAGCTTGAAAAGGAGATACTTGCATTAATGGATAAACTTGCTATAGATGTTTCAGCGATCTCAAAGAACCGAATAATCTATTATATGCTCCGTGATTTTACAAGCTATGGGTTCATCGCCCCTCTTACCAGGGACGCAAACATAGAGGATATAAGCTGCAATGGAGTTGGAGTTCCCATCTATGTACAGCACAGATACCTGGGCTCAATAAAGACAAATCTTAGTTTCAAGGAAGAAAGTACACTGGACAACTTTGTTTCAAGACTCGCTTTGCGTTGCGGTAAATCCATATCAATTGCTAAACCCATACTGGACGCCGGGATGCCTGAAGGTAATCGCGTGAACATTACCTATGGCAGAGAAGTTACCCCGAATGGCTCCACTTTCACAATAAGGAAATTCAAAACAAATATTATAAGCCTTCCTGAGCTTATCCAGGAGGGAACAATATCCCCTGAGATGCTTGCATATCTCTGGACACTGATCGAATACAAGTCCTCCATAATGGTTTTTGGTGAAACCGGTTCTGGGAAAACAACATTATTGAATGCCTTCTCCCTCTTTATTCCTAACGAACTGAAAATCGTGAGCATACAGGATACCCCTGAGATACGCCTGCCGCATCTGAACTGGATTTCAGCTATAACACGCTCTTCTTTGGGCGGTGATGGGGTCGAAATAACCATGTTCGAACTGCTAAAAGCAGCTTTGAGACAGAGACCGGATTATATAATCGTTGGAGAGATACGGGGCGATGAGGCAAAGGCTCTGTTCCAGGCAGTTTCCACCGGACAGCTGGCTCTTTCAACCATGCATGCCTCAAGCAGCGAGGGCGTGATAGACAGGCTCACATCCCCTCCCATGAACATCCCACTCTCACTTGTTTCGAATATAGGCTGCCTTTGCCAGCAAGTCACTATAAAGAGCAGGGACGGTTCAATCCACCGGCGTACCGGCAGCATAACAGAACTGATAAGGAGGAGCGATGTGGTTGAACATAATATTGTTTTCAAATGGAACCCTCAAACAGGATTTGAATATTCAGGAAAAAGCAAACAGCTTGAACTCATAGCAGCGAGAGTGGGACGGGGAAAACAGGAAATTGAAGAGGAAATGATGCAAAAAGCAGCTATACTCAGGCAAATGGCTGATAACAATGTCCATAATGTTGCAGAGATGATCTCGAACTATTATGAAAACCGCGGCAGCCTATGATCCGCCACATCATTTACAGACTGATCGGCAGGCATATCGATCTAAAAAAGAATTTTCTGGAACAGCCCCTGGAACAGGCAGGAATGCAGATGACACCAGGATGGTTTGTGTCCACAGGCGCGCTTATTGCAATACCTGTAGTACTGGTGACGCTGCTGCTCTATTTTTTATTCCGCAATGGTCTTTTGCTTCTCATAATACCTTCATATGTCCTGTTATTTTTTTATTATCCTTTCTGGAAAATTTCAAACCGCGCGTCTGAAATTGATAAAGAGCTTCCCCATGCCCTGAATTATATTTCCATAAAGGTCGCGGTCGGCGTTAATATATCTGAGGTTTTCTATTCCATTTCCATCGAACCATCCTTTTGCGAAATACGAAAGGAGTTCTTTGATATATACAGGGAAATTGAATTTTTGGGAGCAGATATCAACACAGCCCTGCTGCGGGCTTCCATGAGAACCCCTTCTAAGAATCTTGCCAGCACACTCAATAATATCATATCCATGATCGCAGCCGGAAGCGACATGAGCATAGTACTTCGAAATACTGCTGAGATGCACATGCAGGAGCACTACCGTAAACTTAACCGCGCTGTTGATAACCTGAGCCTGTTTGCTGAAATGTACATAATCCTGGCTGTTACCGTACCTATAATCTTCATGATCTCATTTCCTGTCGTAGAGGTCATAAGCAGTTTCTTTACAGGGACGCTTGGAACAACACCCGTACAATTTATGAACAAATCCACGGCTGAGGCGGTAATCTATCTGATCATACCTGCTGTCTCTGCTGTATCGATAATAATTCTCGATGTCATAATTCCCGAGGATATGAAATTATGAAAAAAATGCATCTGTTAACCGCACTTTGCCTGTGCGGCGCTTTTTACCTCCTTTATCTTTTAATTGAAGGAAAAAGGTCGGGAGATGACTATGCATTTTTCATATTTATTCTTCTTTTGTTTCCATTTTCTTTAAATTTATTCTTGGATTATTATCAACTTTCCAGCAAGGAGAGGAATTTTCCGATCTTTGTGCGCGATCTTGCATTTAATGTAAAAACCGGGATGGAGCCTGTGAGAGCAATAATTCTGCTTAAGGATAACGACTATGGGGCGCTGAGCGGCGAGGTGAAATTGCTGGCATCAAATCTCAAGCTTGGAGTATCTGTGGATAAAGCGCTTGAATCTACGATAGGCAATACCAGATCTAAGAGAATTAAACGCAGCATTTCTATTATTTCCGGTTCTATGAGGGCTGGAGGGGAATTTGATAAAATGCTCATGATACTTTCAGCCTATCTTACCCGTGATAGAGAAATAAAATCCGAGATCAAGAGCGAACTTTTTACCTACCAGCTAATATTCTATATAGTATTTATTATATTCATATCTATAAACTATTTTTTGCTCAAGAACATACTTCCCATGATGAACACGAGCGGCTTCTCCGTGGATGTGAATTTTTATGAAACGCTTATGTTCAGGACCACGCTGCTTCTTGGCGTATCTATGGGAATCGTGGGAGGCAAGCTCGCTAAAGGCTCGATAGCAGGCGGACTGCCCGATGCGTTTTTGCTTTCGATCATCGGATATGTGCTGAATAAGATATTGTATTAGGGGTCACGGAAAAACAACTTATCCAATTTGATTCATAATAATTGGCAATAAATCTGCGTTCATCTGCGTTTATCTGCGGTTTGTTTTTCAAAATTTAGCTATCTTATTTTTAGGTAAGCCCTTAGTTCATTTTTCAATAAGCGCAAATAAATTGTATCCACATTCACTTCTACACCTAAAATGTCTTCAATCCTGGCTTAGACACTATTTAAATTAAAATCGATATTTCTGCATTTTTTTATAGCAATAATAGTGTCAACCGTTCTCGATCACAATTTTTTCCATATAAGTAGCTAAGACTAATATTAACGTCAGTTGATTATGTTTTATCTCAAAAATTCTCATAAACAACTACGACTCAAATCCAGCAAAGTGATGGCGAAATTAACAACGAACTCAACGAACTCGATACGAACTCACGAAGACTGGAGTTCGTTTGAGTTTGTATAAGTTCGTTGTTGACGTTATTGTTGTTTTTTAATTGTTCATAGCTTAACATAATAAATTTTATTGTATTTGAGCTTTTATGAGGGTTTATTTTGGATTATTAAGCCATATTGTCAGATTTGCTTTGGTGTCATATAAGCATAAATTCTTCCATACAGTTGGTTTAAATAATGTCTAATTTAGGTTCAATTTCTTATCATATGTTATATTATCCCAATAGTCTCAAACACCAACCCAGCGCCAACACGGCGATTATCAAAACCAGCATTATCCTCCAGAACAACGACCACTTATCAGGAAAACTGAACACAGGAATTTCAATATTCCCATCGTTTGTTTTTAAAGCCTCCTTCATCTTATTGGCTTCATCAGGACTGTCAACTTCGATTATGAAACCCCCCTGATAACCGCATTTCCCGCATACGTACATTTGCCCGGTGTGTACGGCGGGGAATATATGACCACTACTGATGCCAGCGTATTCTACACTCCCACCGCAAAAAGGGCACATCTGATAACCATGTATAGGTCTTATTTTGGCATTTATCATATGTTTCATTGAATCACATTACGGATAAATGTATTACGTTCATTCATATTGTAGTGTATATTCACTACAGAATTATTAAATTAAACTTTTCACATCAGAGGAGGAGGCTAAGTTTTATTCATGAAAAAAGAAGTGACATCTTAGGAAATTACAGGACTAACTTGATGCCATAGTATCATACTAAATATCCTATAGCAAAATTTAAGTATCATTAATTCATACTACGGTTATAAATCGTAAGATTTATGGAGGAAAAGTGACATGAACAAGAAAAAAACACTCAAAAAAATAATACCGTTCTGGGAAGA
>Ga0180732_1001938_pt1 | contig 11755 bp, 6 predicted proteins | sample KR11_01MetaG_FD_148674 | JGI IMG/M metagenome (GOLD analysis project Ga0180732, IMG submission 148674) | Groundwater microbial communities from the Olkiluoto Island deep subsurface site, Finland - KR11_0.1 MetaG | ecosystem: Environmental > Aquatic > Deep subsurface > Groundwater | place...
CTCCACTACAGCAGAGGCCACCATTAAATGGGTGTACTCTTCCTTAGAATAACCCTGAATATCTAAAGGATTAATGCCTTTCTTTTTTAATAGATAATCCAATAAAACTCTGGTTCCCGATCCTTTCTGTCTATTAATAAACTTTATATCCTTTTCAACTAAATCATCTATTCCTTTGATATTTTTTGGATTTCCTCTTTTTACCATTATCCCTTGTTCTCGGTATGTTAGATTCACAACTATCAATTCTCTCTGAGGAAGCATCTTTTTTATATAAGGAAAATTATATTCTCCACTCTCCGGATCCAATAGATGAGCGGTGGCAAGGTGGGTTCTTTTTTGTTTCAAGGCTAATAACCCTTCCATGCTTCCTACATTAAAGGACACTAAATTAAAATCAGAAAACTCTTCCCGTAATTCATTTCTTAAAATATCCAAAACTAAATCATGGCTCCCGGTCACAACGATATTATTCTTTATTCTATTTAAATCTTCTAAAAGTTCAGCTTCTACCTCTTCTCCAAAATCTACCCCCTCCTTAAACAAGGGAATACGAATCAGGGCATCTGCTTCTACCAAAGAAGTAACCACTCCCGCTCCTCGGGAAAGAGGATAAGCCATTGTTTTTCCATCTATATTTCCTAATTTTACTCTTAGAAATTCTTCATCTCCTAAACGAGAAACCACTTTGTGGGCCATATGGACTTTAATTTCTTCTCGCCTTTTTACAGTTAATCCTAATTTACGGAAGACTAAAGGTTTTAAAAATTGCTCCGCAGCGATGATTGCCGAGATCGGGTAACCAGGAAGCCCGATAAGAGGAGTGTCATCAATAATTCCTAAAATTGTCGGTTTCCCTGGCATAATAGCTACTCCGTGAACTACAACATCACCTATACTTTTGACAATCTCCGAAGTGAAATCTTTTGAGCCAGCAGAGGAACCGGCAAGGACCACTACTACATCATTTTGTGAGGCAGCTTCAAGCAAAATCCTCTTTAAATCTACGGAGATGTCTTTAACAATTTCGTATACTATTGCCTTTCCTCCCCACTCGTAAATCAAACCTTTAATTATTTTAGAATTATATTCAATAATTTTACCAGGACTAATTTCTTCCCCGGGTGGAATCAATTCATCACCCGTAGGTATAACTGCTACCTTGGGCTTCCTGCGGACAAAAAGTTGGTTTACTCCTCCTGCCAATAAAGCTCCAATATCTACTGGACGGATTTTATGATTTACAGGGATAATTAACTGATTAGCTACCACATCTTCCCCAATGTTACGGATATGTTGCCCCGGAGAAACTGCTGAAAATATTTTAATTTCTTTAATATTTTCTTTTTTTGAATCATCGTTAAAATCATTAGAGATATCTTTGTTCTTCTCTCTTTTAAATTCATTTAAAGGATTTATATCCTCAATCTTTATCACTGCATCAAAACCGAAAGGAATGGGATTACCGGTATTTATAAAATGAAAGTCTTGATTAATCTTTAAAGTAATAGGAGAAGATTCGGAAGCTTCATAAGTATCCCTTGCTCTGACCACTACCCCATCCATAGCTGCTGCCTGATAATAAGGAGAGGATATCTTGGCAAAAATTGGTTCTGCGGTAATCCGTCCTAAAGAATCTTCAGTAGAAACCAATTCCCCCTTAAGGGGGTAAACAAGCCCATATTTTAATAATGTCTTATTAAATTTATTTTGAGCTTCTTTTAAAGTTAATTTACTTAAATAAATATTTCTTCTCAAATCAATCTTCCTTCCCCTAATTAATCCTGTTTAATTAAAATAATTTAACTATTACTTTGCTGCCCTTTTCTAATCCTTCGATATTTAATCCTATCTTTATTAAACCTGAAGCCCGAACCATAGTAGAAATTAATCCTGATTTCCCCAGAATAGGTTCGGCATAAATTTTTTCACCTTCTTTATATATAAATACCCGCACATAATCTTCTCTCCCCGAATCTGAACCTATATTGCAGGTCAACTCTGCTTCTATTTCTTTGGCAAAATTATAATTATATTCTCCTCCCTGTAAACGGCTAATTAAAGGCCGCACAAAAAGGTCAAAGATTATCATCGCTGAGACTGGGTGACCGGGCAAGCCAAATATCGGCCTGTTGTCAGCTATGGCAAGTATGGTAGGTTTCCCTGGTTTTACTGAAACTCCATGAACCAGCACACCGGGTTTCCCTAATCTATTAAGCACTTCTAAGGTAACATCTCTTACCCCCACTGAACTCCCTCCGGAAACAATTACCGCTTCTATCTTATCTTCTTTGATAGTCTTTTTTATCTCCTGCTCCAATAGAATAACTTCATCTTTAATAATTCCTCTATAAACAGGAACCCCGCCTGCCTTTTCAATGCAAGCTCCAAGGGTGTAAGAATTTATATCCCTTATCTGCCCTATTCGGGGTTCGCCTTCAGCTGGGATTATTTCATTACCCGTTGAAATAATAGCAATTTTAGGTTTTTTATAGATTTTGATATTAGTTTTCCCTATTCCAGCTAAAACTCCTATATCCTGCGGACGTAATCTGTGTCCTTTTCTTAATATAATTTCTCCTTTTTTTAGATCCTCATCCTCTCGAACTACATTTTCCCAGGGAGAAATTGATCTCCTTGCTTCAATGGTAGTATCATCAATCTGTTCAGTATATTCTTCCATCATCACCGCATTTGCTCCTTCAGGGAGCATGCCTCCGGTGGATATTTTTACCGCCTCTCCAGGGTTGATCTTAAATTCAGGTCTAACACCCATCTTTATTTCTCCTATAATCTTCAAATAGGAAGGTAAACTATCAGTTGCTCCAAAAGAATCTTCTGCCCTAATGGCATAACCATCCATTGTAGAACGATTAAAACCAGGTAGATTAGCGGGTGCAACTATCTCTTCCGCTAAAAACCTATGTAAAGTTGTTTTAATATCGACTTCCTCTATGTTGTTCTGGGTTATCTCCTTTAAATTTAAATAATCTTTTAGCATCGTAATTACCTCTTGGGGGGTACTAACTTTAAATAAGGGTTTTACCATGTTCGCTGTTTATCTCCTAATTATTAATTGTTTATATATTGTTTTACAAATATCTCGTTTTTAAAAATTAATATAATTTTACTGCCGAAGCTTTAAAGGTTAAATAAACTTTGCTTCCCAGATTGAAATTCATCTTAAAAAATGACTCTCTGGTAATAATCACCACTAAAGGGATACCAATATCTATTTCTAATTTTACCAAATGATTTTGCTCAATAATCTTGGTTATTTTCCCTAAAAAGGAATTTCTGGCACTGGATTGAAACTGTTCATAAGACAAGATTATATCTCTGGGGTCAATAGAAATATATGCCAGACCAACTTTTTCACTCACTATAGCAAATTTTATATTTCCCATAGTTTTAAACCATTTTAAGCCATCTTCCTCTTCTATTATTTCTCCCCGAAGAAGATTTTCCGGAACTTGTTTAATAATTTTACCATCTAAAAGGGAAATCACCTCATCAGCTAAACGATAGGCCTGGGAAAGGTCGTGAGTAGTAAATATTACAGTGGTTTTAATCTCTTTCTTTATTTTTTTAATAATTCTTTCCACTACATCTATGTGCTTTTGATCTATATTTGCGGTAAGCTCATCCAAAAAAAGAACTTCTGGTTCTATCACTAAGGCTCTGGCAATTACCACTCGCTGAGCTTCTCCACCCGATAATTGGTTCGCTTTTCTATCTTTAAAACCGGAAAGCCCCACTATATTTAAAGCACTTCTAATTCTACTTTTTTGAACTTTAGAAGGAATTGATCTTATTTTTAATCCATAGGCAATATTATCATAGACTGTAGAATGAAATAAGAAAGGATCCTGATTTACTAAAGTCATTCTCCTTCGAATCTCTAAGGTATCAGAATTTGATTTATTAGTAATTTCTTGATCATAAAAAAATATTTGACCTTCATCTGGTTTCTCTAATAAATTTAAAATATTGAGCAAAGTGGTCTTGCCCGACCCGTTTGGGCCGACAATAGCGTAAATCTTACCCTCTTGAAAATTCAAATTATCTACATCTATTACAATTTTATCATTATAAACTTTTTTTAAATTTCTAACTTTAAATATTAATTTATCCATATTTTAAGTTTACACTCTCTTACCTTGAAAATAGTGGAGTAAAATATTTATACTGAAGGCGACAAATAATAATATAATTCCCAGGGCAATAGCAAAACCAAACTCTCCCTTGGTAGTTTCCAAGGTAATGGCAGTGGTCATAACCCGGGTGCTTCCTTTTATATTTCCTCCTAACATCATAGCAGCCCCAACCTCCGCAATTACTCTTCCAAATCCAGTAATTACCGCAGCTAACACTGCATAACGGGCTTCTTTAATCACCATCCAGGCAGATTGGGCTTCGGTTGCTCCCAGAGTTAATGCGGTATTCCTAACCCTTTTATCAATTCCCTGTACCGCCGAATGAGTGAGAGCAATAATTATAGGGATAGCCAATATGAACTGTCCAATAATCATAGCTGAAGGGGTATATAATAGACCAAAGATTCCCAGTGGTCCTCTTCGAGAAATTAAAGAATAAACAATCAGTCCGATAACTACTGTTGGTAAGGCCAATAGGGTATTCACTAAAGATACACTAAATCTTTTTCCCCAGTAATCTTTTACCGCCATTAAAAATCCTAAATATACTCCTAATAATGAGGCTAAAATAACAGCGGTTAATGATACTCTTAATGAAAGTAAAACAATACTAAATATTTCACTATCTAAAGTAAAGATTAATTGAAAAGCCTTCCGTATCCCTTCAATAATAAAATCCAAAATATCACCTCGATATAAAAATTCACCAATTCTCCAATTCTCCAATTCTCCAATTTGCCAGTTATCCAATTGGTTAATTGGAAAATCGGTCAATCGGTAAATTGACTAATTGCCATTGGATGGAAAAGGATTTCTCCTTCTTTCTTATATTCTCCAATTATTTTCTGGCCTTCCACTGAAGTGACCCAGGCAATTAATTGCATTGCTTCTATATATTTCACCTGAGGGTAACGAGCAGGATTAACTGCCATTATGCCATAAGGATTAAAGAGTAGAGCATCTCCTTCGGAAAGAATAATTAAATCTATCTTATTCTTATAAGCTAAAAATGTGCCTCTATCACATAGAACATAAGCTTGTTTCTCATAGGCAACCTGCAAGGCTGCACCCATCCCCTGGCCAATTTCCATATACCATTTCCCTTCTGGAGAAATCTTCGCATTTTTCCATAAGCTTTTTTCTTTCTTATAAGTTCCGGAATCATCACCCCGGGAAATAAAATAGGCTTTACGATCAGCAATCTTTTTTAAAGCTAAGGTTATATTACTCTCCCTTTTAATCTCTGCCGGGTCATTAGACGGTCCAAGAATAATAAAATCATTAAACATAACATCTCTTCTGTTTACTCCATAACCTTCTTCAATAAATTTATTCTCTGCTTCTCGGGCATGGACTAAAACTACATCTACATCTCCATTCTCTCCTAGTGTAAGAGCCTTCCCGGTACCAACTGCAATAACATCAACCTTAATCCCAAATTTTTCTTCGAAGGGAGGCAATAAAACCCCCAGCAGCCCAGAATTTTCCGTACTGGTAGTAGTGGCTAATTTTAGGTGAATAGGGCTTGCACAAACTGAACTAATTAATACCATACTAACGGCAAATAAAAATACTATCTCAAAAATAATATTTCTCTTCATCGATATTTCTTTCCTTTTTTGTAATTAAATTTAAAACCATACAACAAAAAACCAACACTGTGTCCGGTGTTGGTTTACAAGTTTAACTCACAATATCAGTCCTCCTTTCCAAACACGGGAGGAATAAAAGTTTCCTCTCATTCCCTATCGGCTAATCCACCATCGTTTTCACCTTAGGTGTGATAGCTCGGAGAATATTTTTTTTTAAAAGAACAATAAGCAAGAAGAAATATTTTTATATATTATAATATTTTTTCTTTATTTAAGCAAGAATATTTCGCATATCGTATGTCGTATATCGTATGTCGTATAAATACAGTAATGAGTAATGTGTAATGAGTAATGTGTGATAAGGAAAGAGATGCGGACAGGATATTGTGGGAAAGATTAGATCGGGGAAGAACTAGTATAGAGTGTATGGAAAAATAGTCGAAGTAGGGGCAGACCTTGTGTCTGCCCATCAGAAGCAAGAATTAAAAAATAAAAAAGAGTTTAAATTTTAAAAATTAAATAACATATTAGTTTTTATAATTTTTGACATTGGGGGCAGATGAATGAGCTTCTACCTTCTATCCTTACAACTTCTATAGAATGCCCACACTTTACGCAAGGTTCTCCTTTTCGGGCATAAACCTGTAACTTTTTTGCAAATTTTCCTTTTTCGCCATCCGTATCTCGATAAGCTTCATCGGCTACCGTACTCCCCCGAAACTTAACTGCTTCAACCAATACCAGTTTAATCTGCTGATACAAATTTCTAACTTCTTTTTTATTGAGAGAAGAAATTAACCGTAAAGGATGGATATTCGATCTATACAGCACTTCATTAGCATAAATATTACCTAATCCAGTGATAAACTCCTGTTTCATTAAAAAAGATTTTATTTTACTGTTTTTCTTTTTATTTAATACCTGAATAAAAATTTCTTCTGTGAAATAATCCTCTAAAGGTTCAACCCCTAATTTAGTTATACTTTCTACTTCGTCAATGTTGGAAACTAAAAATATTTTTCCGAATCTTCTAACATCATTAAAAACTAATTGGGTATCATCTGTAAATGTAAAAATAAGATGGTTATGCTTGGGGTTAATTTCTTTCTCTGTAATTTTATTGTCATAAGGATAGATTAACAGTCCGGTCATCCCCAGATGAACTACTAATTTGTCTTCTGAGTCTAAATAAATAATAATATATTTCCCCCGGCGATCTATCTCCTTAATCTTCTTGTCCTTTGTTTTAGTAATAAATTTTTCTAAAGATGGTTTTTTTATTATTTTACTAATATTTACTATTATATCTTTTATTTGTTTATCTTTAATTTTTTCCTGCAAATCTCTTCTGATAGTTTCTACTTCTGGTAATTCAGGCATTATCAACACCTCGTTGTAAAATAGTATCTCGTTGTTCGTATCTCGTATCTAGTTAATTATTATATTTATCTCTTATTACTCTTTTTATCTCCGTTAGATTATTAACAATAAATTTTCCCTTTTTTGTATTACTGCGGTCTAAATAAATAGCATTCATTCCCGCTTTCTGAGCAGCTAGATAATCAAATTCCCAATGATCACCTATATGTAATATTTGTTCAGGGTGTACATTTAAGGTTTTGGATATCTTTGAATATATCTCAGAATTTTTCAATTCTTTAAAATCGGATAAAGCTGAAAAGCTGAATTTAAAATATTTTTCCAGCTTTTTCATTTTGGGAATTAAAAATTCACGAGGCATTGCAGTAATAACAATAAGTATAAAATTTTTCTTTAATTCTTCTAAAAGAGGGATTACTTCGGGATATATCTGAACTTGGGATTCATATTTTTCGAAAATTTTATTAGGGGATATTTCTATACCAAAATAGGAGATCCAATAATTAATATCATACCAATTTAAATTATGTTCGCCAAGTTTAGCATATTCTTCATATACAAATTTTAAACTTCTCTCGAAACTAATCTTCTTTTTTTTAGCTACCAGTTCAGGTATTTCTTTAAACCAAATTAAGTCATTATATTCTAAATCTACTAAAGTACCGTCTACGTCAAATGAAATAATTTTAAGGGTGTTTACCAATTTACCAATTCTCCAATCTACCAATTCTCCAATTGACCAATTAAATTAGTGAATAAGTCGTAGGGGCAGACCTTGTGTCTGCCCTTTAATAGTTACTTGGTCTGTACCTAAAGGGCAGACACAAGGTCTGCCCCTACATTATACAACAAAATCCAGAAAATAAAAAATCCCGGCAGTGTCCTACTCTCCCACAGTAAATCTGCAGTACCATCGGCGCAGGAGGGCTTAACTACTGTGTTCGGGATGGGAACAGGTGTGGCCCCTCCGCCATTACCACCGGGAAAATTAAAGAGTTGTATAAGGTATGTAACGGTCAAGTCCTCGACCTATTAGTATCAGTTAGCTAAAGACATTACTGTCCTTACACTTCTGACCTATCAACCGGGTAGTCTACCCGGGGTCTCTCTCTGGATAAATCCAGATGGGATACCTCATCTTGAGGTGGGTTTCACACTTAGATGCTTTCAGCGTTTATCCCGACCGAACATAGCTACCCAGCAATGCCCTGAGCAGGACAACTGGTACACTAGAGGTTCGTCCACCTCGGTCCTCTCGTACTAGAGGCAGACCCTCTTCAAGTATCCTACGCCCACGACGGATAGGGACCGAACTGTCTCACGACGTTCTAAACCCAGCTCGCGTACCGCTTTAATTGGCGAACAGCCAAACCCTTGGGACCTGCTTCAGCCCCAGGATGCGACGAGCCGACATCGAGGTGCCAAACCTCCCCGTCGATATGGACTCTTGGGGGAGATAAGCCTGTTATCCCCGGAGTACCTTTTATCCGTTAAGCGACGGCACATCCACTAGTTACCGCCGGATCACTAGGCCCTGCTTTCGCATCTGCTCGAGATGTCTCTCTCGCAGTTAAGCCTCCTTATGCCCTTACACTCTTAGGTGTGATTTCCAACCACACTGAGGAGACCTTGGGACACCTCCGTTACTCTTTAGGAGGTGACCGCCCCAGTCAAACTGCCCACCAAATACTGTCCCTTTGCCGGATAACGGCGAAAGGTTAGAACCCGAACATATCAAGGGTGGTATTTCAAGGATGGCTCCGGAGAGGCTAACGCCCCTCTTTCACAGCCTACCACCTATCCTACACAGGATATGCTAAAGTTCAATATCAGGCTACAGTAAAGGTTCACGGGGTCTTTCCGTCCTGTCGCGGGTAGTAAGCATCTTCACTTACACTACAACTTCACCGAGTCCCTCGTTGAGACAGTGCCCAAATCGTTACGCCATTCGTGCGGGTCGGAACTTACCCGACAAGGAATTTCGCTACCTTAGGACCGTTATAGTTACGGCCGCCGTTTACTGGGGCTTCGGTCAAGAGCTTCCCCCTCAATTGCTTGAGGAGTAACCCCCTTCCTTAACCTTCCAGCACCGGGCAGGCGTCAGTCCCTATACCTCATCTTTCGATTTAGCAGAGACCTGTGTTTTTAATAAACAGTCGCTTGGGCCGTTTCTTTGCAACCCCCTCGGGCTAACCAAGTAAATTGGCTCACCCTACCGGGGCACTCCTTCTCCCGAAGTTACGGAGTCATTTTGCCGAGTTCCTTAACGAGGGTTATCTCGAGCGCCTTGGTATTCTCTACCTACCTACCTGTGTCGGTTTTAGTACGGATACCAGGTTATCTTGTTTAGAGGATTTTCTAGGCAGTGTAGGATCGATCAGTTCGCTGCCATAGCAGCTCCCTATCACCTCTTAGGGTTTTAATAGAAGACGGATTTTCCTATCTTCTCCCATATCAGGCTTGGACACGTAACTTTTATCGTGCTGACCTACCTTCCTGCGTCCCCCCATCACTTAAAGCGATAATCTGGTAGTACCGGAATGTTGACCGGTGGTCCATCACCTACGCCTTTCGGCCTCGGCTTAGGTTCCGACTAACCCTGGGCGGATTTACCTTCCCCAGGAAACCTTAGGTTTTCGGCGGGAGAGATTCTCACTCTCCTTATCGTTACTAATGCCGGCATTCTCACTTCCTTTTAGTCCAGGCATCCTTACGGTTGCCCTTCATCCCATAAAGGAACGCTCCTCTACCACCCAGAATAAATTCTGGATCCAGAGCTTCGGTGGCAAACTTTAGCCCCGTACATTTTCGGTGCAGAATCACTTGACCAGTAAGCTGTTACGCACTTTTTAAATGATGGCTGCCTCTGAGCCAACATCCTGGCTGTCTAGGTAATTCTACTTCCTTTCACACTTAGCTTGCACTTGGGGACCTTAGCTGCTGGTCTGGGCTGTTTCCCTTTTGACTACGAAGCTTATCCCCCGCAGTCTGACTCCCAAACTATAAACCTATGGCATTCGGAGTTTGATTGGGTTCAGTAACCTGGTGGGGCCCTTAGTCCATTCAGTGCTCTACCTCCATAGGTAAACATTTGAGGCTAGCCCTAAAGCTATTTCGAGGAGAACCAGCTATCTCCGAGTTTGATTGGTCTTTCACCCCTAACCACAGCTCATCCCCCAGTTTTTCAACACTGGTGGGTTCGGGCCTCCACAGGCGATCAGACCTGTTTCACCCTGGCCATGGTTAGATCACTCGGTTTCGGGTCTACGCCACCTAACTAAAATCGCCCTATTCAGACTCGCTTTCGCTGCGGCTCCGCAGCAGCTGCTGCTTAACCTTGCTAGGTATCGTAACTCGCCGGCTCATTCTACAAAAGGCACGCGGTCACACTTTCTTAAGATAAATCTTAAAAAATAGTGCTCCCACTGCTTGTAGGTATACGGTTTCAGGTACTATTTCACTCCCCTCCCGGGGTACTTTTCACCTTTCCCTCACGGTACTAGTTCACTATCGGTCACCAGTTAGTATTTAGCCTTAGGAGGTGGTCCTCCTAAATTCTCACAGGGCTTCCCTTATCCCATGATACTCGGGTGCCTGATGAAGAGGTCTTTTCCTTTCGCCTACTGGACTATCACCATCTAGGGTAGACTTTTCCAATATCATTTCGGCTAGAAAAAGACTTTCTGACTCTTTGATTCTTGCGGTAGCAGAATCCTATCAGGTCCCACGACCCGGCAAGAGCAACGTCTACCGACTATCACGCCCTTACCGTTTAGGCTCTTCCCTTTTCGCTCACCGCTACTCGGGGAATCGTTATTACTTTCTCTTCCTGGGGGTAATTAGATGTTTCAGTTCCCCCCGTCTCGCCTCCTTACCCTATTTTATTCAGGTAAGGATACCATAGGTTTGCTATGGTAGGTTTCCCCATTCGGGCACCCCTGGATCAAAGCCTGCTTACGGCTCCCCAGGGATTATCGCAGTTAACCACGCCCTTCATCGCCTTCTGGTGCCAAGGCATCCACCGTACACCCTTTTCGACTTGACCGTCAAAATTAAATGTATTCAAATGTCTTACTACCTTATACACTCTCTATTTGGTTTTAAAAGAACGTTAATTAGTTAGTTGGTCAATTAACTGACCAAATACTAACTGATTGAAAGATAGACGGGCCTGTCCTCGTGAAAACGGGGAATGCCTGTCCTCCTATAATTTAAAATTCAAAACTTTTTGGTATTGTTTGGTGTAGGGGTCGAATTTATTCGACCCGAATTATTTCGATAACTTCTTTCGCGGGCTTGATAAATCAAGCCCCTACCTATCCGCTAAACGCTGTACGCTTCCAAGGCGTATGTAATACGCCCCAACATCTTTTTCGTCGTACGTATCTCGTATCTGGGATCTCGTCCTTTACTTCTTTACGATATACGACATACGATATATATTTTATTCTTGTTTTTGAATTCTATTTTCTCCACGACATACGACATACGACATACGATATACGAAAAATGGTGGAGATGAGCGGGATCGAACCGCTGGCCTCCGCCGTGCAAGGGCGGCGCTCTCCCAGCTGAGCTACATCCCCATATCAATTCGTTGTTCGTATCTCGTATCTGGTATCTCGT
>Ga0180732_1001939_pt1 | contig 11741 bp, 9 predicted proteins | sample KR11_01MetaG_FD_148674 | JGI IMG/M metagenome (GOLD analysis project Ga0180732, IMG submission 148674) | Groundwater microbial communities from the Olkiluoto Island deep subsurface site, Finland - KR11_0.1 MetaG | ecosystem: Environmental > Aquatic > Deep subsurface > Groundwater | place...
GTTGTGCAGATCGCCGCAATCCAGATACCGGTGGATGACCCTCTGGATATAGGGCCGCCAGAATCCGTACTGATCTGAAAAATGCTCATCATTGAGCTGAACATTTGACATGTCGCTTAGCAGCAGGGACCTCAACACGATGAGCCGGGCGGCCATGCAAAAAGAAACGGTTCGCTACGTCAGCAAATCATAATATTTTTTCCGCAACATCGCCCAACCCGAGCTCGATCAATTTCTCCTTGGTGGGAATACCGGTTGCCACCTCCCAGCCCCTGATTTGATAATACTCGTCAAGCATCTTGTCCATGTTCTCCTTGTGCAGCAGGGCCCCCTTTGACGGGCCTCCGTTCACCGGGTCCACATAAAACCTTTTCGGATAATCATCATCTTTTCTTGTCAGGCCAACCCTGACATTGTATGCCTTCATCAAATTATAAATTCGCTCACCGGTTTTCATGAACTCGCGGGGAGTGATTTCCCATCCGGTGCAGGCGGAATACAATTTGGATAGCAGTGTCGGCCCTAACGCAGGGAACATGTGGGAAGAGCAAATGCATGTCCCAAGGGAATTGGTCAAAGAAGCAATATGCTCAAACCAGACCACCAGCCGTGCCTTGCCGTCGTATGTTTTTTTATCTAAGAACTCAAGACGCGGCGGTGTACCATATATCTTCTCTTTCTCCTCGGGGAACATATCAAGGTAGTTGATCAGCCAGGAGAAGTATTGCTCCTTGTTCCAGCCCACCTCATCAGCCCATTCGGGGATGGATTCGGCGTCATTGATCACATGGGTTGCATTGAGGTCATCTCCTCCCCGTGTGCAGGTCACCGTCCCAAAATTCTGTGCCGCACCGGTACGGTCCTGCTTAAAGGCGGTCATCTGATGTTTTTTGATGGTGGGAGAGTACCATTCTGCGCCTTTTCCAATCAATCGGGCCGCCTCATCAGCACCCTCGGCAAGGATATTGCCAAAGCCCTCCCGATAGGCGATTTTACGGAGCATCTCCATGATGTCCTTTTCGTTTCCCACTTTCAGATCAAGCCCATCCACATCATCCTTATCGATAATCCCCTTCTTAAACAGTTCCATCGCCATAATCGTCGGGTTTACCGAATCCATACCATAACGGTTGCACAGTTCCTTGCATTTGAACATCGCCGGATAGGTCTTCATCCCATAGGCAGCCCCCCACACGTTTCCGAGATGGGAAAATCCGATTCCGCCAAGTTTGACCCCGGCATAGGGCCCAGAACTCACATCGGCCTCCAGGTCGCATCCGTAGTATGGTGCCATGATGCAATTGTATCCAAAACTGTTCGGACGATAAACGACGTTCTCTTCAAGACTCGAAGGAAGGCTGTAGAAGGCGTGGTCTGCCGGCAGGTCCCCATCCGCATAGTTGCCTGTGCGTATCAACCCACGCTGCGTGTTCAATTTGAACCTGGATGAGTGAGAACCGATTTTTCGTCTTTCTCCCTTATCGGGATAGGCCATGATCCTGTCTGTCGCCTCGATGACGGCCTCATGGAATTTCACCCTGTCCGCAAGCGGGATCTCTTTCGTCCCCCGGACGGCAATGGCCTTTAATTTTTTATCGCCCATGACACACCCGGCATGAGAGCGACCAGCGGCATGGTAGTAGTCCGCAACAGGACAGGCGAACTTCACAAGGTTTTCTCCGGCCGGTCCGATAGACAATGTGCTGATATCGTTTCCTAACTCTTTTTTCAGCAGATCCATTGTCTCATAGGTGTCCTTCCCCCAGATGTGATCCGCCTCCACGATCCGGACATTGCCGTCATCTATCCACAGATAGACCGATTTGCTGGATTTACCCCTGATGATCACCCCTTCATATCCGGATTTTTTCAGTCTGGGCCCCCAAAATCCACCGAAATTGCCCATCCCCATGATTCCCGTAAGAGGCGATTTGGTAACCACATGGGTTCTGCCATTCGTCGGGGCGGAGGTGCCGCTCAGAGGTCCAGGCGCAATGGCAATGATGTTATCGGCGCCACGGGCATCCACCTCCGGGCCAACTTGGTCATAGACCATTTTCACACACAATCCCACCCCGCCTACATATTGCCGGACGACTTCCGGGTCCAACTCAATTTCCATTATTCCCCTGGTCGATAAATTCACATCGAGGATTTTCCCAACATGATCCTTTTTCATGTGATTGCTACCCTCCTTCTTAATAATACAAGCCCAACGGCATCTACAGTCAGATGGCTGGGAATGAATGAGCATAAAGCACATGCGAGCAACAACAGCCCTGGTAAGTCGGAATGGCGGAAATAGTGCCACAGGAGGGCGATGCTGATCACCAGGGCGGTGGCATAGATGAAAAACTCGTGAATATTTTCGCTACCGCGGAATTTGATGAAGCGTTGATAATACCGAAACACGCACAGCCCGAGAAAAAGAAGGACATTGACGCCGAAAAAGAGGTCGATGGGCTTCCAGGTAAACGTGTTATTGACAAGGCATTGCTTTTTCATGGCGGTAATATATGAAGAATGATCTTGTGTGTCAATTGAATTTTGGCCACAAAATAGGGGGTGCGGTGCCGATGATCGTGAGAGGTGTGTATCGGGTTGGCCAATCTTTCAGTTGAGAAATCCGATTTTGGTGTGTTTCACCTGTTACGAGGGCCTCTTTCGGCATAATTGAGGCAGACCTTTCCCGCACGCCCATTGTCCATGAGGCGTTATGCCTCATTTATTCATCCAAATATTCAGGGTCCCGATAAAGGTGATCGTCATTGATTTTGGATTGAAAGAGTGCATACTTGCAAAAACAACCACATGCTTACTTCAGAAAGACATTTTATCATAGTACGGTTAAGGCTGATGAATCAGGTTTCCCGTCTCGTGCACTTCGTATCCCCCCATGGCGAGTGCTTTCTCTTTGAATTCGTCGGAGCGGATGGTCTCGAAAAGGAGCTGTATCTTTTCGTCGGCAAGATATGCGCGCGGGATGACGAGGTCGTAGCGTTCCCTTGTGACGGGGATGAAATCGAGCGACAGCGCCTTCGCTGCAGTGTGTATGCCGAGGCCGGTGTCCGCTGCGCCCGAGACTACGGCCATGGCGATATTCATGTGCGTGTATTCCTCGTTGTTGTAACCGGCGATGCACTCTGGCGAGATGCCCGCCTTTACGAGTTCGTAGTCGAGCAGGATGCGGGTGCCGGAGCCGCTCTGGCGGTTCACGAAAACGACGTCCGGACGGGTCAGATCGACGATACCTTCGATGTTTTTCGGGTTTCCTGCCGGCGTCATGAAACCCTGCCACCTGTGTACGAGCGTGACGAGTGCGACCGGCATGTCCGGGAGATAACGCCTGATGTAAGAGAGGTTGTAATCGCCGGTGGCGGTGTCGAGCAGATGCGAGCCGGCAAAGTGCGCCGTTTGTCTTTTCACCGCCAGCAGTCCGCCGAGGCTGCCGACGTTGCTGGATGAGATGTGAATCCTGCCGCCGGTTTTTTCCTTCAGCAGGCTGCTGAGCAGATCGATCGTCATGTCGTGGGATCCGATCGCGAGAATCCGGTCATTTATCGCCTCGCGCGGGCCGAAAAGCTCCGCATATGCCTTCTCCCCTTCGGAGAGCCCGCTCACCTCCTGCGGTATGCGAATGATTCCGTCTGCGCGGACGATGGAAGTGATCACCCCCGCACCGCCGGCAATCGGAACCGCGACAGCTTTCCCGCCGACGTTTCCGAGGATCACACGTACGTGCTCTTCGAGTCCCAACTTCGAGGGAATCTTGCGCCCGACGGTGATTTCCACGCGTTCATGTCCCGGCGGCGAGAGCCCCTGCATGATGTAGAGCAGGGGACGCGAGAATTCCCTGAATGCGACCGCCGCCGACACGGGATATCCGGGGATGCCCACGATGGGCCGCCCCTCGACCGCGGCCAGAAGCGCGGGCTTGCCGGGCATGACGGCGATGCCGTGAACCAGCAGTTCGCCGAGTCCTTCGAGGAGCGCGGGGGTGAAGTCTTCCGATCCGGCCGAAGAGCCGGCGATGAGCATGACGAGATCGTATTCGCCCGCGAGTGCGGCTTTAAGAGCGCTCCTCAATTCGCCGAGGACATTCGGCACGGACTTGAGTATTTCCGCCTCCGCGCCGCACTCCGCGGCCAGCGACGCGAGCATCTGCCCGTTCACTTCGAGCAGCGCGCCTTTCGGCAGGGGCGACGGGGCGTCTTCCGGGCGGACGATTTCGTCGCCGGTGGGGATGATCAGAACACGCGGCTTTTTAAAAACCTCGATCGACAGAATTCCGGCGGCGAGCAGGGCGGCTTGGTCGTACGGCCTTACGCGGTGGCGGGCCGGGAGGATGATTTCACCCTTGACGATATCTTCACCCGCCTTGCGCACATTGCGCCACGGGTAGGCCGCCTCGCGGATTTCCCATCCCTGTTGTGTTTCCTCCACCTGCTCGATCATCACGACCGCATCTTTTCCGTCCGGGACGGGGTCGCCGGTGTCCACCATGCCTCCGGCATCGCGGGACAGGAGGATGGGTTTTTCGGGCAAGGCGCCGAACGTGTCGGAGGCTTTCACCGCTATGCCGTCCATAGCGGCGGCGTGATACGCGGGAACGGACGCGAGCGCCTTCACCGGCCCGGCAAGCACACGGCCGAGTGCATCCCGTACGGGAATCGTCTCCGTCCAGACCCGCATGCTGCCGAAACGCTCCCGGAGGATGCGCCCCGCCTCGTCGAGCGTCTTCAGATGCCGATAGATTCTTTTTTTTCTCTCCACGCGTCACCTTGGGTTCAAAACAGAAACACATCCACCATTTCACCGGCGGGGATGCCTTCGGCATGTATCGGTACAACGATGAAACCGTCCGCCTTCACGAGGGTCGACAGCATCCCCGACTTGCCAAAGACGGGCCGCGCGCTGACCTGTCCCTGTTCGTCTTCAATTTTCACCCGTATGTACTCCTCGCGCCCCTGTGCGGAGTGCACGGATGTGGTCAGAGCAGCGCGCACCCGCATACCCGCCGGTCCGCGTTTCAACGCTTCCCCTTCGAGATACCGGATAAACGGGGCGAGAAAAACCTGCGCCACTACAAGCGCTGACACCGGATGCCCCGGAAGCCCGAACAACGGCTTGCCGCCGATCGATGCAATGAGCGTCGGTTTTCCCGGGCTGATCGCGATGCCGTGTGCGAAGATCACCGTGCCGGGCATCGAAGAGACGACATTCACCATATGGTCGCGCTCGCCGACCGAACTGCCGCCGGAGAGAACGACGATGTCGGAGGCGAGCGCCTTTTCGATCGCGGTCCTGAGCCGGTCAGGGTCGTCCGGCACGATGTCGAACATCTCGGCCTCGCCGCCTGATGTCCTCACGAGCGCGGCGATTGAATGCGAATTGATATCCCTTATCCGTCCCGGCGGCGGGGCGTCGGTTACCGGCACAATTTCATCTCCGGTAGAAATGACAGCCACCTTCGGCCTTCGGTATACTGCGACCTGTGTCATGCCGAGCCCCGCGAGCAGGCCGATGTCCTGGGGGAGCAGCCGTTTTCCGGCGGGGATCACGACCTCGCCTCGCGCCACATCTTCCGCCTTGCCGAGGACGTTTTCCCCGGTGGTCACCGGTCTGGAGACTTCGATCGCGCCATCCCCCGCCGGGCCCGTGTATTCCACCATCACCACGGAGTCCGCACCCCGGGGAAGGAAGCCGCCCGTCGGGATCGCTGCCGCCTGGTTCCTGCCGATGGCGATACCGGAAAGCTGCCCCATGGCGATAGCGCCGGCCACGTCGAGGAAAGCCGGGATGGAATCCGATGCGCCGAACGTGTCTGCGGCACGCACCGCATAGCCGTCCATCGTCGAGCGGGGGAGGGGAGGGAGATCCTCCGGCGAGGCGATATCCGCGCCGCATACCCTGCCGAGGGCATCATCGATCGGTACGGTTTCAACCGCGAGGCGGCCAAAACCCGAGAGAGCCTCGAATACCTGTTCCGGCGTCACGACTTTGAAAAATTCGGGCAACGTCATTCTCCGCTATCTTCTGCTGAAAAATAAATAAAGTTGACGTGATTGATCGATGAACCCTCAATACAGTCATCTTGTTTCCATTCCGTGAGATTTATCCGGGGCACTGTGGTGTTCCCCCCGTCTCTGAGCGCGATTCGTATGACATAAATATCATACTGTCAAGCAATTGTTCTTCGGTGCGAGAACTGTACGAAATAGTAATAAAAAGTTATTCTATGTCATTTTTTGTCTTGACAGCCGTGTTCCCGTTGAGTATCTTACAGGCGTCCGGAAGGAGAGAATCATGTCTGAAGAGATGATGAACACCAAGGAGGTTGCCGGTTATTTGGGCATCAATGAGAAACAGGTCTACGCCCTGATCAAGACGGGGCGGATGCCGGCGACGCGGGTCACGGGGAAGTGGATCTTTCCTAAAAGGGTCATTGACGGATGGATCGAGGCGAACGCCAAATCGGGCCTCGAACAGGCAAGGCAGAAGAGCAGTCGAATTTCGGGGGCGCTTCTGGCCGCGGGAAGCAACGACCCGGTCCTCGATATACTCCATACCTGCCTGCGGAAGACCTATCCCGAATTCTTCATCTTCTCCGCGAACACGGGAAGCATGGAGGGACTCGCCGCCCTCGAGAAAGGCTTCACCGACATCGCATGGTCGCACCTGCTCGATCCCGAAACCGGGGAGTACAACATCCCCTACCTGGAAAAGCGGGTTCCCCACATCAAGGCCGTGGTCGTCAATCTCTTCTTCCGTGAGCTCGGATTCGTGACCGCCAAAGGAAATCCACTCCATATCGGCAGATTTGAGGATTTGGCCCGGAAGGAGGTCCGTTTCGTCAACCGTCAGGCCGGTTCGGGGACGCGCCTGCTCCTGGATCATCATCTGGAGAAGGCGGGGGTTCCCGCCGGCCGGATCACCGGTTATGACCAGGAGGTGTTTACCCATATCGAAGTTGGGCTCGCCATTCTCTCCGGTGAAGCCGATACGGGGATTGCCACGGCGGCGGTTTCGAGCCTGCTCGGCCTCGATTTTGTCTCGATCACCCGTGAGCGCTTCGACATGATCTGCGACCAGTCAATTTTTTTCCAAAAAGGGGTTCAGGCGCTGGTGGAGGTGCTCAACGGCGATGTGTTCCGCAAGAGGGTCGAGAATCTGGGGAACTATGATTTCAAAAGTGCGGGAAGGATCCTCTATGTAAAGCCGTCAATATGGTAGGGCCATGATTAAAACTACCGGAGGGGGGTATTGCTGATGAAGCGATTCTTGAAAACGCGTTGTATGGTGGTTATAACTGCTATGGTTTTTCTGATGGGTATGGCGCTTCCCGCCTCTGCGGCCGGCCCGGAACGGAAGAACCTGATTCTGGCGACGACGACCAGCACACAGGACTCTGGGTTACTTGACGTTCTGATCCAGATATTCGAAAAGAAGACCGGTTATTTCGTAAAGACCATCGCCGTCGGTTCCGGCCAGGCGATGGCGATGGGACAGAAGGGCGAGGCCGACGTCCTTCTTGTTCACTCCCCCGACGCGGAGAAGAAGTTCATCGCGGAGGGAAGCGGTCGGAACCGATTGATTGTCATGCATAACGATTTCGTCGTCGTCGGTCCTTCTGCCGATCCGGCGGCGATCAAGGGGGCGAAAAGCACACCGGAGGCATTCAAGAAGATCGCCGCGGCCGGCGCCCTGTTCCTCTCGCGGGGCGACAATTCCGGTACCTATGCCAAGGAGAAGGGGATCTGGAAGATGGCAGGGATCAATCCCGAAGGACAGAAATGGTATCAGCAGACCGGCCTTGGGATGGGTCAGACGCTGAACGTGGCAGGCGAAAAGAAGGGCTACACCCTCGCCGACCGGGGGACCTGGCTCGCCCTGCAGAAGAACCTCGGCCTTCCCATCCTCAAGGAAGGGGACCCGATTTTGCTGAACGTCTATCACGTGATCGCGGTCAACCCTGCCAAATGGCCCAAAGTCAACACCGGCGGGGCAAAGACCTTCTCCGACTTCCTGGTTTCCGCGGAGACCCAGGGGGTCATCAAGACCTTCGGTGTCCAGAAGTACGGGGGGGCGCTCTTCTTTCCCGATGCGGGCAGGAAGGAAGAGGAGCTGGGAAAATAGATGGATCTGATCGTCGAAGGGATCAAGAAGGCATTTTTCCTCATCTTCACGCTGGATACGGAGGTCCTCGGGATCACACTCCTGTCGCTGAAGGTGTCGGGACTGGCAACGTTGATCAGCCTCGTTATCGGGATTTCGGTGGGGACAGCAGTGGCCCTCTCCCGGTTTCCGGGCCGTCAGATCGTCGTGAGCCTGATCAACACGGGGATGGGGCTCCCGCCGGTCGTTGTGGGACTGTTCGTCATGATCTTTCTCTGGAGAAACGGGCCTTTAGGCTTTCTGGAGATCCTCTACACCCCGACGGCGATCATCCTGGCCCAGGCCGTCATCGCAACGCCGATCGTCACGGGGATCACCCTGGCGGCGATCCAACACCTGCCGGCAAATCTCCGCCTCCAGATCCTCGCCCTCGGCGCCACCCGCCTCCAGATGGTGTGGATACTCGTGAAGGAGGCTCGCCTCCCCCTTCTGGCTGCCGTGATGGCGGGTTTCGGCGGCGTCATCTCGGAGGTGGGCGCCTCGATCATGGTCGGCGGAAACATCAAGGGCTACTCCCGGGTCCTGACGACGGCGACCGTGATGGAGACCAGCCGGGGGAATTTCGACATCGCCATCGCCCTGGGTATCATCCTTCTTATCCTCTCGTTTCTCATCAACGCCACCCTGACACAGATCCAGCAGAGGGAGAGGCCGCGATGACTCACGAGACCTGTCCGCCGTTACTGCTGAGAGTTGAAGATCTTCAAGTCCGCCGGGGCGGGGTGAGCGTCCTTGACATACCCGCCCTTGCCATCCATTCGGGGCAAACCCTGGCACTGATCGGTCCGAACGGGACGGGAAAATCCACGCTCCTCCTTACGCTTGCCTGTTTGTTGAAGCCGTTCCAGGGGCGGATCTTCTTTGGAGAGAGGGAGATCGACGCACGTCAGGGGGATTTTCATTACCGCAGGCACGTGGCGATGGTCTTCCAGGAGCCGCTCCTCTTCGATGCGACCGTCTTCGACAATGTCGCCTCCGGCCTGAGAATCCGTGGTGTGGGGCGGGCCGAGATCGAACGGACCGTTCCCGGTTACCTGGAACTTTTCGGCATCGGCCCTCTTGCCCGGCGGTCGGCCCGAAAACTCTCCGGCGGCGAGGCACAGCGGACGAGCCTTGCCCGGGCCTTCGTAACGAAACCAAAAATCGTCTTTCTCGATGAGCCCTTCTCCTCGCTCGACCCGCCGACTCGGGAAGGACTGATAGGGGACCTCGAAAGGATCCTTTACCAGACGCATACGACGGCCGTCATGGCCACCCACGACCAGACGGAGGCCCTCCGGCTGGCCGATCGGATGGCGGTGATGAACGAAGGGAGAATCGTCCAGATCGGGCCGGTGACGGAAGTGATGAACAGGCCGGCGGACGGCTTTGTCGCTTCTTTTGTCGGTGTCGAGACGGTCCTGGCGGGACGGGTTCTTAGAATCTCCGACGGGGTGTTTGCGGCTGCGGTGGAAGGCGGTGAAATCCAGGCGGTTGGTCATGTCCGAACCGGAGAGGGGGTCCTCTGTTGCATCCGACCGGAACACGTGACCCTTTCCACGAACGCCCCGCTTTCGGGGTCCAGCGCGCGAAACGTCTTTTCGGGAACGATCCGGAAGATCACGCCTCTCGGGCTCTTCTTCCGGGTGCGTCTCGACTGCGGTTTCGATCTTGTCGCTTATGTGACACGCCAGTCCGTAGAAAGCCTGGCGCTTGAGGAAGGCAAAAGCGTTGTCGCCTCCTTCAAAGCGACATCGGTCCACGTCATCCCCCGCAAGACGTCCTCGACGGCGTAACTATGCCTTCCGGAAGCGTTTTGTTCCCCCCTGCCGCCTCCGTTTGGGGGGTATTGAAAAGGAAAAGCTTGCCGCTCACGGCAAAGATATGGCAGTATTGATCGGGAGCGCAACCCGCAAGCCCCGCCCTGTGGGCGGGGAATAGGGGCGCAATAAAAACGGGCCTCTTCCTTGTCGGCAAGCCCCGCCCTGTGGGCGGGGAGCTTCAAATCGGATAACGTTCCGTAGGCCATACGGGTATTTCCAGGAGGCAATCTATATCGGAGGTGGGTGATGCCGGGAAAAGAAGAGAAGAAGAAAGTCCTCATACTCTTGGGGAGTCCGCGGAGGAGAGGAAACAGCGCCATCCTGGCGGACCGGATCGCGAAGGGGGCCAAAAAAACGGGCGTGAAGGTAGAAACGGTTTTCCTCCACGGTTTGAAGATCGCCCCATGCAACTCTTGTTACGCTTGCCAGAAGGAGAAGAGCAAAGGCTGCGCCATCAAAGATGCGATGCAGGATCTATATCCGAAGCTTCTTGCGGCGGACGCCTGGGTCATCGCGAGCCCCGTTTACTGGTTCACGATGTCGGCGCAGACGAAACTCTTCATGGACCGCTGCTTCGCGCTGCTTGCCTATGGCCAGGATGTCTTCGCCGGGAAACGGATCGCCATCGCGATGAGCTATGGCGACGCCGATCCGTTCGGTTCGGGTTGTGTCAATGCGCTGCGCACCTTCCAGGACGCATTCAGATATACCGGGGCGAAGATCGTCGGGATGGTTTACGGGAGCGCGTTCGGGGCGGGAGAGATACGGGCGAATGAAGCCCTGCTGAAAGAGGCCGAAACGCTGGGGAAGGAGTTGGTATGCCTGTCGCCATGAAAAAAGAGGTATGGTCCGGGATGGGAATGGAAACGCAGAAGGAGAAGCCACGGTCGATCCGGCCGCTTCCTAAAGCGGAAAAACCCACCGTATAAGGGGAAAGCCGATCAAGCCCGATCGCGCCTGGATCTGCAACAACCGGGGCAATAGCTGCACTCCTCGCTTATCCCCTCAGGATTCCCGGCAGAAACAGCACGATGTCCGGAAAAATAACCAGCAGGAAGATCACCAGAATAATCGGCGCCAGAAAGGGGAGCAAATCCATGACCACTGCCTCGAAGCTCCTGTTGGTGAGTCCCACCAACACGTAAATGACGTTGCCGAAAGGAGGGGTGATGACCCCGACCGAGAGGGCGATCACCATTAGAATCCCGAAAAACAGCGGATCAATCTCCAGCACCTTGACCATCGGTACCATGACCGGGGTGAAGATGAGCACCGACTCGATCACCGACATGAAACATCCCACGATGAGGAAAAAAAGGGTGATTACCAACAACACGATGGTGGTATTGGTCGAAAATTGCATCACCAACTCGGCGAGCGTCAGGGGAATCTGGAGTCTGACCAGAAGCCATCCGTAAAGCACCGCGATTGAGATGATGAACAGGATGATCGCCGTAAATTCGATCGTGTTGTAAAACGCATCCTTCAGGTCCTTGAAGGTGAGGTCCCGGTAGATCACAAGCCCCAGGATGATGGCGTATGTGCTCGCCACGACCCCCGATTCGGTGGGGGTGAAGATCCCGGACCATATCCCCCCGACGATGATCACCGGGGTCATTAAAGGGAGGAACGCCCTTTTGGAGAGCCGGAAGAGTTCCCTTATCGGCGGCCTGGGTTCGATCGGCATGGGGATTCGGAAGGAGAGAAACCACGTCATGATCATCAGGCTCACGCCTATCAGGATTCCGGGGATCAGGCCGGCGA
>Ga0180732_1001940_pt1 | contig 11739 bp, 11 predicted proteins | sample KR11_01MetaG_FD_148674 | JGI IMG/M metagenome (GOLD analysis project Ga0180732, IMG submission 148674) | Groundwater microbial communities from the Olkiluoto Island deep subsurface site, Finland - KR11_0.1 MetaG | ecosystem: Environmental > Aquatic > Deep subsurface > Groundwater | place...
TGTACCTTTGCAGTCAGGGCATTCCTTCTGGCTGAGTATGATGGAGCCTGTGCCTTTACAATCCTTGCATTCTGTGGTCATAGATTTTATTGATAGATGCGGTTCGGGATGAAATAAGTTACGCGGGATAATTTGTAAGACATGCGTTGAGATGGATATTCAGGTTATTGAAATCGCTGTAAATCCGGATCATGTCCATATATTCTTTAAATACCCTCCGCTGGATAGAGAGTGAACTCAAAAAGAAAGAAGCAGAAGCAGAGTATAGAGCAAGGGAGATCAAAAGTAAATGATAGCGTCCCTTCGCCGACTCTTCGGAATGCCTTGCATTCCTTGTCCCTATCGGGAGCGCATAACAGCGGATAAAAGGGAAATCAAAGATTTCCCAAAATTGCTCTTTGAGCAACTTCTTTTATCCGCAGGACGTTAGGCGACATTTAACATATCGTGGAGGTGATAAAAATTGATAAAGAAGAGTGCATTGGAGGATATTGAACTTACCCAAGAAGATATGCTGAAAATTTCTTATTTACAGCTGAAGAGTGTGAAGGAAGAAAAAGGCAGGATCAAAGAGAGGATACGATTACTTGAGGGTTCGCTTGATTTCGGTTGTGATGAGGCATATGGCGCGCTTGCAGAATTGCTGAGAGACAACTTCGACTCACTGAGTCATCATAATAGAATGGGTGTCTTAAGTATTCTCGAAAAAAGCAAGAAAGTGGGCTGTATCGAACCGTTCATCGATATCTTGGAGCGTTTCGAATCGATGGAACCTAAAAGTAGATATCTATATGAGCAAGTGGGGAAAATAATCGAACTTCTTGGAAAAAGTAAAAGAAAATGGCTTATATACATACTTACAAAATACAAAAAGAATTCGAGTAGATTAATAAGAGATGCAACAAATAATGCGATGTCAGAACTATTGAATGCAGAAAATCTGAAGTACAATCCATAGGCAGTGTGTACGAATAATGCGATGAACTGAGGAATTATAATGAAAAAGAAGTTCAATCAAGTATACCAATTTAAAATTATGCTGAGAGGGACTAAACCACCGATTTGGCGACGAATACATGTCCCGGAAACTTATACATTTTGGGATATACACGTTGCCATTCAGGATGTAATGGGTTGGTCGGATTATCATCTTCATCTATTTGAGGTTGTGAATCCTTCCACAGGAATGAAATGTGAGATCGGTATCCCTGAAAAAGAATATGATGAATATGGGGAGACACTATCGGGCTGGAAACAAAAAATAGCTGACTATTTTTCAATGGAAAATCCAAAAGCAGATTACGTATATGATTTCGGTGATAATTGGGAACACAATATACAATTGGAAAAGATACTTCCTCGAGAGAAAGGTGTTAATTATCCGGTGTGTATCAAAGGGAAAAGAGCATGTCCACCTGAAGATTGCGGAGGTGTCTGGGGATACGAAGAATTTTTGGAAGCTATAAAAGATCCCGCCCATGAAGAGCACGAGGGAATGGTGGAGTGGATTGGTGGGGAATTTGACCCGGAACATTTTGAAGTGAATAAGGTTAGTTTTGATGATCCAGACAAACGTCGAAAAATTGCATTCGGGTAGAAGACGCACATCGTCTGACACGGCATATACGGTTCACCTTGTTCGCCCAAATTCCTCCTTCGGCGGAACTTCGTAGATGCTGGGAACGTTAGCAGTAATTATTCATTAACGAGGTGACTGAAGTGAAAAAAATATCAATAACAAAAGATGCAAAAGATTATTTGCGAATTATTCCATTACATGAATCGGATAAAAAAGCTGGAATAAAGTTCAGTTTTATAGACAAAAATTTCGTGGTTCGTTATTTTTCCGAAGACAAGAAGGGAAATCTACTTAGACTTGTTTACAACGATTTTGGTTTAGCAGAACATGAGATGAGTTATCATAGTTCAAATTCTCGTGATCAAAATCCTGCTCTGTTAACTAAATCAAAAAATACTATTACACGCCAAACCATAACTAATGAAATTATAGATATTTGTGTTTCCAACTTGATATTACCAATTCCTATTTGTAGAATTACAATTAATAAAGAAACGAATAAAACTTACAAGTTAAAAAAGGAGACGCCATTACATGATCCTGTCAAAGGTCACGATTTGTTGGACACTAATAATGTCTTATCAAGTCCACTTTTATTCAACAACACAAATTGAAACGATCACACAAAATGAAAAAATTTATATACCTGACAGGTATAATACTTATCAGGTATATTAATGGAATTCAAGAACAGGGAAAAAGAAATAGAATTCTTAAAAAGTCTCAAACCTCCCTTTCGCCTTTCAGTGGTCGGAAGACGGCGAATAGGCAAGACAACGCTTGTTGATCATTTCTTTAAAGATAATCTTCCCCTTTTCATATCAGCCGAAAAAACCGAGAAAGAACTGATATCAGGCTGGGTCGAAGAGAACAGGAACAAGCTTTATCTGCCCTCAGTCTCCACGCTGAATGAATTTTTCGAATATCTTTTCAACAAAGAAAAAAACAGGGTTATTTTCATAGATGAGTTTCAAAATGTTCTCAAAGTGAACAAGTCTTTCTTATATGACCTGCAAAAGCTCCTTGACAGGCATAAAGATGTAAGTATCGTAGTCTCAGGCTCATATATCTCTGTAATGAAAAAAATAATCGAAGATTATAAAAGCCCGCTTTACGGACGATTTGATTTCACGATAAAACTCCGGGAATTCAACTTCAATACCGCGGCGCAGATATGCAGGGATTTTGGCTACACTAATGATGACGCTGTAATGTTCTATTCAGTTTTTGGCGGAGTGCCCAAATATTATGAAGCCCTGGAAAAGCTTGGATTTCCTCCCTTCATGAGATTTGTAGAGAGGATGTTCATTCTTTATCCCAGACCTCTTGGTGAGGAAATAAGAACAATGTTAAGAGAGGAATTCGGAAAAGAGTATAAAATGTTCTTTTCAATACTTTCTTCCATAGCATCAGGTAAGAACACCCTCAAGGAGATTTCTGAATATACCGGAAAAGGTCAGACCGGGCTGACAAAATATATCAGTCTTCTTAAAGACGATTTTGAGATGATTTCAAAAGAGATCCCCGTAACAGAGAAAAAATCAAAAAAGGGAGGATATATGATCACCTCAAATGTTTTCCTGTTCTGGCTCTATTTTATCTGGAAAAATTACAGCTTGCTTGAAAGAAATGAAGAAGATATCCTCCTGCAAAAAGTTGCCAGTGAAATTAACAGCTTCACAGGAAAAAGGTTTGAAGATATTGCTAAAGACATGCTCAGGTCAGGATCCGTAAATCTTCCATTCAAACCCGACAGGATAGGAAGACAGTGGGGTAAAATGCCGGGAAAAAAGGCTGGCAGCGATCAGTATGAAATAGATATCGTGGGTTTGAATGAGAAAACCGGAGAGATCATGTTCTGTGAATGCAAATGGTATTCCCTCGATATCAGGAGCGCAAAAAAACTTCTAATGGAGTTAAGAACAAAAGCTGCTGCCGTTATGTGGAAAAATGAGAACCGGCGGGAGTATTTTGGGATTATTGCGCGAAAGATCAATGGTAAAGAAGCTTTGAGAAAAGATGGTTATATTGTGTTCGATCTTGCTGATCTTGGCAGTGGCATAACTTTTCAGTGACATCACCCAAAATATTTTTCCATATCCTTCAACTCAAACAGGATCACACCATTATCACGCGCAAGCTCCACAGCTTTTCCTGTAAATCCTGCCTTCGAGATGAACGCAAAATGTTCCTTCCTGCCTGCGTTTCCCCAACTCACTTTCGGGGCCGTGTCCAGCAGGTCTAATGTGTCCCGCATCTCAATTCGCGAGCGGTTGGGGAGGACGAACCTGAACCAGAAATCCAGGAAATTATCCTCGATAAGGGCTGTTTTCCCTATCCTGCGCCTTCCGTAAAGCACAACGAATCTGGAAGTGTTTTTTGAGTATTCCTCTTCGAGGTGGCTTAATTCTGGTTCGCGGTTGATGAACATCGGTATTATGGTTGGATGGGATGTTATTTAAATTTAACTAATCTAGATTAGACTAATTTAGAATAGGCTAATTTAAGGATATTTAATTATCCCAGCGCATTCATGGAAGCTATCCCCGCCCTAACAGCCTCAGCAGACCTCTCAAGCGCCATCTTCTCATCATCAGCAAGCTCAAGTTCAATAATCTCTTCCACACCGCGCCTGCCCAGCTTCACAGGCACGCCAAGATAAACATCCTTCTTCCCGTACTCGCCGTCCAGATAGGCGCACACAGGCATTACCCTTTTTGTATCCTTCAGCACTGCCTCGACCATGTTCGCTACAGATGCGGATGGCGCATAGAAAGCGCTTCCCGTTTTGAGAAGGTTCACTATTTCAGCCCCGCCGTTCACAGTCCTTTCCACGAGGCGCTGGATCACATCTTTTGACATCAGTTCAGTTATCGAGACACCCGAAACGCTAGTAAACCGCGGCAGCGGCACCATCGTATCCCCGTGCCCTCCGAGAACCATGGCACTGATATCCCGCACAGAGCAGCCAAGTTCCATCGCAATAAAAGTAGCGAACCTTCCTGAATCAAGCACGCCGCTCATACCGAAAACCCGCCGCGGCTCAAAACCCGTTGTCTTCAAAGCGACATAGGTCATTATATCAAGCGGGTTCGTGACCGTGATGACTATGGAATCAGGGGCATATTTCGCTATGTTCTGCGAGACCTCCCTGGTAATTTTCCCGTTAATTTTAAGCAGGTCTTCGCGGGTCATACCCGGCTTTCTTGCTATCCCTGCCGTGACAACGACAACGTCCGAACCTTCGATGTCCTTATAATCGTTAGTTCCGGTCACCTTCGAGTCGTATCCGCACAGAGGTCCTGCTTGTGCAAGGTCAAGTGCTTTACCCTGCGGTAGCCCCTCAACGATATCTGTCATAACGACATCGCCTAATTCCATTTCCGCAATTCTTTGCGCTGCTGTTGCGCCAACGGCGCCTGCTCCTATGATCGTGATCTTTGGCATGGTTTCGATAAAGGCTTCAAAACATGATAATATTTGTGCTGAATGAACCCAAAAAGATTCATTTATTTTGCTGGCGGTGGCGTTTCGCTTTACTGCTCTCTGTGAAGTCGATCCCCACACCCGTAAGACCGATGACGATGCCTTTCTCATCCTTTAAAGAAGCGCCTGTCCAGTGATATGGTATCGGTTCCCCGTTCTTTCCGACCAGGCAGGCATCCACGCAGGAATAAACATTTCCCATTGCCGTACTTATCGCTTCAGCCATTTTCGCCCTGTCATTTTCGGCTATAAAATCCAGTATAGGTCTCCCCATAACCCTGTTCCCCAAAAGACCCGTCGCCTCTGTCAGCCTTCGGTTCCATTTGATGAGATTACCGTCCAGGTTCAGGGCGTAGATTATATCAGGGATACATTCCATGATATTCTCAAGTTCATTCTGCGCTTTTGCCAGTTCCTCAAAAGCCCACTTCCGTTCATTGATCTCCTGCTCAAGCTGGATGATCTTCTCCTCAAGCTTCCTGATGATGCGCTCACTGTACTGTTTCAGGTATTCTTCCTCTTTACTTATCAGGGATTTGACAGGTTTTATCGATCCAGCCTCATATTCCCTGAGCACAGCTTCAATTTCTTTCAGCAAGTCCCTGAGATTTGCCGGTTTCAGAATGAACCGCGATGCACCAAGCTTTGAAGCCAGGTCACTGTCTTTTTCACTTACATAATGCGCGGTATAGAACACGAAAGGTATATCAATGGTGGATGGGTTTTTCTTGAGTTCCCGAAGCAGCGTGAATCCGTCCATCTCTGGCATCATAATATCAGATATTATTATATCCGGCTTTGATGTTCCTGCCGACTGTAGAGCTTCAATGCCGTTGCATGCCTCTGTGACCTCATAATTCCTGGATGCCAGCAGCTCTTTGAGCATGGTCCTGTCGTTCCTGTTATCATCAACAACCAGTATTTTCATGGATCACATTTTTCCTTCATCGCCCTCATCACTTTTGCCAACAGGCTCATCAATACCAGTATAAACCAATCTAGCACTGAATATAATAATGATATTTTAAAGGTTAAATATGTTTTGTATGCGGATGGGGTAATTATTAATAAACCACTGGGTTTTTTATAAATTCGAGACGTTTTATTTTATCGGCAGGGTGAAGGTAAAAGTGCTCCCCTCGCCGTATCTGCTCTCGACTGCAATGGTGCCGCCTTGCAGTTCCACAAGTTTCTTTGATATCGCAAGCCCGAGACCGGTGCCGCCATAATTCTTGGTGATCCCGGAATCCAGCTGCTCAAATGTCTGGAAAAGCCTGTCCATATCTTCTTCCCTGATACCGATACCCGTGTCAGTTACACTGAATTTTGCCATGTCTCCCTCTTTTTTCGCAGCAACAGTGACCACCCCGCCCTCGGATTTGCTGAATTTTACTGCATTGGAAAGCAGGTTGAAGAGTATCTGTTTGAACCTCATATGGTCTGCCTTTATGAATTCCAGTTCCGGTTCAAGTTCACTTTTTAAGATAACTTTTCGCTTTGAAGCCATTTCCCTTACAAGACCTGCGATCTCATTTATGGTCTTCGCCACATTCATATCTTCAATTATCAGGTCGATCTTTCCTGCCTCCACCTTTGACAGGTCAAGAATATCATTGATTATATCTAGCAGGTGTTTGCCGCTTGTGAGAACATTATCCACATAGCGCTTATGCTTCTCCTCATTGCATGTTGTCTGTTTGAGCAGTTCCGAGAAACCGATTATGGAATTAAGAGGCGTGCGCAGCTCATGGCTCATATTTGCAAGGAATTCGGATTTTGCCCTGCTTGCGCTTGCAAGGCACTCGTTCTCAAGTATGATCCTTTCTGCTTTTTTGCGGGCTGTTATGTCGCTTGATACCACGTTCACAGCAGTCACAGCCGTTACCATGCCAGTGCGCGGGTCTTTGACAGGGCTTAAGGTCTGGTGGAACCATTTTCCGTCGCTTTCGTATTCACACTTCTGCGACTCTCCTTTCTCAAAAACGCGGCTGACACTGTCCGTGAATGTCTTCACCCGTTCCTCAGGATGAATATCCCTGTAATTCTTGCCCTTGTAATCTTTGATCCCAAGACGTGTTAGATGTCTGGAATTAATGAAAAGGTATCTGCAATCCCTGTCCACCATGTATATGGAATCATCTGTGGATTCCACAAGCGAGCGATATTTTTCTTCAGACTCGCGAAGCGCATCCTCTGCCTTCCTGTATTCAGTGATATCTTCCATCATGGCTATCAGGAACTGCGGTTCGCCTTGCGCGCTCATTACCACTGAAGCAGTGAGGCGCACCCATATGATAGCTCCATCCTTGCGAACGAATCGCTTCTCGATCGTGTAACGGTCACGCTTCCCGGATCTGGCTTCGTTGAAAAGGGTGAGGTTTGGCGAAATGTCCTCATGATATGTATAATCCGTGAATTTCATGCTGCGCAATTCCTCGTTGCTGTAGCCTATCATTTTCTGGAAAGCTGGATTGCTGTCCAGAATACTCCCATCCAGGTCGCCAAGTCCTATTCCAATACCAGCCGTATCGAACATCGCCCTGAACCGCGCTTCGCTGCGGTGCAGGCTTTCGTTTATCCGCGTTTGCTCGGCAAGAGAGTTCCGAAGTACGACTCTCATCCTGTTGAATGCATCTGCAAGGATGCCGGTCTCGTCATTCGATCTGATCTCAACCGCAGTATCCAGTTTGCCTTTTCTTATCTCATCAGCCACATCCTTCAACCGGATCATGGGGCGCGAGATCGAGATTGAGATCGCAGCACCGATAACCATAGACAGGATTAAAGCGAAAAGACTTACCACCAGGATCGAATTAATGGACGATTCGATCACGAGATTGAGATATTCTGTTCTCTCATTAAATTCTTCCTGTTCCTGTTCAAGCGCCTTGTCAATCTCTTCCATCAGTTCTTTCTGCGCTGCGTTGAACTCCTCAAATTCTTTAGAGCCCGTTGCGGGAATACCGCTCCTTTTCATCTCCATTATCTCGCGGCCTGATTTTTCTTTCAATAACTCATATTCTTCAGGGGTGGAATTTTCTGACACAATCAATTTCGTGTACAGATGTGTCTTCTCATAGGTGTAGAATTTCATTTTTTCAAGAGAGTCCGTGACCAGGATGGCTTCCTTGACCAGGTTGTATGAGTCACTAATGGTAACGTGTGAGCTCACTCCAACATAAGCGACAGCCACAGTAAGCATCGCCACGATCATGAATCCTGTGATCAACTTATAAAATATTCTCATTGCCGTCTCTCCATCCTGATGAGTTCAGACCCTTCCACATTTCCCTCTTTTGCGATTGGCAGCGTAAAGGTGAACGTGGTTCCTTCTCCGAACCTGCTTTTCACCCATATCCTGCCCCCGTGCAGTTCCACAAGTTTCCTGGATATCGCAAGCCCAAGGCCAGTGCCACCGTAATTCCGGGTAATATCAGAGTTCACCTGCTCGAATTCCTTAAAAAGCTTTCCAAGGTCTTCCTCCCTTATCCCTATACCGGTATCAGAGACCGATATTATTGCATTATCCCCCTCCTTTTTCGTCCTGATGCTGACAACCCCACCGTCCTTTTTGCTGAATTTTATGGCGTTATTCAGGAGGTTGAACAATATCTGTTTGATCCTCTGCTTATCCGCATTGATAAAATCCAGTTCAGGATCAAGCTCTTTTTTCAGCGTCACATTATTTTTCGAAGCTCTTTCCTTAAGCAGGGTGACGGTCTCGCTGATTACCACGGGAACTGATATCCTTTCGATGATAAGTTCTATCTTACCAGCCTCGACTTTGGAGAGGTCAAGGATGTCGTTTATCAGGTTCAGCAGGAATTTACTGCTGTTCAGGACATTTTCCACATACCTCTCCTGTTTTACATTTAGATCACCCGCTATCTTCTGCCTCATCAGTTCTGTGAACCCGATGATAGAGTTAAGAGGCGTTCGCAGTTCATGGCTCATATTAGCCAGGAATTCTGATTTTGACTTATTTGCAAAGGCAAGGCGTTCGTTCTCAATATGTATTTCCTCAGCCTTTTTGCGTACCGTAATATCCGTAGATATGACGATTACAGACCCTACTATCTTTGTCACGGGGTCCTTGAGCGGTGACATGGAGCGCATGAACTGCTTTCCCCTGTATTCGTGCTCCTGCTGCTCTGGTTTTCCGGTTTCGTAAACGCGATGGATGCTCTGTTTGAAAGCGTCAGTCTGTGTAGAAATATGGCAGTCCCCGTATCCTCGTCCATGAAAATTCCCTACGCCAAGGCGCGATAAATGCTTCGGATTAACATAAAGGTAGTTGCAGTCCCGATCGACCATATAGATCGAATCTTCAGTAGATTCCAGGAATGAACGGTATTTTTCTTCAGAATTCCTGAGACGTTCCTCAATTTTCTCATGCTCACTGATCATCTGCCTGAGCTTGCGGTTCTCAAGTTCAAATTCAGCAGTCTTCTCATATGTCATCTTTTCCAGTTCTTTCCTCTGATCAGCCAGCGCTTCTTCCAGCAGATTCTGACGTGAGCGGGAGCGCTCAAGTTCATCAAGGATGGTTTTAATGGACCGGGATAGTCCTGTTATTTCATCCCCGCCCGCGGGTTTGATTTCTCCCGAAAATTTTCCCGATCTGTTGATCTCTGCATTCAGAGAGGCAATTCTTGAGTTAACATAATTCTTAGATTTCCAGATATATATAAGGCAAGAGACCAGCAGGATACCCAGTAAATATAAGAGTACATCCCGACTTAGAGAAAAGAAAGCAGATGAAACTGAATACAGGACTATAAGGCACCCTAATCCCGATACTATAATGATCAATTTCCTGTCGCGAATCTTCATAAATACAGCTATTCCAATTTATTTATATGTAATAATTTATTTAATTTATCTATAAAATCCGTCACATCCAGGGGTTTGGAGATATAACCGTCAAAACCCGCTGCAAGGAACCGATCCCTGTCTCCCTTCATCGCATACGATGTTAAAGCTATAACCGGTATATCAATATGTCTTTTCTTGATAAGTCTTGTTGCTTCCACACCGTCCATGCCCGGAAGTTCGATATCCATCAGGACAATGTCGTAAGCTTTTTTTTCAACTCTTGCTACTGCCTCTTCCCCGTTAACAGCCTCATCTGCAGAAAATCCATTAGCTGTAAGTATCTCAATAACAAGCTCCATATTTATAGGGTTGTCTTCAACTACAAGCGCTTTTTTCATTTTTCTATCCTTCTGACGTTTTTCATATTATCATCATGATTATAATAACTATTGTAATTGATTGGTTTATCGATATATATATACTTGTCCTTTATCTGCGGTTTCTTGTTTTCAAATATTTCATGATAGCCCTCCAACACCAAACTTTTTGACAGCCCCATTTATATACCGGATTTAAGGTCATTCAGGAGATATCGGTATTAAGAACGAGAATGTGGAACCTTCGCCATATCTCCCTCCTTTCTCGTGGAAATTATGACAGTTCCGCCCTCTTTTTTGCTGAATTTCACAGCATTGTTCAGTAGGTTGAACAGTATCTGCTTGAGCCGCAGCCTGTCAGCCTCTATGAATTCGAGCGCAGGATGCAGATCTTTCTTCAAGGCGATATTTCTGGCGGATGCTCCTTCTTTTATCAGGATGATGGATTCATCTATGATCTCGGCAACAGATATCCTCTCCAGCACAAGTTCTATATTCCCGGATTCCACCCCGGAAATATCAAGGATATCATTGATCAGCCTGAGCAGGTGGTTGCCGCTTGTCAGAACATTTTCCAGATAGTGCATCTGCTTTTCGTTTACTTCTCCTGCATTCTTCTGCTTTATGAGCTCTGTGAAGCCTATGATGGAGTTAAGCGGCGTGCGCAGTTCATGGCTCATATTTGCAAGGAAGTCTGATTTGGCTTTGGAGGCAAGAGAGAGCCGCACATTCTCAAGACGGATCTTTTCTGAATTTTTAATATCAGTTATGTTGCGCCCCACTTCAACTACTTTGGATACCTTCCCATCCTCACCAAATATAGGGACAGCCCTCAGTTCCCATATCCTGCCGTCAGGTGTGGAAACCTGCGCACGCGATGGTTTGCCTGTGAGAAAGCTCTTTTCAACAGGGCAGGGATCGCACGGATCAGAGCGATCATGCCAGATTTTATAACAGTATCCACCTATAAGGTCAGAAATGCTCTTGCCCACACTCATGGCAGCGCCCTCGTTCGCCCACTGTATCTTCAGGTCCGGGGATTGAAGTGTCAGGTTGTCAGGTATTGCGTCAAGGAGGGCATGGAATTCCTGGGAGAGAATCCTGAACTTCTCCTCGCTTTTGCGAAGAGCTTCCTCTTCCTTCCTGCGGGATGTTACATCCTTTGATATCAAAAGTCCTGCATAACCATGCGCGAATGGATTTTTAACGATATCCGGCGTTGTTTCGATATAATGCCAGTCCCCCTTGATATCCCTGAACCTGAAATCAATGCACATCCTTGAAATATCTTTTTTTATCCCGATTATTTCTTCAAGTTTTGCTTTCGCAAGCTTAGCCACGTATGTCGTCAATACGGAAACGACCTTCGCCCTGTCGTCAGGATGCACGAAGTCAACTCCGGATCTCCCTATAAGATCTGCCGGATCATAACCCATTGCCTGATGGGAAGGACTTACATAAATATACACACCTTTTTCATCT
>Ga0180732_1001941_pt1 | contig 11736 bp, 12 predicted proteins | sample KR11_01MetaG_FD_148674 | JGI IMG/M metagenome (GOLD analysis project Ga0180732, IMG submission 148674) | Groundwater microbial communities from the Olkiluoto Island deep subsurface site, Finland - KR11_0.1 MetaG | ecosystem: Environmental > Aquatic > Deep subsurface > Groundwater | place...
CGTCGGATCAAACCCGATATAGCAGGTCACGTGTTCACGACCGAGGAGCTCTCTGATCAGCGACTCATCGGTGATCTGCTCTAAAAATCCCCGCTCCTTGAATATATCGTATACGTTCCTCAACGTTCACCCTCCTCCGTCACAGGACATATTTCAGCGTCCCCCATCCTTGCAGATTCCCTCAGGATGAGAAATCAGCGCCCCTGCTCTTCCCTCAATGACACACTGACCCTCTCGATGCCCGCAGCCCTGCCGTCCTGGTTGATTTCCACCGTCACCCCCTGGAGGCGGACATCTCCCTTGGCCACATCAAACTTGTTGGGAATCTGCATGAGAAATCGCTGCATGATCGATTCTTTCTTGATCCCGATGACGGAGTCAAAGGGACCGGTCATGCCGACATCGGTGATATATCCGGTCCCACCCGGCAGGACCCTGTCATCCGCCGTCTGGACGTGGGTGTGGGTTCCCAGAACAGCGGTGACCCGGCCGTCCAGGTACCAGCCCATCGCGATCTTTTCCGAAGTCGCTTCTGCATGCATATCCACGATGATGACGCTGGCCTTGTTTTTCATTTTTCCGATCTCTCGATCGGCCGTTCGGAAAGGACAATCGAGGGGATGCATGAAGACCCTGCCGGCCAGATTGATCACACCGACAGCGATCCCGTTGGGGGCTCTCATCACCAAGCTTCCCCGCCCGGGGGCTCCCGCAGGGTAATTGGCCGGCCGAAGCAGCGTTTCATAGCCCTCGACGAAATCCATGATCTCTTTCTTATCCCAGATATGATTCCCGGAGGTGAGGACATCGATATGGCAGCCATACAGCTCTTCGACGACCTCGCTGGTCACGCCGAATCCGGCTGCCGCATTTTCGCAGTTGGCGATGACCAAATCGATCCTGCGATCTTCGACAATCCATGGAAGAAGCTCGCGGACCGCCCTTCTCCCCGGCTTGCCCACAATGTCCCCGATAAAGAGTATCTTCATGACCTTAAACCTTTGCACAACTTGGAAATTATGCTCTGGGGACACGTTCCGATCCCTCCGGGCTTCCGGAACATGTCCCCGCACGCATTGGAGATTTTTCGGGGCCCCTGCCCCCGCAGCGTAGCGCCGTCACGGAAAATGTCCAGCGTGCGGAGGGAGCATGATTTTCAAAGCTCTCGACTTACTATCGCGCAAAATCTGAGACTCTCGTCTCCCGTATGACGGTCACCTTGATCTGCCCGGGATAGGCGAGTTCCGCCTCGATCTTCTTTATAATGTCCTTGCAGAGCATTACCGTATCATTATCGGAGATCTTCTCATTCTCCACCATAATCCGGATCTCTCTTCCGGCCTGGATCGCAAAACACTTGTCAACGCCGCTGAAGGAATTCGCAATTTTTTCGAGCTCTTCCAGGCGTTTTACATAGCTCTCCAGCATCTCCCGCCGCGCCCCCGGCCGTGCGGCCGACAAGGTATCCGCCGCCTGGACCAGAACGCCGAGCAGGGTGTTGGTCCTGCCGTCGTCGTGGTGGGTGGCAATCGCCTGGATGATCCGCAGCGATTCGCTGAACCGCTTGGCATAATCGGCGCCGATGGCCGCATGGGTTCCTTCCACATTGTGATCGACTGCTTTCCCGATATCATGGAGGAGCCCCGCCCGTTTCGCCTCCTTGATATTCATTTTCAATTCGGCCGCCATCATCCCCGTCAGATGGGCCACATCGATGGAATGCTGGAGGACGTTCTGTGAATAGCTCGTCCTGAACTTGAGGCTGCCGAGCATGGTGATCAGCTCGGGATGCAGGTCATGAACCCCGACATCGAAGGAGATCCGTTCCCCCGTTTCCTTGATGATGGTTTCCACCTCCGACCGCACCTTCTTTACGATTTCCTCGATCCTTCCCGGATGGATCCGGCCATCCGTGATCAGTCTCTCGAGGGAAAGTCTCGCCACTTCCCGCCGAACGGGGTCGAAGCTTGAAAGTACCACCGCCTCCGGGGTGTCATCGACGATCAGATCGATCCCCGTCGCCGCTTCGATAGCCCGGATGTTCCTTCCCTCCCGGCCGATAATCCGCCCCTTCATCTCATCGTTCGGCAGGTTGACCACCGATACGGTATTCTCGGCCACATAATCGCCCGCGTATCTCTGTATTGCATAGGCAATGATCTCCCGCGACGTGTTGTCGGCCGTTCGTCTTGCATCCTCCTCGATCTTCCGGATCATCAGGGCGGCATCCCGTTTCGCTGCCGCTTCCATCGACTGGATGAGGAAGTTCTTTGCCTCCTCCGATGTAATGCCGGCGATCTGCTCCAGTTTCATTTTCTGCTCTTCGAGTATCCGGTCGACCTGTTCATACCTTTCATTGAGCTGAGATTCCTTGTTCAGGATGGCCTTATCCCGATTTTCGACAGCGGTTTCCTTCTGGGCAAGGAGATCGCTCCTCCGTTCGATATTTTCCTCCTTCGACCTGAGTCTTCGCTCCAGGGCATCGAGTTCGACCTTTCTGTCCCGGGTATCCTTCTCGAACTCGGTCTTGACCTTGAGCAGGTTCTCCTTGGCCTGAAGGATGGCCTCTTTTTTGATGGTCTCCGACTCCTTCTTGGCCTCGTCGATAATTCTGACCGAAAGATTCTCGCAGGACTCGAGTCTTTTCCGGGAAAGCATTTGTTTGACAATATACCCCGCCGCCAAACCGACAGCCAGCGCTGCCACTATGACGAGTATCAACATACCGTTATAGTGCAAAGTGTTCACCTCCTTGAATTTTCTCTGAATGTAAGGTCGATGGCCTGACGGATCGATCCGGGAAGATCTGGGGGGGTGCGGGTGCGGTGCGGATGGACCGGCGATTGGGAATGAAAAAAAACCCCGCCTATGCCGTGTTAACTACCTTATTGAACCATCTCAAAAGTGGGCGCCTAATATTGTCGCTTTAGGCTTTCCACCGCCCGCTTGCGCGGAATACCGATGGACATGCTCACCGCGAACAGGGAAAGGCCCCCGGTTCCAAGGTGTTGGCTCAAAAAACGAATGTTAATCACGCACATCGCAGGGGATACTCCATTTACCCTATATCGTTGATCAAATGAATCATGTGTTCCGATCTGCTCTCCAATTGGCTGTATGTGTTTTCTTTTACTCCAATCACGCGCAAATACTCATCCGCGATGTTCAAAGCGGCCAGGATGGCAATGTTCAAGGTGTTTTTGCTGCCGGCGGCGTTTCCCGCCTCTTCGACCCTGTCACTGACAAGCCTGATGACATTTGCCACATGCTCATCCCCCGAATCGCTTACGACTGAGAGCCCCTGTCCCAGTATCCTGACTTCGAAGCGCTTTTTCAATGGACAACCTCAAGGTTTGTTCTAGGGCGTCTTTATCTCCTGAAGCAAATCAAGAAGCGAGTCCACCTTTGTGCGTACCGCATCCCGTTCTTCCTTCAACCCCCCTAATTTTTTGTTTGCCTCTTCCAACTCCATCGATTTATTTTGCATCAGCTTTTCTAGCTCCAGATTCCGCTTTTTCAACAAGGCATGGTCCTCGACCAGGCCGGTAATTTTCTTTTCCAGTTCATCAAACTTCAGAAATTCCACAAATCCTCCCCCTCTTTTTCTTCAGATTCAAGCTGGACCGTCCGACCTCACGAACCCTGGCGCCATGCCAATTTGCACTTGATTATGACAATGTGACCCATGAAAGTCAAGACCTATTTTAAGTCACTCCGACGGGTTCCGCCGGATTTTGAAAGTAGTCCTGCAACACTTTTCCGACCGAAGCCGGATCGGTGATTTTCCCCGCCGCCGCACGGAATTGCGCGCCTCCGCGCAAACCCTTCGTATACCAGAGGAGATGTTTCCGGAAGTCTCTGGTTCCGACCTTTTCTCCATCATAATCAACAGCCATCGCCAGGTGACGCCGGATGATTTCCGCCCTTTCCGCGAGAGAGGGCTTCAAAAAATCCCTTCCGGACAAACGGCAGAGGATATTCCTGATGAGCCATGGATTCCCCAGGACCCCTCTTCCCACCATGACTCCGTCGCAACCGGTCTCCCGAAACATCCGGGCCGCATCTTCGGGAAGGCGAACATCACCGCTTCCGATCACGGGAATCCGTAACTGTTCCTTGAGAGCGGCGATAAGCCTCCAGTCCGCCTTGCCGCTGAAGCCCTGATCGACCGTGCGCGGGTGGAGGATGACGGCGTCCACACCGGCTTCCTCGGCGATGCGACCGATAATCAACGCATTTACTTCGCCGGGGCGCCATCCGGCGCGGATCTTGAGAGTAAAAGGAAGATCGGTCGCCTTGCGCATGGCTCGAAGAATGGCGGCCGCCCGCTGCGGGTCGCGCATCAGCGCCGCCCCCGAACCGGTCCTGATCACCTTCTTCACCGGACAGCCCATATTCAGGTCAACAAGATCGGCCCCTCTCTCCACCGTCATCCTTGTCGCCTCGGCCAGCGTCTCCGGATCGGATCCGAAGAGCTGAACCCCGAGAGGTCGGTCTTTAGGCGAAGAATCGAGGTAACGGCAGGTCTTGCCCATCCCCCGGACAAGACCGGCGGCGCTGATCATCTCGGTAAAGGCGAGACTGCAACCGAACTCACGCACAAGCATCCGGAATGGGAGATCGGTGATTCCCGCCATCGGGGCAAGACAGATTGCGTTCTTCAAACGTAAACGACCGATGTTCATCTCACCCTCGGCTCGATTCTTCCATGCGGCGACAGGCTTTTTCGAGTTCCTCGCAGGTATTGATCCCCATCACCTCCTCCGGGTCGTCGGCCAGGGTCGACATGACGCGCAAGCCATTCTTTCTTGCCATCTCGACAATATCGGTGAGGTAATATTCGCCCTGGGCGTTCCGGTTGCGGAGCCTGGTGACCGCATCGAACAGGAAAACGCTCTCGACGCAGTAAATCCCCGTATTGATCTCGCGGATCGCTTTCTCCTCCGCTGTGGCATCCCTGTCCTCGACGATTTTCAGGACACTGCCTTCTTTTTCCTTGACCACCCGGCCGTAACCGGCAGGCTCCGCCGGAATCGTCGTCAGAACCGTGACTGCCGCCTCTTTTGACCGGTGACGGTCATAGAGAGCCTTCACCGTTTCCGGCCGGATCAGCGGGACATCGCCGCAGAGGATGACGACGGTCCCTGTATAGTCCTTAAAGACCTCCTCGGCCTGCAAAACGGCATGGCCCGTACCCAGCAGGGCACGCTGTTCCACGAAGATCAACTCCCCTTTGCCGAACAACTCGCGGATCCGTCCCGCCTGATGTCCTACCACGACGACGATCTTCCCCGCTCCCGCCGCGCGGGCCGCGGCAACGGAATGGGTCAACATGGGGACACCGCAGACGGGATGGAGCACTTTCGCCAGAGAGGATTTCATCCGCTTCCCCTTGCCGGCCGCCAGGATGATCGTCCAGAATCCCTCCTGTGCCTCTGCCCTGGTATCACCTCGATCATGCATACCCGCCGCCTTTATTCCCTTTTCAACGTTAAGGGTTCTCTCCTGCCCTTCCTGCAACGACGAATGGCAGGCTGATGACAAAACTTAGCAGATCGCATCGAGAAAAGACAAACAATTTCTTCCCCTGTCACGCCGCTTCGATGTGATCGCCCTTGATATGCGCGGCTTCGGAGATTCCGAAAAACCCGCATTCCACCTCCTGAGGGATTCAACCTTGACATGCTCGTGGACGATATCTCCGGGCTGATGGCCTCCCTAAGAACTGCCTCGAATCGGTATTGTGGCACACGATTTGGGAAGCCCATGTGGCTCAGGCTTTTGCCCGCAGAGCCCCGGATCGTCTTGTGGGCCTCTTCTTCAACTGCCCCTACCCTGGCATCGGGAGGCGTTGGGAGGATGCCGATCATCTGAACGAAATATGATACCAATCCTTCAATCAACAACCCTGGGCAGCAGATATCGTCGACACGAACCGTCACACCTGCGATCTGTATATCGGCCATTTTCTTCGTCACTGGGCTCAAGACCCTCACACATTTGACGAAGACATGGATGCATGGGTTGAAAACTTTCTTAAACTGGGAAACCTTCAGGGCGAGTTCAACTGGTATGTGGCCATCCATCAGGCGAGGCTCGATCTCATTCGAAATGGACCCCCGAGTTTGCCGAAGATCCATATTCCCACAGTGATCCGGTAAGGAGAAAACGACAAGGTGCTCAGGGTGGAATGGGCCGATCGTCTGACAGACTATTTCACCCACGTGGACTTCTCACCGGTTCATAGTGCGGGCCACTTTGTGCACTATAAAAGACCCTCATTTACGAATCAGGAGATTCAGCGCTTTTTACCGAGGTACTGGAAAGTCGGGAAGGAGGATAAAGAGAGCATCACGCCCTTGACGTGACTTGAGGACCACTCGCTCCGCTCGGTTGAGGAGCGTTCCGTTCCGCTCCACTTGAGGGTTAAAACAATACCATTATTCTTTTGGCACGGATTACGCGGACTACATGGATCTTTCGGATCGCTGGGTTTCATGGATGGGCTCAGTCCCATTAAAGCGTGCCGGCATGTTTTTAGAGGACATGAATCAGGTCATGACTCTAGGTCTTCACCTTGAGGCCCCTCGAAGGGGGCAAAACCAGCAATCCGCGAAATCCGTGTCATCCGCGCCAATAAATCAAATCCTTTGCGTTGCTGAACCCAAGGACCGAGTACCGAGTGCCGCGTATCGATCAATTATGATCGTTTTATGGCACCCAGAATTCTGATGATCGCCGGGTTGGTCCGCTCCCAAAACCCCTCGGATCGTCCAGCCCCATGGGAATAAAAACCCTTTCCCGATTTTACACCCAGATTCCCTTGAGACACGAAATCTTCAATAGTTTTAGACGGTTCATAGACCCGGCTTCCCGTCATTTGGAAAAGGTATTGCTGAATTTTGAGGATGGTATCCAAGCCGCACATGTCCATAAATTCCACGGGACCCACGCTGGAAATACGAAGTCCGAAACCGTTTTTCACCACCCTGTCCACGTCCTGTGGCGCGGCGGTGCCCGATTCGATCAGATCGAGGGCGGCCCGGATCATTGCAAACTGAATATAGTTGTGTATAAATCCCGGCGTGTCCTTGCAGACGACAGGGCATTTCCCCATCCCCTCCAGAAGCTTCACCACACAGGACTCCGTTTCATCGGAGGTTTTCTCACCCCGGGCCACCTCCACCATGGGGCTCAGATGTGCCGGAATCGTCCAATGGGTGGTAATGGCTCTTTCCGCAAACCTCATGCCGGAAGCAATACGGGTGATACTCATGGAAGAAGTATTTGAGGCGACAACCACCCAAGGGGGGCAGAGATCGCCACATCCTGCAAAGATTTCCTGCTTTATGCCCATGTCTTCCGGAACCGCTTCCATCACATAGTCCGCCCCGCGTACCGACTCCTCCAAATCCAGGGAAAAGGAAATTCGTCTACAGATTTGATTCGATTCCGTTTCTGTAAGCATCCCGCCGTCCACCATCTGACGGCAATTTGATTTGATTTTCTGAGCGGCCTTGTGCAATGGACCATCCGCGATATCCACACCCGTGACCCGGTAGCCGGCCATGGCAAAGCCCAGGGCGATATCCGGCCCCATAACGCCCTGTCCCAGAACTGTGATGTTTGAAACGCTGTGCGAATCCACCTTCCGTATTTCCTTTCCAAAGCCTTGCTGTTTCAAAAACTTTTGTCGCTCTCGGCCGAGAATGTTCAGAACCTTTTGCGAAGAAACGGGCTCACACTCGTGCGGACATCAATGCTGAACCGAGGCGACTCCTTCTACCCCATGCCCCTTCCAAATCCACACCAGCATGCTACCACCCAAAACGGCGAACAATATCAACTCAACTAACCCATGGTGAATGAGGTAACTCATCCCCACAAGGCTGACGGTCAGTGCCATGAACCGTTCGATGTGACGCAGCTTCCTCATGAAAAAACCATAGATTGCAAGGGCCAGGAAAAACATGCACGCCATTACCATTACGAATGCCCAAAACCCGGCGAAGGTGACCTTGGGAAAAGACAAAAGATCCGGATTGTAGATAAATGCATAGGGAATCAAGAAGGTTGGGATAGACAGTTTAAGAGAATCTCTCGCCGTGCCAATAAACGTCCCACCGGAAAGTTTTGCCGCTGCCAGGCAGCTGATTGCCACCGGTGGAGAAATGGTCGAAAAAACGGCAAAATAAAATACAAACATGTGCGCATAGAGTGCAGGAACCCCCAGCTCCTGGAGAAAGGGTGTCACTGTCAGAGCCACCACCAGGTACGCCACCGGTGTCGGTAGCCCCATGCCAAGGATGAGGGAGACAATCATGGCACCGATCAAAATCAGCAGAAGATTGTGGGGAACCGCATTGGCCAGCAAGGCTCCCAGTTTTCCGGCAATGTTTGTGGTGGTGGCCATCTGTGCGATGGGTCCGATTGCCAGAAGGAGGAGACAAAGCACTGTAGACACTTCGAGACCGTTGGTGAATCCATCCACCAGCGTCTTGAAAGTGGGCCGCATCTTTCCCTGGAACAGGAACGCACATACGAGCATGACAAAAATCCCCGACATGGCCGCAATGTTCGGTGAAAAGTAAAGGAGCAGCAGAATCAGCACGGTGAAAAACGATGCCAGAAAGGTGGGAAGAAGTCTCATGATCATTTGTCTGTCGATATCTTCAGTAAGGTATCCGAGCTTCAATGAATTGGCACACAGCAGCACCCCGATCACCACACCGCCCAAGAAAAGAAAGGCCGGAAGCGTGGCGCACAAAGCCACTTGTATGTAGGCGATATTCAGAAAAGCGGCGATGATGAACGCGGCCAACCCCAGAATGGGGGGAAGAAACTGCCCTGAAGTGGAGGCCACCGCTTCGATGGCACCGGCAAAATTGGAATCGAATCCGTGTTTTTTCATCATGGGGATCGTCAACTGGCCCGTGAGCATGGTATTGGATACGGCCTGCCCCATTACCGATCCGGTGAGAGCACTGCCCACGATTGCAGGGAACGCGGCACCTCCCTTGACATAACGCCCCATCCATTTGCCCAATTCGATCACCAGAGGAAGCATTCCGATTCCGATAAGCAACGCCGCAAAAATGATAAGAAAATATATCTTATCGGCCGCAAGGGGTACGAACCAGAACACACCTCCAATGGTATCCATTCCCATGTAGCTCATGGAAAATGCATAGGAGAACTCATCATGCTTCAGATTCGGGCTTGACAGCAGATGCCCATAGACGAAGTAAACAACCGCACTGCCGATCATCAGGGTGAGAATCGTTCCCCAGTGGAACCATGTCAGGATCAGCAGAGAAACGATCATCAAAATTCCTACCGTGATGTCGGTGGAAGAGATGAACGGCTGAACCATGGTCAACTGAAGGGCGTTATACCTTAGATATATACCCACAAAAATGGCGATGATGCACGTGCACCCCATAAAGAGGAGCCTTATCCAAAACCCGATGCCCGTATGTTGACTTCTGAGGACATCCCGAATGGTCAAAAGAGAGGTCAATACAATCGTTCCCAGCACAAATGTGGTGTAGTGCTCAGAAGGATCTTGGAACAGCTCGATAATAGTGGAGATGATGTAGCATGAAAGAACCATACCGAGAACAACAAATACTTTGTGCATGAGGTTGGAAATGGTTTCTCTCATTTTCCCCCTTTCATTCCTTGCCGCTTTGGCTCGTTTGGATGCGTGTCACGGTATGGGAATTCGTATATCGGTCGAGTCGTATCCGTCAGTGGTGGACCGACTCAAGGTCTTTGCTTGAGAGCCGCTCTTTTCAACACATAATCTGGACATCCCTCTTATGGTACTGAGCTTCGGAAACATGAGTAAATCCGGATTGTAGACAAACGCGTCTTCGATTGCAACATCAAACGATAGAATTCCTGACATGTGAACCTTTGACTATCCTGGAACACTTTATCAAGCCGTACCCCGGCACCATCCCAGGGGGCACGGTGCCGGCAGAAGTCCCTGCCTGGAGGCCATGGGGCCACACACCGGCACCGTCCATTCATAGGTAATCATCACGAGGCACTCCCTTTTAGGAAATGCCCCTGGGCGGCTTTTGCCTCCCTACTTTTCCCACCACAGCTTGGCTGGCACGGCCTTGGTCCTCAGATCCCAGTATCCCAGTTCCTTATAGGCCTTTATGGCACCCGGATGGGTGTTGGTCTCGGAAAGACCGTATACCATGAGTTCAGGGGACCAGATCTTCCAGAGGCCGTGCAGGCTTTTCATCTGAGGCCCGTATTCGGCGACTGCCTTTACCAGCTTGTAGGCCAGATCGTCGGGAAAGGTTTCATGGCTCGCCTTGAATCCCCTGTCCGCTGCAACCCAGAGGGGTCTATCCTGCTGGGAAAGCGTACCCGCTGGGACACTGAGAGACATATAAGATGTTCCGAATTTTTTGTTCAGCTTATCGACCACCTTAGGCTCGATTCCAATGTAGTAGAGCTTTCGGCCCGAAGCTTCCAGATTCCTCATGGGCCCCGCAATGAGCCAATTCTTCTGAAAGGGTTCAGCACCCATTCCCATCACGATGGCATCCACTTTCCCATCCAGCAGTTCTTCAACCATTTTTGCCGGCCCAAGATGAAAAATCTTGGTGTTTTTCGGGGTGATCCCATAACCGAATTCCAGGTCGATCCGTGCGTTAAATCCCCAGTCACTCTGGGTTCGAAGCCCCACACCCAGTTTCTTTCCCTTCAGGTCCGCAATCGTCTTGAGTTTCGGGTCCAGGGTTACCCACCAGTGACCCTGGGTCCACCAGGCCTCACCGTAAAGCAACCGGAATTTTTCCTTGAGCGGTTCCGGCAAAAACTCTTTGAACGGCTCCTTTCCACCCAGGGGTGCAAAGTTCAGGATATCGTCCTCTGTCCCGAAAACAGTTGTGGTCCATCGCTTCTTGTTGGAATTCATTTCCCGAAGGTTGTACATATAACCGGGAGTTTCTTGGGCTCTAAGCAATAGGGAGGGATCCTTCCTGGCGATAAGCCCGCCAAGGATGGTGTCCCCTTCGGTCGGCCCGCAGCCCATAGGGCACAAAAGAATGGTAATAATACTCGGCGGGGCATCTGCCGCGCGGGCAGGGCCCCCTGATGTGATCAGAAAAGCAACAGGCACGAGCATAACAAGTCCTAGGACGAACCAATGCATTGATCGAAATTTCTTCATTTCTTAGTCCTCCTTGTCCGAATTGCGCCCGAACGTGCACCATGATATTCCATGGAATCGGCCGCCAAATCTTGTTTGTGTGACACATAAGGATAAGTCGTCAAAATCGTTACCGGACCGACCCTTTCCCATTCCACCAATCGCTCTTACCTCTCGACCACCTCCCTTCTCAATAAGCGTTCATTCCTGTGCGCCTGTCTACCCATCCAACCGCCCTCCCCATCTGGATTCTTTTCCGTTCTGTTCCAAATGACCGAGGGCAAATTTTCGGCACTCGATGAAATCCAAGGAGTTGATGTCTCTTGGATAGGGCAGGGGAATGCTCGTCTCGGCCACGATCTCACCCGGCCGGGGCGACATGACGATGAGCCTCTGACCCAGAAACACCGCCTCGTCCACATTGTGGGTGACGAACACAATGGTCTTTCCCGTTCTCTGCCAGATCCTGAACAGGAACTTCTGCATGTTGAATCGAGTCTGGGCGTCCAGCGCCGCAAAGGGTTCATCCATCAGGAGAATCTGGGGTTCGCAGATGACGGCGC
>Ga0180732_1001942_pt1 | contig 11731 bp, 11 predicted proteins | sample KR11_01MetaG_FD_148674 | JGI IMG/M metagenome (GOLD analysis project Ga0180732, IMG submission 148674) | Groundwater microbial communities from the Olkiluoto Island deep subsurface site, Finland - KR11_0.1 MetaG | ecosystem: Environmental > Aquatic > Deep subsurface > Groundwater | place...
AAACCTTGTCTCCGTAAATGTCCGGAAAACGAACTCTCGTCCCAAACTTTAAGAAGTTGCAAGCGATAATACCGTCCCGAACGCCTGTCCCGGAAGCGGTAATAAAAGGCGTTGAATCGGTTTGGTCGGGTGTGCTTGAGTAAGCCGTCACCGTCACCCATTTCTGATTTACCACAATCGGCGTGTCCGGCGTAGATGATTGGACTAATGTTTGCCCTTGAAGGGTCATCAGACCATCAACCGGAAGAAAACCGATTTCAGCTTGATTGGGACCGATTAAACCAAGCTGGGGAAATAAGAAGTTAGAGACCAGGCCAAGCAAAGATAGAGAGACCGAAATTCTATTCTTTGTATACATAAATTTTTAAGAATTAAAAAATCCCCTCTTGGGATTTCTTAGATACTATCATACCTATTCAATTTTGTCAAGGGTTTTTGGCAATGTCCACAGACATATGGCGGTTTTTCAAGTTAAAACATTAATAGCTCTTTTTTAATCTTATTTCCTCTACAATGCCTTAAAACTCCTAAATACGACTGCAAGCTTTGATTAAATAAATTTTTAGAAATTAGCCCCATTCGTAAATCATAATGCTTTTTATTCATTTTTTTAAATATCCTTCGTTTTGTTTTTGTCCGTAAAACTCGATAATACGGCAAAACCACATAACCAAGAAAATCTATTCCTTGATGATATTTTTTAATTATTATCTTATTAGAATGAAGCTTTAGTTTTAATTTCTCTTTTAGAAAATTATCGATTAAATAAACTAATTCATCTAAATTTTCTTTATTTTCTCCTAAAATCACAAAATCATCACAGTAACGCAAATAATGCTTGATTTTTAATTTATGTTTAACAAATTGGTCAAGTTCGTTTAAATAGATATTGGAGAATAATTGACTGGTAACATTGCCAAGCGGCAAGCCTTTGTTATTTTCTTTTTCAAAACTTTTAATAATTTTCTTAATAAGCCATAAAGTATCGTTGTCTTGAATTTTCTTTTTAATAAGTTCTAATAAAATATCTTGATCAACTGAATCAAAAAATTTTCTAACATCGCATTTTAAGGCAAAAATATTTTTATGATTATTTCTGCTTAACTTGCGGCCAAATTTCTCTAATCTATTAACAGCCCGATGTGTCCCTTTATTCAGACGGCAAGAATAAGAATCAAAGATAAACCCTTGGTCAAAAATTGGATATAAAACTCTAAAAACCGCCTGATGCAACACTCTATCTCTAACGCAAGCTTTATGAATGCGTCTTAATTTTGGATCTTGGATATAAAATGGTGTATAATGAAAGTGCTGATAGATTTTATTATTTAATTCTTGTTGAAGCTGGAATAAATTATCTTCTAAATTAAATTCAAATTGTTGAACATCTAGCCGTTTTCTTTTGCCGCGGCAAAATTCTCGCCAAGCCAAAAACAAATTCTCGATAGAAATTATCTCATCAAAAATATTATGGTAAATTATTCTTCTTTTAAAGCCCCCCCCCACTGATAGATTTAATGTGCCCTTGGCGCATAAGTTTTGTGAATTTTATAAACAAATTTATTTAATTGGTCCTAAAATACCTAAAAGAAATCGTTATGGAATTTATCTAAAAATAGAAAACATTTGCCTTGAAACTATCAATCTACTAATTACTGCTTCTTTGGAAATAAGAAATAATAAATTGCCAATTCTAAATTCCGTTAGAATAAAAATAGAGGTTCTGAAAAGATTGATTAGAATCGCTTATGAATTCAATGTTATTGGAAATAAAAAATATATAAACTTAGAATTAGATTTACAAGAAATTTCAAAAATGACTAATGGCTGGATAAAATATTTGAAATAATCTATCTTTATGTAAAGAAGTTCCGACATTGTCGGAACTTCTTTTTTTAGAAACTTCTCGACGAGCGCGCAAGTTGTCGTTGCGATTGTCAGAAGAGTTCCAGTTGAGCTTGAGCTTGCCATTGTACCAGTTGACATTCGGCACATTGCCATCGGAATAACGCGAACCCGTTTATTTGCCTGATTTCATCTATTTCACCGATAATCTTTAACAAGATTATCTGAGTTAACCGGTTCTTGACCGGAATTATTTACAAAGCATTGTTTGCGCAAAACAAACCTTTTCTAAAAACAGACAAGCAGTTTCTTTTTTAGGCAAATCGTTATCAAGCATATGCGCTCGACCGATTGTATTAGCCTTAATATTTATTATATACCAAATTTTAAAAAGAAAAACCCTATTTGGAAATTATTTCCAAATAGGGTTTAAAAAGGTTAAAAGATAAAAGTTACAAGGTTAAGAAGAAACTGCTCGACGAGCGCGCAAGCGGTCGCTGCGAAGGACAGAAGAGTACCAGTGGAGCTCGAGCTGGCCATTGTACCAGCTGACAAGCGGCACACCGCCATCGGAATAACGCGAACCCGCGCAAAGTGTTATGTTTTTAACATCCAAATGATTTTTTGTTTCTTTGAAATACTTAAGTTCGTAAATGAGCCTTTCTTCCAAAGTAATGCCTGGAATGTTTTTGTTTTTTAGGTCGTCAGCAGATAGATTTTTTAATTCTTCATCTGCTTCAACTCTGTTTCTGACCCAAATGGCGTAGGCGCTGTTTTTGGCTGTTCTTTCGGATTCTACGATCTTATTTAAGTTTTCATCTGTCCATTTCCAGCAGGGGAATAACTCTTTGCATTTGTCATAGAGTAGTTGTGGTGTCATTCCTTTTGCTACGATAATCAGTCGGTCAAAACCTGGTTGTTTTTCTGGAATTTTTAGGTTTGAGAAATCTGCTTCAATCCCGAGTTCGCTGTAAAAGTTTTGCCAGTCGGAAAGCAGAACAGATATGTCCGAAACAACCAACTCTGATTCTTGTTTAAAAATCGCTTTTATTTTCCCAGCTAATTCGCCCTTGTTGCCAATCCAATACTGCGCCTCTTTCACGCTAAGATCAATCTGAACACCTTGAATTATCGCGCAAATTAATTCTTTCATTTGTCCTATTGAAAGGACTGTCTGATTTTTCTTTTCCATCAGCAATTCCTCCTTTATTAAATTTTTTAGGTACTATTTCTGCTGAAAATCAGCAGGTCGTGATTTATTTCACGATACTGCTATTATATCACGCTAACATATTTTGTCAAGTGTTTTTGGCAATGTCCACAGACATATGGCGGTTTTTAGCATTTCGCCAAAATCTCCCTAATTTGCTGATTTTTCATCTTTTTTAGAGCGATTCTCAACCAAACGGAATATTTGTTCGGGTTTTTGGCGATGTCTTTTTTTAACTCCCCTACGGAAATCAGTTTGTGGTTCATAACTTCTTTTGGGTTTGGTTTCGGCTCTCCGTCAAATTTTCCGATAAAAACGCAGTCATATTCGTTTTCGGTCAGACCATTGTGGAAGCCCGTATTGTAAATAAAGCAAAACGCTTTTTTGATTTTACAATCAAAACCCATTTCTTCCCCCAGCCGTCTATGCGCCGCTTGATAATATGTCTCGTTCGGCCTCGGATGGCTGCAAACCGTGTTTGACCACAACCCTTCCGAATGATATTTATCTCGCGCTCTTTGCTGAATAAGTAACTCTCCTTTTGAGTTAAAAATGAAAATTGAAAAAGCCCGATGCAGTTTTCCGTCCCGATGGGCTTTAATCTTCTCTTCTACACCAACCCTTCTATTATTTTTATCCACCAAAACAACTTGGTCTTTTGGCATGTTGTTTTTTTTATTCGTGAGCGGGAGACGAGACTCGAACTCGCGACCTTTTCCTTGGCAAGGAAACGCTCTACCACTAAGCTACTCCCGCATATTTTTTAACTCTTTCTGATAAAGATCTGTCCAAACAGAAACTTTCTCCCTAAGTTCTCCGCCAGTGACGCTAATTAAACACACTCCATAAGACAACCGTCTTGTAGGATGTCTACCGTAAATAAACTGCGTTTTGTAAAATTGGTTTTTGGGTACGCAAGAAGCTCTACTCCAAAATTTCATACAAGTTTTTTCGTCCAGATCCGGATACAAAATCATCATTACTCTTATCCTTTCGCGAGGAATACTGCAGACATACCGGAGAAAATTAGAAAAAATTCTAATCATCTTCGGGTCTGTATTAGAAAGCCTTGTGCAGCTACTTCGGACATTACTATCTCCTTCTGCCCAATAAAGCATTAAATTAGCAAGAAAAAGTGGATTAGATTTTAAAATAGGAAATTCTTTTATTGCATCTTCTCTAAATTTCTTTCTTCTGTCTCCCCAACGCTTTCTCTGCGCTTTGATTACTGCTCTAAGTCGCCTTGTCGATTGTATTTTAGCTTTCTCTGTAAGATCCTTCTTAATGACTTTTGACCATTTTAAGTCCTTAAACCAATAATGCATGGTGCTTTTAGGGATACCCAGCTCTTTGCTAATTTTATTATAGCTTAAACCTTTTTTTCGCAACTTTACAGCTAAGTGTTTATCATTTCGCATAAAATTGAACCTCTTTATTTATATAATCTATCATACAATATCGGTTCAAATATTTCAAAGAACAAATTGTGGATAACTAGTGCTGTATTCTGAAGATAGTTCGAATTTATTTTGCCACCTGTGGCGCTGGCGAAACCCCAAAAAAATCAGGGTGGCTTCACTAAGCTTTTTTGATAATTTCAATCTTTTCTATAAAATAATCATAACTCATTACAGTAAATTTTTCAAATAAAAATTTTATAGTTTAGTAATAAATTTCTTTTACATGGAAAAGGGCGACTTTGGATTTACTTTAGTCGCCCTATAATTAAGTGTTTATAATAATGTTTCCGCGTCCCTAATCATCGCTGTTACTACAGGCGAGGCTCCTGCGCCGGGACCGACGCACAGATATATGCCTCCAGACCCGTCTTCGCCTTCAACCGTCAACATGGCATTATTGACCCATGTAGCTGAATTGCACAAACGGGCAATCAAAGGACTATTTGTTTTTTTGAATCCTCCGGTGATTATCCAACCATCTATACGATGAGTAAAGGCCGCAATGTCGTCGTCTTTTTCTCTAAAATTTTCTTCTTTTTCAAAAGAAACGACAAATCTTCTATCCATTGCTTCTGAAATTGCCTGCCTGACCATTTCTTCCGTAAGAACAATTTTAATATCTTTAGCGCGAAGAATCGTTTTACTGCGAAAACAAAGATTAAACAGAATTGAAATTTTCTTGGTTACATCAGGTCCTGCTTCGCCTAAAATAATCTTAACTGAATCTTTTTCGCCGGGTTCGGCATAACCAAGTTTTTTTACCTCCTCAACGATATGCCCGATGGGGTTACCCATCCTTAAATCGTCCCAAATGTAATTCATGGTGCTATTCACGATGGCGTGAACCTCGCGCATTCCAGAAAAGAATCTACGGTTAAGAAAATGGATCATTCCCGATCCGCCGCCAACAGTGGCGCTGTGACCAATACGATTAAGAATCGGTTTAAGTTCGGAGAAATAATTGGAAAGCGATCCTTTCTCGCAAGTAACAACTGGCATTCCATTTCCTGTTATGGCGGTAATATAATTTAAGGCCATTCTGCCATCATCGAATGTCGGTATAGCCAGAAAAATAACATCAACATCATGGCAATAATTAAACCAATTTTCGCTTTTGTCTTTTGGAATATTAATGTCGTCAACAAAAACATGTTTGCTCGTAACAATAAAATTTACTATCCAATCGTTTTCTAAAAGCTTTTCGCGCAAATTCTTTCCTATATTTCCAAATCCTATTATACCTGCTTTTTTCATTTTTTTATTTCCTCCTTTTACAAAGTTAAGGCGTTATGGGAAAAAATTTATGAAAAATATAGTTTGAGCTGATATTTTCAATAGAAACAATATTTAATTTTAAATAACTGTGCCGGGGGTGGGAGTCGAACCCACTGCCTCGATTTTTTCAGAATCGCACTCTACCGATGAGTTACCCCGGCCGGCATATTTTTACTGTGGACCCAGTGGGATTCGAACCCACGACCCCCTCGCTGCCAGCGAGGTGCGCTACCGCTGCGCTATGGGCCCGCGAAATTCTTCCAAATTCTGATTTGGTAAAGAATTTCAGCGTCCCGCAGTATTGCGGGACAACTTCTCCCAAATTCTTATTTTTGTTACTAAGTTAGAATTAAGGCCCCGCAATTCTGCGGGGCGCTGATTTTTATAATCAAATCAGAATTTGAATAAAAATCGCGTGTCCTCGGCGCGAGTCGAACGCGCGACCTACGCGTTAGGAGTGCGTTGCTCTATCCACTGAGCTACGAGGACTTATTCATAACGCCGCAACCCCATCTTATAATATTGACTTACCTTAGTCAATGGATTATACTCTAAACTAAGAAACGAGAAAAATGAAAAAATCACCTATCGTTCAAGTTGTTAAAAAAATTAGTCCTGCGGTGGTCAGCATTAAGATTACCAAGGAATTTCCTAAAATAAGGAGATATTTCGTTCAGCCGTTTGACGAACTTTTCGGGTCTTACGGAGCGCCTATTCCTCAATTTCGCCAAGAAGGAAAGCAAAGAGTGAAAATCGGAGGAGGAAGCGGATTTTTTGTTTCATCGGAAGGCATCATTTTAACCAACCGTCATGTTGTCGCTTCCTCTGAAGTTGATTATACGGTCGTCACAAATAACGGCGAAAAATACGAAGCAGAGGTCTTGGCTCGCGACCATGTCAACGATGTCGCCATTATTAAAGTAAAGTGTCCCAAGAATAAAAAATTTCCTATTTTGGAATTGGGCGATTCGGATAAAATAGAATTGGGACAGGACGCGATTGCTATCGGCAACGCTTTGGGAACTTTTCAAAATACCGTTTCAACTGGAGTTGTTTCTGGATTGAGCCGATTTATTACCGCTCACGACGGAATTTCCGGTCGCGCGGCTGAATTAAGAGGGCTTGTCCAAACAGACGCGGCGATTAATCCGGGCAATTCGGGCGGACCTTTGGCTGACATTGATGGCAAGGTTGTCGCTATTAATGTGGCAATCGTCCAAGGCGCTCAAAATATTGGTTTCGCTATTCCAATTAACAACGCCAAAAAAGATTTAGAGGACCTTAAAAAACACGGAAGGATTATTCAGCCATTTATGGGCGTCCGATATATTTTAATCAATAAGGCGCTCAAAGAAGAAATTTTAGCGCAGTCAGGAATTAGTTTGCCGGTTGACCACGGCGCTTTAGTTGTCCGCGAACCAGGCATCGGCGACCCCGCGATTATTCCTAATGGTCCCGCTTTCAAGGCCGGTTTGATGGAGCGCGATATTATTTTAGAATTTAATAAAGAAAAAGTTGACGAAAAGCATCCTTTGCAAGAAATGATTCACAAGCGCAAGCCCGGGGATGTGATTGAAATAAAAATTTTAAGAGGAGACAAAATCGGCGTAGTAAATGTAAAACTGGAAGAGAGGAAGTAAAAGCTCTCTGCCTGAGAACAAAAGCCCTTTCATTATTAAATGAAGGGCTTTTGTTTTGCGGAAATATTAAAACAACGCATAATTTCCAACAATCAAAACATATAGCGGCTCAACTATAAATGGAATTACTACATAAATCATAAAAAAAATCACACCTATAAGAGGCAAAATACCGCCTTGTATAAAAGAATTTTTAACATTTTCTAGTGAAGGGAATAAAGCGAAAAAAATATGCGAACCATCAAGAGGTGGAACTGGCATTAAATTTAACACTCCTAAAATAAGATTGATCCAAACAGAAAAACTTAAAAAATAAATTAAATAAAGATTATTTAATTCAAAAAAATACAAGAAAGAACCAACAAGTAGCACTATTAAAAAATTAGAACATGGTCCAGCCGCGCTTACTAAAGCAGGACCCCATTTTTGGTTTTTTAGATTATAAGGATTAAAGGGAACCGGCTTGCCCCAACCAATCCCGGCAATAAAAATAAGAATTGTTCCAAACGGATCTAAATGCGCAAGCGGATTTACAGTTAATCGACCTTGATCTTTAGCAGTATTATCACCTAAATAATAAGCCATCCATGCATGAAAAAATTCATGAATGCTAAGCGCAAAAATTATTGCCATGGCTATTATTAAAAACAATATTGGGTCATTAAAAAGAATTTGTATAAGCATATTTTTTTACTTGATTATTATCAAAAAATAGGGTAATCTTTAAAAGTAAATTAATTATCTATACGAACAACTATGTCAAGAAGATGCTCTCTGTGCGGCAAGAAATCAATGGTCGCGGTGACAAGAAAGAAACTCCGCGGTAATTATAACCCGACCAGCAAAAAAAGAAAATACCCCAATTTACAATGGGTTACTCTTGAAGTTGGAAAAAGAATCAAGGCCTGCGCCAAGTGTATCAAGACAATGGCCAAAACCAACAAAAAGTAGACGGGGCGTGGCCTAGTTGGCTCAAGGCGTCGGGCTGGGGGTCCGAAGATCGCAGGTTCAAATCCTGTCGCCCCGACCAAAATAAAAAACCCTTAATAGGGCGTTTTTTAATTTCAAAACAAAAGCCTCGCTGTCAGATGATTTTCAAATAGAATTCCGCTATTTCTCTAAGTGGGTGTCAGGAGATAATGCCACGGCATTAACTCACTTAAGACTCCCGTGCGAAATTATTAAGTCGAAATCTAAAGGAAAAATCCGAACAGCAAAGCTATTATCATCTTAACAAATAGACAACCCTTGTCAAGACCATCTTTTACTCCTTAATCCCATCTAAATTAACATCATACAAGATCGCTTCTTGAACTAAGCGATATTTGATAATTTCATTTTCCTCAAACCAAATTTGAATTTCTTTTTCCGCTTCTTCGGGACTGCCCGAAGCGTGAATAAGATTTCTCACTGCTCTGTTATTCGTGTCAGCAATCGCGTAAGAATCAAGCGTAAGGTCGCCTCTGATTGTTCCGATATCGGAAGTCATTGGCTCCGTCCCGCCAGTAATTTTTCTGATAATTCCCACCGCTTCGTTGCCCTGCCAGACCATCGCCACGACCGGTCCCGAGGATAAATATTTCTTCAAACTTTCTAAAACCTTTTGACCGCACTGAATCGGGTCGTCAAACGGCGGCTTCAATCCTTTTTTAAGATACGCGTTCATCGCCTTTTCTCCGACCGATTTCAACCATGTCTCAACGATCAAATAATGCCTTTCAACCTGCTCCTCTGTCGGAATTAAAAATTTCAATCCAACCAACTTAAAACCAGCCCGCTCATACCGCTTAATTATCTCGCCAATCAATGTTCGCTGAACACCATCTGGCTTAATTAAAACCAAACTTTTCTCTTTTGACATTATGTTTTTATTCATTTTTTTACTTGATATTTCTAATAATCTACCACAAAAAAACCGCCTTGCCAAGATTCACCGCTCTGTTTTTACCTCAAACAATTCTCCGTTGGTTAAAATCGTAATATCTCCATTTTTGTCTGTTCGCGAGATGAATGCGTTTTTTAATATATCCAAGACCTCTTGGTTCGGATGCTTGTAGCGATTATTTTCCCCAACCGAAATAACGGATATTTTCGGATTAACCGCCTTAATGAAATTATAACTACTTGAGGTTTTGCTTCCGTGATGGGGAACTTTCAAAATATCCGATTCCAAATTCGTGTTTCTTTCAATTAAAATATTTTCTATCTTCTTTTCAATATCTCCGGTTAATAAAAATTCGGTTTGTCTGTAAATCAGCCGACTGACGACTGAAGCGTTGTTAACACTTTTCGCGTCAACCAGCGGCTGTTCTGGCCAAAGAATTTCTAAAACAATCCCCTCACTTAAAATAATTTTTTGTCCGGCTTGGGCTATCGTCAAAGGAATATTTTTCTCGTCAATTAACTCCCGCCACTTTTTATAAACAGCCGTGTCCGTCTCAAAACCGCTCGTTAAAATATGTCCGACTTGATAATACTCCAAAACATCCACCAACCCCGTAATGTGGTCAGCGTCAGGATGCGTTAAAATAAGTAAATCAATTTTTCTATCGTAAAAGGGCATTGTTTGATTTAATTTTTCCAAAACCGTTTTATCCGGTCCGCCGTCAATTAAAACCTGTTTTTGGAACGGCGTTTCAATAAAAATGCTGTCCCCTTGCCCGACATCAAAAAAATGAACTTCCAAAATATCGTCCGCTGTCAAAGAAAAAACAGCCGACCAAACAAAAATGGTCCCGACAAGCAAAATCCCCAAGAAGGAATAAGCAAATTTTCTGTATTTAATAATAAATATCATAAGTTGCCCATGGAAAAGATGATAGATATTCAATTGTTTTAATGAGATAACTCAAAAGAAGCCAAATCGGCCAGACCACTATTTTCGCCAGAGGCAAATAAATCAGCCCAAGAAAAACAACCATCATTCCCATTCCCATTATAACAGGCAAAAGAGGAACAATCATCAGGTTGGCGAGTGGAGAAATGAGGGAAATTTGCCCAAATTGAAAAATCAAAATTGGAAGCGTCCCTAATTGCGCCGCCAGAGTCATTGTTAAAATATCTTTTAATTGCATAAAATCGGGCAATCTCGCCATTTTTTTGTCTATCATCGGTTTGAGATAAATAATACTCAAAACGGCGGCGAAAGAAAGTTGGAAGCCGACATCAGCCGCGAGCAAGGACGGATTGACAGCTAACATCACTGTGGCGGCAAAAACAACCGCTCTATCGGCGCTCCGCAACCGTCCAACTTTTTGCGCCAAAAGAAGCAGACCCGCCATAATTCCGGCGCGAACTGCCGAAGCCGGCGCGCCAATCATAATGATATAAGAAAAAAGCAGGAAAGAAACGAGGTAAAACGCCTGTCCGCGCCAGAGTCCGACCGCCAACGCGAGATAGAGAAAAATCTGCGTCATAATAATCATATGCATCCCGCTAATCGCCACGATGTGCCTCGTTCCGCTAATATTTAATTTTTCTTTCAACTCATCCGAAAGCCCATATTTATCCCCGAGGAAAATCGCCCCTAAAACCGAAGAATGAGGAGGCAGAAGCGTTTGGTTGATAATGCCCCTTAATTTGTTTTTAAAATCAAAAATTTTTTGATAAAACCAATTTCCTTTACCCGCGGCAATTAAATTTATATTCGGATAATAAGCGACTGAATAAATTTTATCTTTCGCCAAATACGCCCGATAATCAAAATCTTCAAATTGAATTGGCTCTTTTAATTGCCCACTAATTTCCAACTCATCGCCATATTTATATTCCGGATACAAATCAGTTGTCACTAAAATCTTTCCGGGAATTCCCTCTGCCTCAAACTGAAATATCTGATTGCTAATTCTTTTCTCCGGCTCTTGGATGATAACGCCCCTTAAAACAATTTCCTGCTCATAATATTGCCTCATCGCGTCAATTTCATTTTCAGATACCGCCGTCTGATGTCGAATCATCCCGCCCGCCAAAACCAACAAACAAAACCCCGCCACCAAATATGTTAGACCCTTAGGGTCTAACACGCTTGAGAAAATGACTAAGGCGGTTCCTAAAATTAAAACTCCCAGCCAAACTGGCCGGGGGACACTAATTACAGAACTAATTAAAACCCCGACAATAAAAGACAAACAGAAATAAAGAAAAATTTTTGACTTGGTCATAAGGCCTCTGTCCTATACTCCGCGTAATTCTACTTGATAAAAATATTGCCGGGCGATTTCAAGCATTTCTTTCAGGTCATCTTCTGAATAAAGTTTAACGCCTCGCCAAAGACCATTTAAGTTTTTATCCATTTTAAACGG
>Ga0180732_1001943_pt1 | contig 11730 bp, 11 predicted proteins | sample KR11_01MetaG_FD_148674 | JGI IMG/M metagenome (GOLD analysis project Ga0180732, IMG submission 148674) | Groundwater microbial communities from the Olkiluoto Island deep subsurface site, Finland - KR11_0.1 MetaG | ecosystem: Environmental > Aquatic > Deep subsurface > Groundwater | place...
ACCGGTTGTCTCCTCTGTATTTAATTTAGCCGTCATATGATGCCGTTCCAGAATGGTTCCCATGTTGTAGTAAAGATCGGAAAGTCCTTTGTGGTAATCCACCAGAGCGGTTATTTTTCTAATTTTCGCCTCGATGAGGTTGGCTTGAAACGTCACAATGCGGAAGGTATCGGAAAGCCCTTCCGAAAGCCTCTTCATTTCCTGGTCGAGGGATACGGCGGCCAGGGATTCAAAGGTTTCCGCAACAAAGAGCCTTTCCATGCTGCGATTGGCATTGACCATGGCATTTTTCACCCCGGTTTCCGTTCGGGACTCGATTCTTTTATACCGATAAATCGCCTGCTGTTTTCCCTCCCGGGTCAGACTGTACAGGGTTTTGGCCGCCCGGTTTCCAAGGGGGTAAACCACATTGATCCCCGCCCTCCAGGAATACCCGTCCCGGTCCATCATACTGGAAAAGGCATCCCCGTAATTTCCATCATATTCACTGGGTGGGACGCTTGAATAAACCGGTTTGTATTCGCCGGAAAGCCCATTGACTCCGAAGGTTCCGGAAAGGTCCACCCTGGGCAGCTTCTGATTTTTGTAATAGGCCAATTTGATGTCCCTGTTTTGAATTTCCAGACGCTGAGCCTGCAATTCCGGCCGGTTCACCAGAGCTATTTCCAAGGCCGTATCCATGGCCGGATAGGTTCCTTCTGTTTTGACAATCTTCTCCGGCACAATCAGCGTTGCATAAAGGGGGTCATCCCTTTGAAGATTTAAAAGATCCTTTAATTGATCCGAAATCACCTCCACCTGCTGCCGGGCATAAAGAATCTGTTCGTCCCTGGAAGCAACAATGGTTTCCGCGCTCTGAACTTCACTGATGGGCACCACCCCGGAGTCGAATTTTTTACGGTTTCCTTCCAGCAGGGTCAGGGCAAGCTCCCTGGATTCCATCCTGTATTCCAGGGCTTGAACCGCTTTGACCAGTTCATAATAGACCGTTTCAATGGTTTTAACGATCTCATTGATCTGGGCGAAATAAAGCAGTTTGGCCTGTGCTTTCTGATTTTCCGCCACCCGGACATCCGATGTATTTACCGAAGGCCCGAAATCCTTCAACAGGGGTTGGGTGATTTCCAGAACAAGATAATCCCGGTACTCGGGCTGCAAATCCGTTGTGGAGGAGTTCGTTACGGCTCGGTTGGTCCTGGCGGAAAGTTTTCCCCGGGTTCCCATTTCTAATTTTTTACTGATCCCGGCCGAACCTTCTTTTCTGCGGTCTTCCGAAAAATCACTCCCGTAAGAAGAAACGTTGGTGGGGATCTGGGTCTCGGCAACGGCCACAGAAGCATCCACCAGAGGGTCAAAGGCTGATTGGTTTAAAATCACGTTCTGACCCGCAATGTAGACGTCTGATTTTTTCACCTTGATATCCAGGTTGTTCTCAACCCCGCGAATCAGGGCTTCCCTCAAGGTCAACTCCGGGGTATCTGAAATATTTGCTGCTTCCGATCCTGTGCCGGCAGCTCCCCCATGGAGCCACAACCCAATCAGCATGCATAAGAAAAGCCTTATTTTCATATCCTGTCTCCACCTGTTTTAATTGACATTCGAAGAAATGCTTCTTCGGACAAATTGAACCAATGCGTCGGGCATGTCTTGAAGATTTGGAATATTCGGGAGATACCGGTAAAGATTGCTTACGCCCATCAAAGCCCCCCGGATCAACAGAACGGTTGCATCAGCGGGTAGGTCCCGAATGGTGCCGTCCTCACGACCCTTTAAAAGCGCTTGCTTTAAAATTTCCAGAATTTTGTTCCATTTGGCCATTAAGAATTCGGAGGCTTCGCTCCCCGGAGCGATAATGTCTGAAACCAGCTCCCGGTGAAGCACGGCTATGGCCTTTTCCCGCCGCTCCCTCAACTCAAAATGAAAGCGGATGAATTTCTCCACCACTTCCATGCCCGTAAGACCGGGATCCCGGGACGCCCCATCCATTCCGCTCAGGTACTCCTCTATGATATCATCAAGAATTTGAACCAGGATTCCCTGTTTATTTTTAAAATAATGAAAGATGAGGCCTTCCGCCACATTGGCCTTCCTGGCGATGAGCGAGGTGGGGGTCCTGGAGAAGCCTTTTTCTCCGAACAAATCTATGGCTGCGCTTAATATTTCCTGCTTGCGGTCTGATTTTTCCATCTTTTCCATGATATGGATGGTTCCTTGATTGAGTAATCACTCAATTCATTTTTAAATTTTATTTACGCGCACATTTTATAAAAGTCAATTATTTTTTTCCAAGACCAGCCTTTTTCATTTCAAGGCACGGCCCCTTTAAAATTGAATATTCCCTTGAAAATGATGGGCAATGGGAATAGAATGTGTAAAAATGAATAATATCAGAATATTTCTACCTTCATTCCTGACTTGGAAAAATTATGCCTGTATTTGAATATTCAGCCTTGGACCCCCATGGAAAGAGCCTAAAGGGAATCATGGACGCAGAAAGCGCCCTGGCTGCCAGAAGAAAAATCCGCAATACAGGAAAGTTCCCCGTTACCATTCGAGAGTTGGAGGAATCGACCTCAAAACAGCCTGGCAAGGGGTTTTCCCTTCCCCGGCTGTTTCGCAGGGTAAAGCCCGCCGAAACAGCCATTATAACCCGGCAATTGTCCACTCTGCTCAGCGCAGGCCTTCCCCTGGTTACGGCTCTGGATACCATAGTTCCCCAGATGAAAGCCCATGCCTTTAAAACCATTCTGGCCCAGATCAAGGATGCCATCGTGGAAGGCAGCAGTTTTGCCGATGCATTGGCCGATTACCCCGAAACCTTTTCTCCCCTTTATTATAATATGGTAAAAGCGGGAGAATCCTCCGGTACCCTTGAAATCGTGCTTGCGCGCCTGGCGGACATTACTGAAAAACAGCAAGCGTTGAACAGTCGCATCCAGGCGGCCATGATTTATCCGATCTTCATGGGATTCATCGGGTTCGCGGTTCTCGCCTTTTTAATGACGGTGGTGGTGCCCCAGATTACTTCCATATTTGAAGACATGAATCAGGCCTTGCCCACCCCCACGGTGGTGCTCATCAGCATCAGTTCCTTTATTAAATCCTATTGGTGGGCCTTATTCCTTTTGGGTATCTTGCTTTTCATTCTCTTTCGACGGTTCAGAAGAACTGAAAAAGGGCGATATTACTGGAATAAAGCCCAGCTTGGTTTTCCTCTGGCGGGAAATCTGGCCAAAAAACTGGCCATTTCCAGGTTTTCAAGAACCCTGGGGTCTTTGCTGGCCAACGGGGTTCCCATGATGAATGCCCTGGCCATCGTGAAAAACATCTCTCCCAATGTGTTGATCAGCAAAGCTGTTGAAAACGCCGCAGAAGATGTGGGCAAAGGCAGAGGGTTGGCCCAATCCCTGGGGGAAAGCAATATTTTTCCCAATCTTCCCGTTCAGATGATTCAAATCGGAGAGCAAAGCGGTGAGCTTGAATCCATGCTGGGGAAGATAGCTGATATTTACGAAAGTGATGTGGAAATCAGCATTCTTAAGCTGACCTCCCTTCTGGAGCCTTTGATCATTCTGGTCATGGCTGTGATGGTGGGTTTTATCGTCATCTCCATTTGCCTGCCCATCATTGAAATGAATCAGCTTGTTTTATAATTTTTTCATACCTTTTAGACGGAGGAGTCATGCGCTTTATTAAAAAATCCACCCTGTTCAACACCAAGGGATTTTCACTTATCGAACTCATGGTGGTCATTGTGATCATCGGGCTCCTAGTGAGCATCATCGCACCCAGATTTATGGATGCACCCGGCAAAGCAAAACAGGTCAAGGCCAAAGCCACCATTGAAAGTCTGGAAAGCGCCTTGAAACTATACAAACTGGACAATGGTGCTTACCCCACCACGGAACAGGGGCTGGCAGCCCTGGTTCAGCAACCCGCCAATACCGGGGCAGGCTGGAAAAAAGGGGGATATCTTGAAAAAGGCCAGGTCCCCAAAGACCCCTGGAAGAATGAATTCATTTATCTTTCTCCTGGCCTTCACAGTGATTTCGATCTGATCACTTACGGCCAGGACGGAATTCCCGGCGGTGAGGAAGAAAACACGGACATCAACAACTGGGATGTGGAATAGACTCACCCCGCAGGGAATCCAATGCCTTTCGCTAAAAGACACCCCCATTTTACCGGGTCTGATTCAGGGTTTTCCCTGATTGAACTCATCGCCGTCATCTCCGTGGTCAGCATCATGCTTTTTCTAACCCTGCCCAGGTTTGATATCTTTTCCCGGCAGGGTGACCTCAAGGGGGCGGCCAGATGGATCATGGCCCAGGTGCCTGGCCTCAAGGCAAAAGCCCTGGAAGAACAGAAGCAGTTCCTGTTAACCGTGGACCTGGATCAAAATACGCTGGGCGTTTTTCCCGGTGAAATCCCCGAAAAGACAGAAGAGGAGGAAAAGACGGGCACGGTTCAGACGTTGAAAAGCTACCCCCTTTCCGATTCTGTTCGGCTCAAGGATGTCACCTTTCCGGAAGCAGGGGTCATCACATCCGGGCAGCCCGGAATTCGCTTTTACAAAAAGGGATATTGCGACAAGGTCATCATTCATCTTCAGGACGACAACAACCAGTACATATCCCTCTTCATCGAACCGTTTTTAAATACCGTGGTCCTTCGGGAAGGATATATCGGGTTTGAAGGATAAACCGGAAACAACATGAAAAACCCATCCCGACAAAAGGGATTCACCCTGCTTGAAGTCATGGTGACCGTTTCCATCATCGCCATCGCTCTGATCAGCATCTTCGACCTTCATACCCAGACCATTTCCATGAACATCGATACCCGGTTCAACGCAACCGCCCCTTTCCTGGCCCGAAAAAAATGGACAGAACTGGAAATGCTTCCCATCCATGAATTGACCCCGGGCTCAGGAGATTTCGGCGAGGAGTTCCCGGGATTCGCCTGGAAAGTGGCCGCAGAAGACATCCAGGCCGAAGAGCTGAAAACCAGCCGGTTCCTTCTGAAAAAAATAGATATTCAAATCAGCTTCAACCATGAAGAAATGGTCTACGAAATGAGGACATATCGTGCGTTCCAGGAATAAATCAGGGGATCGACACAGGTCCGGGATTTTTCGGAAAACCGGGGGATTCACCCTTCTGGAAATTCTCCTTGCCGTATTTATCTTCGGTATTGTCATGGCCACCCTGTTCGGCTCCTTTAGCGCGATCTTCGGCAATGTGGAAACCATGGAAAACAGGGCCTCCCAATATGATATGGCAAAGACCTGCCTGGATCGTATGAGCGAGGACCTTGCTTCCTTATATATCACCTCTTCAGATATGTATCCCCTTTATTCCTCGGAAAAAACGGAGGAAAAACCTGACATCCATGTTGTTTCCGGGGACAATGCGACCTCCGGAGAAAGAACTTTTTCACGTCTTCGGTTCAGTTCCTTTGCCCACCTGCCTTTTGAAGAAAATATTCACAAGGGGGTTGCGCAAATAATTTATTATGTTCAACAGGTTGAAGGCCGATATCTCCTGAAGCGTTCAGACAGGCTTTATCCCTATCCGGCGGCGGGAGAACCCCCTCCTGGAAAAAACAACACGGATCCGGTGCTGTGCATGGACATGGAGTCCTTTTCCATCGTGTATTTCGACCAGGAAGGGAAAGAACACGAAACCTGGAACTCCGATTCGGATGAGTTCTCCCATGCAACACCCAAAGCCATCGGGATCAAATTGGCCATCGGGGGTGAGCCGAGCACCTTTCATACGGGAACCACGGTTTTGATCCCTGCTTACCGGGAAAAGAAAGAACCCTGACATGAAACGAAAAGCCATCCCGGCCATGGGAAATAACCGCGGCATCGCCCTGCTCATCACCCTGGCCGTCATCACGGTTCTCATGACCATTACCGTGGAGTTGAACCGAAGGGCCCGTTCCTCCATCACGGCTGCGGCTGCTGCCAGAAACCGGATGACCCTGGAAGCCATGGCTTCCTCCGGGATACAAGGCGCCATGGCTCTTCTCATCCAAGACAAAATCAATGACCCGCCCTCGGGCCTTGACAGTATTCAAGAAAAATGGGCCGATTCCGAAGGGCTGGCAGCCCTTGCCCAAAGTCTTGCTTTTGAGAGCGGCGCTGTGGAAATAAAAATAACCGATGAGCTTTCAAGGATTCAAGTGAACACCCTGGTCCAGTTTCCGGGGGGGAAAGAAGCCAACAATCCCCAGATGTTTTTATGGGAACGCTTTATCCGGATAGCTGAATTATCCGGCGAGGACATGGCGGAATTTGAACCCCGCACCATCATCAATTCTTTAAAGGATTGGCTGGATTCGGGCGATGATGATGCAATCACCGGCATGAACGGGGCAGAGTCGGATTACTACCAGAGCCTTGACCCGCCCTACGAATGCAAGAACGGACCCCTCAACCATCTGGATGAGCTCACCCTCATTCGGGGTGTCACCCCTGAACTGTATTACGGCCTGGAAGGAATGTTCGGCATATCCAATTATGCCACCACCACCACGGGTCCTCGGGGAAACGGCCAGAACGATTATTTTACCGGAAAAATAAACCTCAACACAGCCGAGCTACCAGTGATTGCGGCGCTTCTGCCCGAAGGAAGCGAAATGCTTGCGCCCAATATCTTAGAGTACCGTGAGGAGATGTCCGAGGATGTCTATATTCATGATCTTTCTAATATCAACTGGTATAAAAACGCTTCCGGATGCAGTGATCTTAAAATAGAGGAAGCCCTGATCACCGGATTCAGTGATTATTTCAAAATAGAATCCAAGGCCTCCATGGGCGATATGGATTTATCGGTGACGGCTCTGATCCAGCGGGTAAAAAAAGCCGATACCGGCAAATGGGAATGTAAAGTCTTGAGTTGGCAACAGGAATAAAGTATATTGCAGTTTTTATTCAATTTAAAACAAGGAACCCGGTTCAAAGGGAAAAGGCAATGATCCATAAATTCAGCAGAGGTATTCTGGGGCTGGACATAAGATCCGACGGGGTTTCCGCTGTGCTGATGAAAACCGGCATGAAAGGGATTGTCATTGAAGACAGCGTCCACATCCGTTTCTCAAATCCGGAAGACCTTGAAGAAAAGACCCTTTCCGAAGCCCTTTCTTCCATTGCCTCTCAAATGGATGTTGCAGGCGCTTATTGCATAGCAGCCCTGCCCTTTACACGCCTGTCCATTCGTACCCTTGCCGTTCCTTTCATGGATACGAAAAAAATTCGCCAGATTCTTCCCTATGAACTGGAGCCCGCCCTGCCATTGCCCGTTGAAGAGCAGATGATCGATTTTATTCTTCTTGAAAAAGGGAGCAAAGACCAGGCCTCAGAGTTGCTCATTGCCTCCGTTGAACAGAAGGAACTGAAATTTTACCTGGATCAGTTGAAAGCAGCCGGCATGAACCCCGAGGTGATGACCATAAACGGCCATGCAGCCGCGGCAGCCATTGCTGAACGAAGCCCCGGAGAGAACTTCATCTTTGCGGATATCGGCCGCAAAAAGGTAATGGTTTTTGTGGCCGCAGACGGGAAAATCCAGTTTATCCGTTCCTTTCCCATTCCCTATGAAACCGCAAGAAGGGCTGCAGGCATTACCACGGGCCTGTTTCACACCGTTCTTGCCCGGGAAGAGCACTATCCCGATAAACCCCTTCCAGACAAAATCATTCTTTCCGGCAGAGGGTCCAATGAACCGGGTCTCCCAAGGCTTTTGGAAGATCAATTGAATCTTCCGATCCATTCCATGAATTTCGTCAAGGAAACGGAAATCGGGCTCATGGAAAGCCTCGGCCCTTCATGGGTTCCCATGGATATGGACAATGCCCTTGCTCTTTGCTACTGCGAAACCCAAGGGTTGAAAGGGTTTAATTTCAGGAAAGACTCCTTCGCCCACAGGAAATTTTGGATGGATCACAAAGCAGATTTCATCCGGACCGGACTTCTTGCCGGCCTGGTTCTGGTTTTGCTTTTCCTGGGCAGCTTAACGGAAACCCTTATTCTGGAAAGGCAAATGGCTTCGGCAAATCATGAACTCATGGCGGTTTTCAAATCCACATTTCCGGACCGGACCGTGACCCACGCGCCCCTGGAGCAGATGAAAGCCGAGCTGCAATCCCAAAAAAGTCCGTCGCTCTTCTCCGATGACATGAAAACAGACATCAGAACCATAGACATGTTGAATGATATCAGCGTATTGATTCCAAACAACCTGGACATTAAAGTCACCAAGCTGGTTTATGGCCCGGGGACTGTCCTGATTTCAGGGAACACCAAAACGTTCAATGCCGTGGATGACATGAAAACCCGTCTTGAGAAATCCGTCCTGTTCAAGGGGGTCACCATTGCTTCGGCCAATCTGAACCGGGCTGGAGACCGGGTGGATTTCAAACTTAAAATAGACTTGAGCTGATCCTTATGCCAATGATTGCCACCATAACCAAAAACATGACAAAGAGGGAACGCTATGCCGTATTTCTGACGGGCGCGTTCCTGTGCCTTTTTGTCATGGTTCAGTTCATCGTCTTTCCTTACATGGATGGAAAAGAAACCCTGAAACGCCAGGTGGCACAGAAAACAAAAGATCTGGAAGAGATGCTGGTTTTAAAATCCCGGGTTGAGGCCTTGAATCAAACCACGGATTTATCACGAATCAATTTCGCAGGCCGGGATAAGGATTTTACGCTTTTTTCCTTTCTGGACCGGCTTTCCGGAGAAACGGGCATCAAAGACCACATCACCTATATGAAGCCCTCCAGTTCCGAATCAAAAAACGGGGCCTACACGATTTCCCAGGTGGAACTCAAATTAAAAGCCATCACCCTGAAGCAGCTTACGGAATACCTTTACGGGGTGGAAACATCCAGAAATATCATGTTTGTCAAACGTCTGACTCTGGATAAGAGCGTAAAGCCCGAGGGCTATGTCGACGTGGTGATGCAGGTGGAAACCTATGAAAAGAAATGAGAATCATGACCGGTAAGACCACCCGTTGGCTTTACGGTGCGGCCTTTGCCGTTTCCGTTTTGTTTTTCGGCTATGTTCTTTTTCCGGAAGACAGGGTCAAGGATCATATGCTTATCTCATGGGCCGAAATTTTTCCGGAACTGGATCTCAGCATTCAATCCCTGGCCCCCTCTCTGCCTTTGAGCGCCAAGATGAAAGGGGTTCAAGTGCGGCTTGCAAATGGTTTTGGTTTTGACATTCCCTTTATTTCGGTGGGATACAACATTCTGTCCTCTTTGGGATCCATGCGTTCGTATTCCTTTAAGGCGGACGGCTATGACGGAAAGGCCGACGGAACCTTCGCCCTGACCAAGAAGGCCCCGGCCCGGAACACGGCGGATATCCATCTTTCGGGAATCCGCATGGAGAAAATAGAGCCGGTTCAGAAGATCACCAACGGCCTTTTCTCAGGACTTCTGAGTGGAGAAATCACCCATGACAGTGGAAAGGGAAAAGACCCGACCTTTTTGAATCTGGTTTTGTCAGACTGCAAAATGCCGGTTAAGCTGGCCTTTTTGGATCTTGGGGTCATGGAATTCAAGGATGTGCTGATGGATGCGGCACTCACCGGCCAAAATTTTGAAATTCGCAAATGCACGCTCAAAGGGGTTCAGGCCGATGGCGACTTTGCGGGACAGATCGCATTCCATGAAGACTTGAACCGAAGCCGGTTGAACCTTTCAGGCACCATCAACCTCCATCATGAATTTCTCAAAACCTTGCCCCAAAATCAGGCCGCAGGAAATCTCATGACACGAAACGGCATTCGGTTTACGATCAGCGGCACGTTTGAACAGCCGAAATTTTCCTTAAGGTAAAAACGATCATGACTCTGATCAAACCCTATTTCATCATTATAAATTGCCTGCTTCTGGCTTGTGTCGCCTACCTGGGGGTGAAAACCGCCTATGACATGGCCGGAACCCGGCTGAAAACCATGAAAACGACCATGGCTCCGGGGAAGCCGTCCGATGCCCCGTCCGATGGGTCCAGAAAACCTCTGGTCCAGTATGAAGCGATTGCCCTGCGCAATCTTCTTGACGTCAAAACAAAGAATGCGGAAAACGTTGAACCGGTGAATATTGAATCCCTGGAGCAGACCGAACTTAAGCTTAAACTTTGGGGCACGGTCATCGGAGTCCCTGCGGATAATAGTTATGCGGTCATTGAGGACACCAAATACAGGATTCAAACCCTTTATCACCAGGGGGATTCCATTCAGGATGCCGCCATCAAGATGATCCTTCGGGGAAAGGTGATCCTCCGGGTGAATGACCGGGACGAAATTCTGGAAATGGAAAAAGTCCAGGATTCAGGGCCGGATTCCCGCCGAATGGAAAGTCCGGAAATGGCCGACTCTGCTCCGATTCGATCCATGAGCCCTGCTGTCCCCCAAAGCCAGAAAGTATCCCTGGACCGGGCGGAAATTGACAATGCCTTGGAAAATGTCACCGACCTCATGCAACAGGTAAAAGTCATGCCCAATTTTGACAACGGCTCGCCTGACGGATTTCGCTTAAGCGGCATCAAGACAGATTCCCTGGTGAGAAAAATGGGCCTGCGAAACGGCGACGTCATCACAGGGGTCAATGGAAACCCCATCAGAACCATGGAGGACGCCATGGGATTTTACCAGCAGTTGAGCGGTGCGCCCAATGTGTCCCTTCAAATCAAGAGAAGAGGAAGAGAAAGAAATATTGAATTCAACATCAAATAAAACATGCAAAGAAAAAATTATGAAAACCCGATTCAATTTAAAACCGCCCGTTCTGGATAGGATGCAGATGGGCCTGTGGGGTCTGGTTGTTTTTTTCCTTCTATTTTCAGCCTCCCCAATCCGGGCTTTGGAGAACAGCCTTCCGGTAAACGGAAACGGCCACACCTCCAATGGAAGCAACGGAACCAATGGCGACACCAATGGACGATATGTTTCCATCGATTTTAATGATGTGGACATCGAAGTCTTCATTAAATTCATCAGTGAGCTTACCAACAGAAATTTTGTGGTGGACCGGCGGGTCAAAGGAAAGGTTACCATCATTTCCCCTTCCAAAATATCCATTGGCGAGGCCTACAAAGTCTTTGAATCCATTCTGGAGGTCAATGGCTTTGCCACGGTGAAAGCTGGCGAAATCACAAAAATCGTGCCGGCGCCCGATGTAAAAACCAAGAACATTCCCAACATGTTAAGGGCCGAATACGAATCCCCGGATGATCGAATCGTCACCCAGTTGATCCCCCTGAAATACGCGGATCCCGAAGAAGCCAAAAAGCTGTTGACCCCCTTGATTTCGAAAAACAGCGTTCTTTTATCCTATGGGCCCACCAACATGCTCATCCTAACGGATGTCTATTCCAATATTCGGCGTCTCATGGAAATTCTCAACGTGATTGATGTGGCGGATATCGGGCGGCAATTGACCGTTCTGCCCATTGAGTACGCCGATGCCGTGAAACTGGTCGCTCTTTTGGAAAATATTTTTGAAACCAAAAAAGCACCGGCAAGAGGAGCTGCGGGGGCTGAAAAATCCGTGAACATGGTGGCGGATGAAAGAACCAACACCATTATCGTCATGGCCAACGAGTCGGAAACCCGGAAAATCAAAGACCTCATCGACCTGATGGATCGGGAAACCCCCAAGGGAAACGAGAGAACCCGAGTGTATCGCCTGGAACATGCCAAAGCGGAA
>Ga0180732_1001944_pt1 | contig 11727 bp, 5 predicted proteins | sample KR11_01MetaG_FD_148674 | JGI IMG/M metagenome (GOLD analysis project Ga0180732, IMG submission 148674) | Groundwater microbial communities from the Olkiluoto Island deep subsurface site, Finland - KR11_0.1 MetaG | ecosystem: Environmental > Aquatic > Deep subsurface > Groundwater | place...
CCTCATGGCCTATGCTTCCGGGGCCACCTTCATTGCCCGGTGGACCATCCTGCACACCAGGGATTTAACCCAATGTATCGAAACCGCCATCAACAGCAAAGGGTTTTCCTTTATAGAAGTGCTGTCCCCCTGCCCTGTGAATTACGGCCGGAGAAACAAGCAAAAGCCCCTGGATGCGCTGAAGTTCTACCAGGAAAAATGCATCATTAAAAACGGCGCTCACCCGGCCGAGATTGAAACGGACTTTGAAAAAGGGGTGGTCCTGGGCAATTTTTACGACATTCATAAACCCACCTGTGTGGAGCAGTATGATAAAACATGCAGGTTGATTTAGACCGATAATCCATAACTTCCGGAAATTCCATATATAACGATGAAAATAAAAGATCAGAAACCCATGAAAATAGAAGTGGTGATCACCGGATTCGGAGGCCAGGGAATCATCCTTGCCGGCAGCATTCTGGGTAAAGCCGCAGCCCTGGGAGACCACCTTGAAAGCACCCTGGTGCAATCCTACGGCCCGGAATCCCGAGGAGGCGCTTGCAGTGCACAGGTGGTGATCTCCACAGAATCCATTCATTACCCCTACATCAAAAAACCGGATATCCTGGCCTGCATGTCCCAGTCCGCCTATGAGAAATATGTAGCTGATTTGAAACCCGACGGGATTCTTCTTCTCGATCAGGACCTGATTCGGCTTAAACCCGGAAACAGGGATGGTTTTGCCATACCTGCCACCCGCATGGCTGAAGAGCTCGGCAGGGTCATGATGGCCAACATCATCATGATCGGTTTCATCACCGCCATCACAAAAGTAGTCTCCAGGGAGGCGGCCATACAAAGCGTTACCCAGTCGGTGCCCAAGGGAACCGAAGCGGCGAACACCAAGGCCTTTGAAAAAGGATTTGATTACGGGCTGGCCCTCCTGAAAGGTCGGGACAAAAAGGCTGCGGGCCAGACAGGAGCTGTTTCATGAAACGGGAGAAAGACAGACTGCATAAAACCTTGGTGATCGGGGCAACGCCGGCAGGTATCGCCGCCACCAGCAAACTGGGAGAAATCGGTATTCCGGTGATCTTGATCGATTCCTGCGAGGACCTGGATCAGAAGCTCGCCTCGGAAGAATGGCGCCTGAATTCAGGAACACCGTTTAATTTTGCCCATCGTCCGAGCTTGATCCGCATTCTGAGGAATCCGGCGATTGATTGTATCCTGCCGGCGCAAATAGAATCAATAAAACACAGCTCCCAGGGATTCCGGGTAAAAATCCGCAAACAGGCCGTTTATGTGGATTCAAAATCCTGCACCCTTTGCGGACGATGCCTGGAGATCTGCCCCGCTTCCAACTCCCCGGGGCAGAAAGCCGTTCATCTGAACAGCCGATTGCAACTTCCGGGAAGAGCCGTCATCGACAAACGACAGGAACCACCCTGCCAGACAGGGTGCCCCTTGGGGGTAAATGCCCAGGGATACATCACCTTGAGCAAGGCCGGAAGATATGCCGAAGCTTTGGACCTTATCCGAAAAGACAATGTGCTTCCCGGCATCTGCGGCCGAATCTGCACCCATCCCTGTGAAGCCGAATGCCGAAGAAAAGATCTGGATGAGGCTGTGGCCATTCGGGATATCAAGCGGTTTATCGCAGATTATGAGCTTTCCCGGCCGGAAGGCAAGATATCCATTGAACCTGAATTAAAGGACAAACCCGAACGATCTGAAAAAATAGCCATTATCGGTTCTGGCCCGGCAGGGCTTGCCGCAGCGGCGGACCTTGCCCGGCTCGGGTATTCCGTCACCGTTTTTGAAAAAGAAGCCCATCCCGGAGGTCTCTTACGTTACGCTGTGGGAAGCCACCGACTGCCCAGAAACATCCTGGATCATGAAATCAAATATATTGAATCCCTGGGGGTCAATTTCATCGTGAATCACCCCGTGAATTTGACAAATGATCTTTCCCCCATGATGAAGAAGTTTGATGGTGTTCTGCTGGCCACAGGATCCTGGGCGGATCGTAAGCTTCAAGTGCCAGGGGAGGATCTCAATGGCGTGGAAGGCTGTCTCTCCTTTTTAAACCGGATTTACAGGGAGGATATCACTTCCCTGAAAGAAAAAACCGCCGTCATCGGGGACGGCAATGCAGCGTTCGATCTGGCCAGAACCTTAAAACGCATGGGTTCCGATGTCACACTGATTTCCTGGTTCCCAAAGGATCTTATTCCCGCCGACCCTGAGGAAATCAAAGCGGCAGAAGAAGAAAACATCCCCCTTCTTTCCAGCCGGAGGGTTTCTGAATTTATCGGGGAAAAAGGGCGCCTGGAAAACCTGGTCCTTCTGCCGACAAAACCCGGACCTGCCGGAGAGGATGGGATTCCATGGCCAGTGACGGTGAAAGGGGGCAAGCCCGAAGTAGTAAAATTCGACAGGGCTTTTGTGTCCATCGGCCAGACCGGTCATTTAACTGGCGGTCAACTTAAACCGGGATTCACCGTTTCCGATAACGGCTTGGTTGTGGCGGATGACAAAGCTCAAACGGCTGTTCATGGACTTTATGCCGCAGGAGACGGCACCACCGGCCCGACCTCTGTTGTCAAGGCCATGGCCGACGGCAGGAAAGCCGCTCGGAACATCCATTTATCTCTATCAGGAGAATCCATTCCCGACATTCGGACCGCAAGACCTTCGAACAAAAATTACCCGGACATCCCCGGGGATATTCCGTCCATGACTCGTCCCTTCATGTCCGAAAATCAGCCATCCAAACGAAGGGGCAATTTTGAGGAAGTGACCCTGGGCCTCAGCGAATCCCAGGTTACCTTCGAAACCGGCCGGTGCCTGCAATGCGGCGTGTGCTCTCAATGCATGGAATGCGTGGATGTCTGCGAAGCGATCAAGGCCATTCGACATGATGATACGGATCAAATCCTCACGGAACATGCCGGCGTCATTATTATCGCTGATCCGGACATGGCACCCTCCATTCAGGGAGACGACGTCATCCGGGCCTATGGCCCAAAAATGGCCAAAACGGATATCAACGCCATGATTCTCAGAGGCCATGACGCTGCTGCCAAAGCCATGGTCTTACTGGGCGGAACGTCGCAACGCCCCAAAGGACGCGGCATTTCCTTCCATACCCCAGATCCCGGACTTTCCGATATTGTTCGAGTGGGGATATTCGTATGCCGATGCAATGACTCCCTCGGTTGGATGGAGGAGATGACGGAACATCTGCAAACCCTTGCTTTACAGGAAGATATCGTCCATGTGGAGGCCCTGTCTTCAGCCTGTATCGAAAACCAGTCGGCAAGACTGGTGAGAACCATTCGAGAAAAAGGCATTACCCGGGTGGTGCTGGCCTCCTGCGTTTGCTGCCCCTTGAATTTCGTTTGCAGCGCTTGTTCGGACCAGAGAAGCCGGTTGAAAAGCGCTCTGTTCACAGCCACCGGAATCAGCCGGTCCATGGTGGAAACGTGCAATCTTCGGGGAGAAGTCCTTCGCCACGTTCGAAAAAACCCTGAAACCGCCCTGGCTGGTTTCAAGGGATTGATGGACCGCTCCATCACCCGGGCAAAGATGCTGAAACCCCTCCCCTCCCTGGTTCGAAACTACAATTTCGCCACCGCCGTAATCGGAGATTCTGAAGCTTCCGTTGCTGGAGCCATCACACTTGCCGAAGCCGGGCTTGAAGTCTTTCTGTTTAGATCCGGGGAAACCCCTTTCCCGAATCTTCGAGATTATCCAACCATTACCCTGTTCAGGCGATCCGTTGTTAATTCCATCAGCGGAACCCTGGGGGACTTTCACCTGAAAGTACAGTCGGATGATTTTGAACAGACGGTTCAGGTGGGATCGGTGATTCTGGGGGAAAAATCCAGAACCCGAACACCCTATATCCACCAGGAAAATCTGCCCAGCAGAATGGTGGCCTCAACCACACAGTCCGAGGGCGTTACGGGACTGCCTTTTTTCGCGCCGGGGGCAACCTCCATCAAAGGGCTTTACCTCGCCGACCCCACCGGAATCAGCGTTTCCAAACGCATCAAGGGAACGGCTGCTGCCATGGCCGTTGCCGCCATCATGCCGAGAAGCCCGCGCCAAAACAAGGGATTTACCGTGGTCATCGATCAGGAGATATGCAGGGGTTGCGGCCGGTGCATCAATATCTGCGCCTATCAGGCTGTTACATTGCACCGGAACAATGCGGACGGATGGCATGCCCGCGTGGATGAAGCCGTCTGCAAGGGGTGTGGCAGCTGCACCTCGGTATGTCCGTCCAATGCAGCGGACAGTCCCTATCGGGATCAGCTTTTTCTTGAAAGAACTTTGAAAGAAGTTTTGGCCGTATGACAAGGGGCAACCCTTCCATAAAAGGAGTGAAAAAAGACACCACCATGAGCGATTTTAATATCATTTTATTCTTATGCAACTGGGGACCCCATTCGGCCTATCAGACCCTTCAGGACCAATGCGCTGATATACCCGATGAGATTCGAATGATCCGGATTCCCTGCACGGGAAGAATCAGCAAATCCCTTTTGTTCAAATCCTTTGAAATGGGCGCGGATGGCGTGGCCCTCATGGGGTGCAACCCCGGTTCCTGCCGCTACGGAACCGGAACGCAAGTGGCCGGAAACAATATTATCGACACTCGAAATATTCTTGAAATTCTCGGCATTGGCAAAGAACGACTTCGTCATGCCACCTTTTTCCCCGATGACACCAAAGGTGTTCTGGATTTTTTAACGACCTTCTCAAAAGATATCAAGGCCTTGGGAAAATCACCGGTCATGCAGCAAAAAGAAACCGTAGCCCCTGTTCATACGGAAAAAACGTTAAGCGAAATCATTGCAGCTCATGATGTATATGCCTGCCAGGATTGCGGAAAATGCTCCTCAGCCTGCCCCCTGACCCTTGCCGGGAAATCCTTCTCACCCCGGTCACTTGCCAATTCGCTGATCGCAGGAGATACCCGGTCGCCGGAGGTCATTGAAGGCATATGGTCCTGCCTCACCTGCGGCCTTTGCTACGACCGATGCCCATCGGCCGTCAATTTTCCTTCTTTCATCAAAGATATTCGCTGTTTGATTTCCCAAGATCAAAACACCTCCAGGGAGAGTCACGGCGGTTTTTTCCATTCCCTGATGCGAACCATGGCTTCCAAGAAGGTTTTGCCGAAACGTTATTCTGAATTGCCCGGGGATATTAAACTGGACCCGAAGAGCAAAATCCTTTTCTTCGGAGGCTGCGCGCCCTATTTTGACATGTTTTTCAGGCAAACCCTTGGTGTCCAGACATCAAATATTCTTACCGACAGTCTTCGGCTTCTGAATTTTTTTGATATTCAACCCAGGATTCTGGAAAACGAAAAATGCTGTGGCCACGACCTTTTGTGGTCCGGGGACAAGGAACATTTCATCCGCCTGGCCGGACTGAACGTCCAAACCCTGAATGATCTGGGGATTGAACAGGTGGTGACGGCCTGCCCCGAATGCCATCACACCCTGGCCCATGACTATGCCGGGCTGGGTTTAAATTCCGATATCAAAATAACCCATATTTACGACCTTTTGGAGAATGAAATCAACAAAGGGGCCGTGGGCTTCAAGAAAATCCACAAGAACATCACGTATCAAGATTCCTGCCGCCTGACCCGATTTGAAGACCAGGGAAGTCTTCCCAGAAAGCTCATTAATAGACTTAAGCCCGATGCTTTCAATGAAATGCAGGAAAGTAACCGAGGAGCCATATGCTGCGGGAACAGCGCCTGGGTGGGTTGTGATGCTTACAGCAAGGCCCTTCAAGTCAAGCGACTGAAGCAAACCCGGCAAAACGGCAATGATCTTCTGGTGACATCATGCCCCAAATGCCAGATTCATCTTCGATGCGCCATGGAAGATCCTTTTCTGGGAGAAGAATTGAAAATAGATATGATAGATCTTACCGGTATCATGGCAAAAACCATCTACTGGACTTAATTTTAATTGAGGAAAACCAATGGAAGCAACCAAGAAAATCAACATCACTGAAGCAGACAAAAAAGAATCCAAAATAGGCGTTTATGTCTGCCACTGCGGCCTGAACATCGCCCAGACCGTGGATTGCCCCGGGGTATCCCGAATGGCGTCCAACCTTGAGAATGTCTTTGTTTCAAAGGATATCCGGTATGCCTGTTCTGAACCGGGCCAGAAAGAAATCCGGGACGATATTTTGGAACACGGCCTGGATCGGGTTGTGATGGCCTCCTGCTCCCCCAGGCTCCATGAACCCACATTCCGGCAGATGATGGAGGATGCCGGACTAAACCCTTTCCTCCTGGAAATGGCCAATCTTCGGGAGCAGTGCAGCTGGGTCCACATGCATGACCATGAAGGAGCCACGGAAAAAGCCTTTGACCTGGTTAAAATGGCAGTTTCAAGGTCCAGGTCTTTGGAGCCCCTGTTTGCGGAAACCGTTCCGTTGACCAAGAGGGCGATGATCATCGGCGGCGGGGTTGCCGGTATACAGTCGGCCCTGGATCTTGCGGATTCCGGCTATGATGTGGTGCTGGTGGAAAAAAAGCCCTCCATCGGCGGCATCATGGCCCAGTTGGACAAAACCTTTCCCACCATGGATTGCAGCATCTGAATCCTCGGGCCGAAAATGACGGATGTCGGTCGACATCCCAAAATTACACTTCACACCCTTTCCGAAGTGGTGGAAGTCAAAGGCTATGTGGGCAATTTCAAAGTGAAAGTTCTGAAAAAAGCCCGGTATGTGGATGAAGCCCAGTGTACTTCCTGTGGCGAATGCGTCAAGGTTTGCCCGGTAGTGCGTCCGGATGAGTTCAACCTGGGACTTTCCTCCAGAAAGGCCATTTATTCACCTTTTCCCCAGGCGGTTCCTGCGGCCTACGCCATCAACATCAATGAATGTTTAGGACACAATCCCTCGGTCTGCTCAAAATGCCTGGATGTCTGTGAAAAGAAATGCATCAATTTTCACATGTCCGACGAAGAAATCGTTGAAGAAGTGGGGGCCATCATCGTGGCCACGGGTTTTACCCCCTATGATCCAAGGGAAATGGATGAATACGGCTATACACGATTTGAAAATGTTCTCACCAGCCTGGAATTTGAACGTCTAGTCAATGCCGGAGGCCCGTCAAAAGGTGAACTGATCAGGCCTACGGATCTCGCGACCCCCAAATCCGTGGGTTTTATCCAATGCGTGGGATCACGGTCCGCTGCCAAGGGTGGTGAGTACTGCTCCAATACCTGCTGTATGAATACCATAAAAAGCACCCTGGTGATCAAGGAGCATTACCCGGATGTGGAAGTCAAAGTATTCTACATCGATATTCGGGCCTTCGGCAAAGGTTTTGAGGATCTTTACAAACGTAGCAAACGCCAGGGAGTGAAGTATATTCGTGGACTTCCGGGATCTACGGAGGAACTTGCGGATCAAAGCATTCGAATTGCCGTGGAGGATACGGTTTCCGGCAAAGTGGAATTCCATGACCTGGAAATGCTTGTCCTGGCTATTGGCTCCCAGCCCAATAAATCCAACCGGAAGATTCAGGAAATGCTGGGGCTCCAGCTGACCCCGGACGGTTTCTTTTTAGAGGCCCATCCCAAGCTTCAACCCGTGGACGCGGCCACCCGGGGAGTATTTTACGCCGGATGTGCCGAGGGTCCCAAAGACATCAAGGAATGCGTGACCCAGGCTTCCGCTGCCTCTGGTCGGGCCATTCGCCTGATGCACAAAGGGGAAATCATCACTGAGCCCATCACGTCCGTGGTCATAGCCGAAAAATGTAAGGTCTGCGGCATCTGCGCTGACGTCTGCCCCTACAACGCCATCAAGGTGGACAAGCAGAAGAAGACCCCGGCGGTGGTGAATTCTGCAGCCTGCGCCGGGTGCGGCACCTGTGCCGCGGAATGCCCTTTTGACGCCATTTCCATGAACCACTTCACGGACACCCAGATCCTCAATCAGGTCAACGCCATGCTGGATACCCGGCCGGATTCGAAAATTCTGGTATTCGCCTGCAACTGGTGCTCCTATGCCGGAGCGGATTATGCAGGCGTTTCCAGGCTCCAATATCCGCCCAATGTCCGAATCATTCGGACCATGTGCTCCGGACGAGTGGATGAAGACTTCATCTGGGAAGGGTTTGAAAAAGGCGCTCCGGTGATTCTGGTTTCAGGATGCCATTTCGGCGACTGCCATTATATCGATGCCAACCACTGGACGGAAAAACGGGTTCTGAAAGTCAAGGAGAAGATGGAAAAACTGGGGATCCGTTCCGAACGCCTGCAGCTCAAATGGATTAGTGCGGCTGAAGGCATCATCTTCGCCAAGTTCATGAAAAAAATGGAGGCCCTGAGGCAAACGGTATCCCACAAGGAAATCGCCGAAACCATTGCCATTTTGAAAAACAGCCGAAAGAAAAAAGCGTCATGATCTGATGAAGTACATTGCCGATTTTCATGTTCATTCAAAATATTCCAGGGCCACGGCGAGAAACCTTGATCTTGAGCATCTCTATATCGCTGCCCGGATCAAAGGGATCACCGTGGTGGGAACCGGGGATTTCACTCACCCGGCCTGGTTTGGGGAAATACTTGAGAAACTGGAACCTGCGGAACCCGGCCTGTTCAAATTAAAGGAAAGCCTTACCGGAGAATGTGACCGTCAGGTCCCGGAGTCCTGCAAAGGCCCGGTGCGATTCATCCTGACCACGGAAATCAGCAATATCTACAAAAAAAACGACCGAACCCGTAAAAATCACAATCTCCTCTTTCTTCCGGACCTGGAGGATGCGAAAAGGCTGAACGCAAGGCTTGAGACCATCGGGAACATTCGTTCCGACGGCAGGCCGATTTTGGGCCTGGATGCAAGGCATCTTCTTGAAATTCTTCTTGAAGAAAGCCCGGAAGGTTTTCTGGTGCCGGCCCATATCTGGACTCCCTGGTTTTCCATGCTGGGCTCAAAATCCGGTTTTGATTCCATTGAAGAATGCTTTGAAGATCTTTCCTCTGAAATTTTTGCCGCAGAAACCGGCCTTTCTTCAGACCCGCCCATGAACCGGCGGTTATCCTCCCTGGATCGCATCACCCTGATCTCCAATTCCGATGCCCACTCCCCTTTCAATCTGGGGAGGGAGGCCAACCGTTTCCATACGGACCTTTCTTTTCATGGAATCAAAAAGGCTCTAAAAACCGGAAACCCTGAAGAATTCTTGGGAACTTTTGAATTCTACCCGGAAGAAGGAAAATATCATTTTGACGGCCATCGAAAATGTGGAATTTGTTTTGATCCACGAAAGAGCATAAGCCATAAAGGGCTTTGCCCGGAATGCGGTAAGCCCCTGACCCTTGGCGTTCTCTATCGGGTGGAAGAGCTTGCGGATCGAAAACCCGAAGAAATTCTCAAGACCAACCAGGATTATGCGAGTCTCATTCCCCTTGCCAGCATTCTTTCCGATCTCCTCGGGGTGGGACCCAAGTCGGGGAAAGTCATGGAATCCTACAACCATGCCATTCAAACATGGGGCCCGGAGCTGACCATCCTCCATGAATTGCCCATAGATGATCTTCATTCCTCAAAAATTCCTCTGCTGGGCGAAGCGGTTCTCCGAATGCGTGAGGGTCGGATTGATTTCCTGCCGGGGTATGACGGCGAATATGGAAAGGTGAATATTTTTACCCCTGAAGAAAGACAAAGTTTTTCGGACCAGAAACCCCTCTTTCGAGGTCTTACAAAAAATACCCCACGGAACAAAAAACCCGAAGCCCCAATGCCCAAGGCCACAAAGCATCCGAAAGCTGGTCCGAAAACCGTCCCACCGAAATCCATCAAGTTGGAGACACCGGATATTCCCCCGAAAGCAGTCTTATTCTCCCCGGACACCCCTTTGGATATCCTGGCCGATCTCAATGACAAGCAGCAGGCGGCGGTGAGGCACGGGGAAACCCCGCTTTTGATCTCAGCCGGTCCCGGCACGGGAAAAACCAGAACCATTACCTACAAAATGGTCCATCTCATATCGGCAAAAAATATCCCGCCTGAAAACATTTTGGCGGTAACGTTCACCAACAAGGCGGCTCAGGAAATGAAAGAAAGGCTCGCCGCTTTGTTGAAAAACAATCAAGACCTGCCGGAAGTCAACACCTTTCATGGATTCTGCAACAATCTTTTGTTCGAGTGTTCCAAACAAACCCAAACCACGGCCCATACTCTGATTGATGATGAAGATCAGCTCTTCATGATTTCCCGAGCGGTGGAAGTTGCCGGATTAAAAAAACCGCAAAGCCTGTCCCATGAGAAGATCAGGAGTTTCGTTGCCACGGCAAAGCAACAAATGCTTAATCCGAAAAGCGACCTCTCCGAAATCCTCCCCGAAGAGTATCGGAACACCTTCCCCCTGATCTACGGGAAGTACCAGGAGCTCCTGAATATCCAAGGTTTGATGGATTTTGAAGACCTGATCTTTCACACGGTGTGGCTTATGGAAACCCCTGAACACCCATACAGGAAATACGTCAAGACATATTCTCACGTTTTCGTGGATGAGTATCAAGATCTGAATCACGGGCAATACCGAATCATCAAAGCCCTTTGTCCCACGGGTGAAAATCTTTGCGTAATCGGTGATCCGGACCAGTCCATTTATGGGTTCAGAGGGTCCGATCCTGCCTATTTCAAAGCATTCATGATGGATTTTCCAGGGGCTGAGCAAATCACCCTGGACCGAAATTACCGCTCCTGTGAAACCATTTTAAAAGGGTCCAAGCAAATCCTGGGAAAAAACAGGGAGAATCCCGAAGAACTGAAACTCTATTCCGGCATTCAGGGTGTAAAAACGCTGGGAGTGATCTCCTCTCCAACGGAAAAAAGTGAGGCGGTAAGCATTGGCAAACGAATCGAACAACTGGTGGGTGGCCTGGGTTTCCATTCCATGGATTTTGGTTTAAAAGGCGAGCCATCCCATGGCAGGGAAAGAAGTTTTTCCGATTTCGCCCTTTTATACAGGACCCAAAGCCAGGGCAGGATATTGGCGGACGCATTGATGAAAGCCAACATTCCGTGCAGAATGGCCAGCAGAAGCGCCATGTTCAATCTAAAAGGCATCCGGGAGCTGATCTCCTTTTTACGATTGATGGAGGACAAAGGGACCCTGACTGATTTGGAAAGGATCGGAAGACTCCCGAACTCAGGTCTTGGGTTAAAAGCCCTGGAATCTTTCAAGTCATGGTTTTTTCAAAACTCCATGACCGTGAGTGAAGCCCTGACCCATGTAAGACGCCTTCCCGTGGAATCTATTCCACCATCCTTCCAGGCGAAACTTGATCGTTTTGCAGGAATGCTTTCTAAAACCAGGGAAACCTTGAAAAATGATCCTGTTCAGACCAAAATCAATCGTTTGGCCGAACTCCCTATTCTTAACCCCTTGACTTCAAACCATCCGGAAATGAAGGATTCCTTGGCACATCTACTGAATATCGCCTCTGCCTACGGGCATGACAGCCATTCTTTTCTTTGCGGTTTGGCCCTTAAAACAGATGTGGATTTTTATGACCCCAGGGCGGAAAGCGTAACGCTTATGACCCTTCACGCATCAAAAGGGTTGGAGTTTCCGGTGGTCTTTATCTGCGGATGTGAAGAAGGATTGATCCCTTTTATCAGATTTGAAGGGACCGAACCGGATCCCGAAGAAGAAAGGCGCCTGTTTTATGTGGCCATGAC
>Ga0180732_1001945_pt1 | contig 11727 bp, 10 predicted proteins | sample KR11_01MetaG_FD_148674 | JGI IMG/M metagenome (GOLD analysis project Ga0180732, IMG submission 148674) | Groundwater microbial communities from the Olkiluoto Island deep subsurface site, Finland - KR11_0.1 MetaG | ecosystem: Environmental > Aquatic > Deep subsurface > Groundwater | place...
ACACGTCTGGACGCGGCAGAACGCGGTTATATGCGCCAGGCGCGGCAAGCCGGATTGGGAGACGGCCTGGCCATCCCGGTCTTCGGGCCGAATGGCCGTAACGGATATTACGCCGCCGGTTTTGACAAGGACGCTCCGCGCCCGGACGAGTCCGTCGTCTCGGAGCTTCATGCCGCCTGCCAATTCGCGCACCTGCGCTTCTGCGATCTGATCCTGCAGTCCCTGCCGGAATCCGTGACGCTGTCGCAGCGCGAACGCCAGATCCTCGGATATGTCGTGCGCGGCCAATCCAACCAGATGATCGCGGACAAACTCAGTCTGTCCGCCAATACGGTCGATACCTATGTCCGGCGCTGTTTCGACAAGCTGGACGTCCATGACCGGGTAACAGCCGGCCTGCGCGGGTTGGCGCTGGGGCTGGTCGCGTGATCGGCAGGATGCGGCAGGATTTCTGCAGCAGTGTCACGGATTCCCGTGGCAAACCTCGTCCCCGGCGCCCTTACCTGTCTCCCATGAGCTGGATTGATATCATCACGAACGAACTGCCGCGTTTGCGGCTGTACGCGTCCGCCGCGCTGGGCAGCACCGCCAGCGGCGATCTTGCCGTGGAGGCCGCGCTTGCCACGATCTTTGCGCAGCACCTGCCCGACCCGCCCGAGCGCGTGGTTCTGTTCAGGCGGCTCGACCACCAGGCCCGGCGCACCAGCCCGATGCCGGACAGCGAGCGGGAAGAGCTGCTGAAGCATGTCGGCGGGTTCGCACCTGTCGAAGCTGCCGAAATCGTCCGGTGGGGCGGCCGCGCGCTGCGGCGTTCAGCGGGCTGAGGCAATCGCGTCGCGCTGGGCGGCAAACAACGTGTTGCAGCCCTTTTCCGCCAGCACGATCATCGCCTCGAGCTCCGGCCGCGTCATCGGGCGCGATTCACCTGTGCCCTGCACTTCGATGAAACCGCCATCCGAACTCATCACCACGTTCATGTCGGCTTCGCCGCTGGAATCTTCCGGATAATCGACATCGAGAACCGGCTGGTTCTGGAACAGGCCGACCGAGATGGCCGCCGCCTGTTTCTGCACCGGGTCCGCCTTGATCACGCCTTCGCGCTGCAGGTACCGGCAGGCAATGGCGAGCGCGACAAAGCCGCCGGTGATCGAGGCGGTGCGCGTGCCGCCATCGGCCTGCACCACATCGCAGTCGATGGTGATCGTGTTTTCGCCGAGGGCTGTCAGATCGATGACCGAACGCATCGAGCGGCCGATCAGGCGCTGGATCTCCTGCGTCCGGCCGGACTGCTTGCCTTGCGCCGCTTCGCGCCGGCCGCGTGTGTGCGTCGCGCGCGGCAGCATCCCGTACTCGCCGGTCACCCAGCCCTGCCCCTTACCTTTCATCCAGCCCGGAACGCCCTTTTCCCAGCTCGCCGTGCACAATACGTGCGTGTGGCCGAACTTCGCCATGCACGATCCCTCGGCATAGCGGGTCACCCCGGTTTCGAGGACAATCGGGCGCAATTCGTCAAAAGCGCGCCCGGACGGGCGGAGAAGGCTGGGCATGTCGCGGAATCCTTATAGGTTCCGGCCTGATTTGCGGGTTTTGTGCGGCATGTCCACACCCAAAGGACGCGCCAGGGGAGTGAGGGGCCGAACATGGCAAGTGATATCGAGATAGCGCGGGCGGCGAAGAAGCTGCCGGTCAGCGAAGTTGCCGGACGGTTGGGCGTGACCGCCGCCGACCTGATCCCCTATGGCCACGACAAGGCCAAGCTCTCGGCCCGGTTCATCCGCAACCTCCGCCCCAACACCCTCGGCAAGCTGATCCTCGTGACCGCCATCAGCCCGACCGCCGCCGGCGAAGGCAAGACCACAACCTCGGTGGGGCTTGCCGATGCCCTCAACCGGATCGGCGAAAAGACGATGCTCTGCCTGCGTGAACCCTCGCTTGGCCCCTGTTTCGGCAGCAAGGGCGGCGCAACCGGCGGCGGACTCGCACAGGTCGTGCCGATGGACGACATCAACCTGCACTTCACCGGCGACTTCCATGCGATCACCTCGGCGCACAACCTGCTCGCCGCGATGGTCGACAACCACATCCACTGGGGCCACACGCCGCGCATCGATCCGGCGCGCGTTACCTGGCGGCGTGTGATCGACATGAATGACCGCAGCCTGCGCGCGGTCGTGTCCGGCCTCGGCGGACCCGGCAACGGCACGCCGGCCGAAACCGGTTTTGACATCACGGTGGCGTCGGAGGTGATGGCCATCCTCTGCCTCGCCCGCGACGCCGCAGACCTCGAAGCGCGCCTCGCCCGAATCATCGTCGGCTACACGCGCGAGCGCGAAGCGGTCACGGCGGCCGACATTCACGCCGTCGGCGCGATGATGGTCCTGCTGAAAGACGCCCTGCTGCCCAACCTCGTGCAGACGCTGGAAAACAATCCGGCGCTGATCCATGGCGGCCCGTTCGCGAACATCGCGCATGGCTGCAATTCGGTGATCGCCACTCACGGCGCCCTGCGCATGGCAGACTTTGTCGTCACCGAGGCTGGTTTCGGCGCAGACCTCGGCGCGGAGAAATTCTTCAACATCAAATGCCGCCAGGCCAACCTGGTGCCGGATGCGGCGGTGCTGGTGGCGACCGTCCGCGCCCTGAAGATGCACGGCGGGTTGACCAAGGACGATCACGCCACCGTCAGCTACAGCGCGCTGCAATCCGGCCTCGCCAATCTCGGCCGCCATATCGAGAACCTTCGCTTATTCGGCGTTCCGGTGATCGTGGCCGTGAACCGCTTCACCACCGATACGTCCGGCGAAATCGCCGCGATCGAAGCCTATTGCGCCAAGGCGGGCGTGCCGGTGGCGCTGTGCACGCACTGGGCGGAAGGCGGGCGCGGCGCCGAAGGGCTGGCCCGCGCGATCGTCGAGCTTACCGCCAAACGCCCGGAACCGTTCGCCCTGCTCTATCCGGACGAGATGCCGCTGTTCGAAAAGATCGAAACCGTTGCCCGGCGCATCTACCGCGCTGCGCGGGTCGAGGCGCCGCGCGCGGTGATCAGCCAGCTGAAGGGCTGGGAGGCGGCCGGGTTCGGCAACCTTCCCGTCTGCATGGCCAAGACGCAGTACAGTTTCTCCACCGACCCCTTGCTGCTCGGCGCGCCGGAGGATCATGTCGTGCGGGTGCGCGAAGTGCGCCTCTCCGCCGGCGCCGGCTTCATCATCGCCCTTTGCGGAGACATCATGACCATGCCGGGCCTGCCGCGCCACCCAGCCGCCGAGGGCATGCACCTCAACCCGGCCGGTCAGATCGAAGGCCTGCACTGAATAGTCGCCTCAAAGCGTGCGGCCTATTGAACCCGGACGCTGCGCTCCTTACTCCATGAGCATGGCCGAGCGTTTCGAAACAGAATCCCTGATGCAGCGCCTCGACCAGCGCTCCCGCGACATATTCCGGGAGATTGTCGAGGGCTATCTCGCAAGCGGCGAACCGGTCGGCTCGCGCACCCTGTCGAAAGGCGGCATCCACCTTTCCCCGGCCTCCATCCGCAATGTGATGGCCGACCTTGCCGAACTCGGCCTGCTCGACGCGCCCCATATCTCCGCCGGCCGGACGCCCACCCACAAGGGCCTGCGCCTGTTCGTCGATGGCTTCCTGGAATACGGCGAACCCTCGAAACTCGACAAGAAAGCCATCGACGACCGCCTGGCCGCTGCCGGCGCGGACCTTGAAGGCGTTCTGGGTGAAGCCTCGGACATTCTGTCCGGCCTCACGGGCGGGGCCGGCCTCGTCTCCTCGCCCACCCGCGATGCCCCGGTGCGGCATGTCGAGTTTGTCCCGCTGACGGGCGGCGATGCGCTGTGCGTTCTGGTGACCGAAGACGGCGATGTGGAAAACCGGTTCATCAAGGTGCCGGACGGGCTGCCCCTCACCACGCTGATCGAGGCGGGCAACTACCTGTCCACACGGCTCAAGGGCCGCACGCTGGCGGAAGCCACGAGCGAAGTGCGCGAGGAATTGCGCACCCGCCGCGCCGCGCTCGACACCGCCGCAACCGCGCTCGTCGAAGCCGGCCTCGCCCAATGGGGCGGCGAAGCGCCCGGCCGGGGCCGCAGCCTGATCGTGCGCGGGCGCGCCAACCTGCTCGAAGACGCTAAGGCGGCCGACGATCTCGACCGTGTCCGCCAGCTGTTCAACGAGCTTGAACGCCAGCAAAGCCTGCTGGAAATACTCGACACGACCCGGGGCGCGGAAGGCGTGCGCCTGTTCATCGGCTCGGAAAACAGGCTTTTCCCGCTCTCGGGTTCAAGTGTGATTGTGGCTCCCTATATGGGAGGCACGAAGCAGGTTATCGGGGCACTCGGCGTGATCGGGCCTACACGGCTGAATTATGCCCGCGTTATCCCGATGGTGGATTATACCGCAAAAGTGGTTGGCGAGATCCTCGCTGGCCGGCGCGGCAAGGATGGGAAGTCATGAGCGATACATCGAACACGGGCGACGCCGCCGATCTTGAGAACGCACCCGGCACCGAAGACGCCGCCACGCCGGCGCCGTCACCTGAAGCGGTGATCGCCGCGCTGGAAGCCGAAAAGCGCGAACTGCATGACAAGTTCCTGCGCCTCTTCGCCGACCTCGACAACACCCGCAAGCGGGCCGAGCGCGAAGTCGCCGAAGCGCGCGTCTATGCCATCGGCAAGTTCGCGGGCGACCTTTTGAACGTCGCCGACAATCTCGCTCGCGCCCTCGCCGCCCTGCCCGACGCCGAGCGCGAGACCCTCACCGACGCCGGCAAGAACCTGCTCGGCGGCATCGAGATGACGGAGAAGGAACTGCACACGGTCCTGACGCGCTACAACGTGGTGCAGGTCGACGCCGCCCCCGGCGCCGCGTTCGACCCGAACGTGCATCAGGCCGTCGCGCAGATCCCGTCCGACCAACCCGCCGGCACCATCGCCCAACTCTTCCAGCCCGGCTGGCGCATCGGCGAACGCACGCTGCGCGCCGCCATGGTCGCCGTCAGCGCAGGCGCGGCGAACTGAGGAAACGGCTCTGGTGCACTTCGGCCTTCGGCCTCACTGCACCCTACGCGGTGTGCCGGATGTAGGGCGCAGTGAGCGCAGCGAAGTGCACCAACTAGCCAATATTACTCCCCCACCACCTTCCACGCCGTGACGGTGCCCGGTGTCCAGTTCGGCACGATCACGATATCTTCGAACACGGAGAGATCGTTCTGCAGGATGCCGGCTTCTTTCGTGTCGATCAGCTTGGTGACCACGCCGTCCGCGCTGACATGGTGGATCTCGCCCGGCCAGCTGGACACGAGATAGCCGCCGCCCGGCACGAGGCCAACGCCGTCCGCATCCACCATGCCGGCCGCAATCACCGTCTCGGCGTCCGGCCCGCGGAAGTCGATCAGCTTGCCCTCGGTCATCGTGGTGATCAGCAACCGGTCACCGTCGCCGAGAATGCCGTTGATACCCGCCCAGCCCTCGGACGCGGCGAACACGCTCGCGCTTTCCAGCGTGATCTTGTGGATCGTCGCGGTGCCTGAATCGGACACCAGCACATCCCCCTTCCAGACGGTCATGTCGTTCAGGAAGCCGGCGCCCTCGATCAGCACCTTGCCCTTGGCCTCGCCGGTTGCGGCATCGAACAGAGCCACGCCGTCCCGGTCGGCCGCGTACAGCACGCCGTCCATCACCGTGAGGCCCGCCGGGGCATCCATGCCCACGGCAAACTTCGCGGACGCCAGCGAGCCGTCGGCGTTCAGCTTCGAGATATAGCCGTTGCCGTCCCTGGCATCTTCCGGGCCCGGACCGATATTGGAGATGAAATAGCCCCCGCCCGGCGCCAGCGCGGCGCCTTCCGGCGTTTCAAACCCGCTCGCCGTCCACAGCAGCTCCAGTGAACCGGGGACCGGCGCGGGCGGCGTTACCTCTCCTTCCGGCACGGGCAGTTGCGGCTCGGTCGGGGCCGGCTGACCGCAGGCCGCCAGGGCCGCCGCCGAGACGGCCAGAATCAGAAGGTTGCGCATGCGTGTGTCTCCCCGGGCATTTTGCCTGCGGGAACTATGACATGACTTTCCGCCCGGGGGCCAGAGACCAACCCGGCCGGAACACGTCCAGGACGAGCACGCCCAGCAGGCCGGACATCACCAGCGGCGGCATCACCAGCAGGACGTCGGGCCGCCCGGCCAGCGGGGTCCAGAGCGGCAGGGCCATCACCAGCGCGCCGCCCGCCGCCGTCCACCCATCCGTCCGCCGGCCCGCCGCGAGGCTTGCGGCGATCATCGCCAGCAAAGCGCCGAGATCATAGTTGAACGCATAGGGCGTCAGCACGAACGTGGCCGCCAGCACCAGCCGCGCCCGCGTCCAGTCATCCGGCGCCCGCCACAGCGCCGCGAGCGCCGCCAGCCCGAGCGGCAAGGTGAGCGCGAGATGCAAGGCGAGCGCAAGATCGGCGCCGATCCCGAGCGCCCGCAAGGCGGCGAACCAGGTCGGTATCATGGTGAGGAACAGGCCCTCCCAGTGCGATGCGACGAAGCGTTGGTAGGGCAATGTGTCGGTAAAGAAGGCGCGCCAGATCCCGGGGCCGAAGACCAGCAGCGACAGTCCCGCCAGAAGGGCGGCGAAGATCGCCGCCCAGGCGATCACCGCAAAGCGCCGCTCCGCCAGCAACAGTACCGGGACCAGCAGGCCGAGCTGGGGTTTCAGGGTCAGCAGCGCGATCATCAGACCCGCCGCCATCGGCCGGGACCCCCGCCAGAGCAGCGCCTGCAGGAAGGCCGCCCCGAAGAAGAAGCCGTTCTGTCCGGCAATCACCTGCAAGATGAGGAAAGGGAGCAGCAAGACCACGACCAGCCCGAAGCCGGATCCCGCCCCGTCCCCTTCCCGGTTCCGCACAAGACTGCGCACGGTCCACAGAAACCAGCCACCGCTCGCAAGCAGGAATACCGCATACGCCGCCGGATAGGGCATCAGGCCGAGCGGCGCCGCCACGAACAGGAACGGCGGCGGATAGGACCAGTTCCGGATCTCCATCCCCTGCAGGCCAAACGCGGCCTCAAGGGCCGCCTGATGCGTCTCCTGCCGGAACAGCGGCGTCACATCGCCCGCCAGGGCCAATTTGCCCGCCAGCCAGTAGTTCGCCAGGTCGCGGTTCGCAAAGGCCGGCTGCGGGTCGCTGCCCGCCAGCCCGGCCAGCACCTGCGCTAGCTGGGGCAGCCAGAAGGCCGCATTGGCCGCGCACAGCAGCAGCATCAGGCCGAGGAGGCGCCCCTGCCCGGCGCCGGGCAGCCCCCCGTCAGGTCTGGTCATGCTCTGCCTGTCCATGCGCCCGCCTGCAATCTCTGCACGCCCCAAACTAGGCCTCCGGGTTTAAGAATTTCTCATCCGGCAGGGCAATCCGGCGTTTCGTGCCCGTCCGGCCCTCAAAGGCGGCAGAAATCCCGGACGCGGCAGATCGTCCGGCGCGTCCTAATGTGCATCTCCCCCTTGAGCGGTGGGGTATTCTTCCCATATCGCAAACCGAACAGGTGAGTGGCGTCAAAACCCGTCCTCACCGCTCAAAACGTGAAACTTGATAGAGCCATTGGCGGCCGGGGCTGCTGAGCAGACCGAACCCAAACCCCGCGAACGGCAGCTGACAGAAGAGAGAGACAGTATGAGCAAGATCATTGGCATCGACCTCGGCACCACGAACTCGTGCGTGGCCGTCATGGAAGGCGGCGAAGCAAAGGTCATCGAGAACGCCGAAGGCAATCGCACCACCCCGTCGGTGGTCGCCTTTACCGAAGGCGGCGAGCGCCTCATCGGCCAGCCTGCCCGCCGGCAGGGTGTGACCAACCCGGATTTCACCTTCTACGCCATCAAGCGCCTGATCGGGCGCACCTTTGATGACCCGACGGCCCAGAAGGACAAGGCGATGAGCCCCTTCGGCATCGTCAAGGCGCCGAACGGCGACGCCTGGGTCAAGGGCCGCGACAAGGACTACTCCCCACAGGAAATCTCGGCCTTCATTCTCACCAAGATGAAAGAGACGGCCGAGGCCTATCTCGGCTCGAAAGTGACGCAGGCCGTCATCACCGTCCCCGCCTACTTCAACGACGCCCAGCGTCAGGCCACCAAGGACGCTGGCAAGATCGCCGGCCTCGAAGTGCTGCGCATCATCAACGAGCCGACGGCGGCCGCCCTCGCCTACGGCCTCGACAAGAGCGGCAACAAGACCATCGCGGTCTATGACCTCGGCGGCGGCACGTTCGACGTCTCGCTGCTCGAGATCGGCGACGGCGTGTTCGAAGTGCTGTCCACCAACGGCGACACCTTCCTCGGCGGCGAGGACTTCGACATCCGTATCGTCGATTTCCTGGCAACCGAGTTCAAGAAGGAACAGGGCATCGACCTGAAGACCGACAAGCTCGCCCTGCAGCGCCTCAAGGAAGAGGCCGAGAAGGCGAAGAAAGAGCTGTCGTCCACCACCCAGTATGAAGTGAACCTGCCCTTCATCACGGCGGATGCGACCGGCCCGAAACACCTCAACATCAAGCTGACGCGCGCCAAGTTCGAAAGCCTGGTTGAAGACCTCGTCAAGCGCACGATCGATCCCTGCCAGAAGGCGCTCAAGGACGCCGGCAAGACCCCGGCCGACATTGACGAAGTCGTCCTCGTCGGCGGCATGACCCGCATGCCGGCCGTTCAGGAAGCGGTGAAGAAATTCTTCGGCAAGGAGCCCCACAAGGGCGTCAACCCGGATGAAGTCGTCGCCATCGGCGCCGCGATCCAGGGCGGCGTGCTGCAAGGCGACGTCAAGGACGTGGTCCTGCTCGACGTCACCCCGCTCTCGCTCGGCATCGAAACGCTCGGCGGCGTGTTCACGCGCCTGATCGAACGCAACACCACGATCCCGACGAAGAAGTCGCAAGTCTTCTCGACGGCTGATGACAACCAGCCAGCGGTGACCATCAAGGTCGCCCAGGGCGAGCGCGAAATGTCTGCGGACAACAAGCAGCTCGGCCAGTTCAACCTTGAAGGCATCGCCCCGGCCCCGCGCGGCCTGCCGCAAATCGAGGTGACGTTCGACATCGACGCCAACGGCATCGTGTCGGTCTCGGCGAAGGACAAGGCCACCGGCAAGGAACAGCAGATCACCATCCAGGCGGATGGCGGTCTCTCCGAAGCCGACATCAAGAAGATGATGGCCGAAGCCGAAGCCAATGCCGGCGCCGACAAGGCGCGCCGCGAACTGGTCGAAGCCAAGAACCATGCCGAGGCGCTGATCCATCAGACCGAGAAGCAGGTCATCGAGCACGCCGACAAGGTGTCGGACGCGGTGAAAGGCGAAATCGAATCGGCCATTGCCGATCTGAAGACCGCCGCTGCCGGTGACAACGCCGCCGACATCCAGGCCAAGCACCAGGCCCTGATGACCGCCGCAATGAAACTCGGCGAGGCCATCTATGCCGCCGCCGGCACCGCCGCTGCCGAAGCCGACGGCGCCAAGGATGACGGCGTGGTGGACGCGGACTTCGAGGAAGTCGACGACGCCAAGAGCGCGTAAGCGGCTCTCGTCCTGACACAGACAAAACCCCGCTGGAGCAATCCGGCGGGGTTTTTCTTTTGACTTCCGCTCATCCCCGCGCAGGCGGGGATGAGCGGTATCAGGCTTCCACCACTTCGCTCACCCACCGCCGACTGGGCCGCCTTCGCCATCTCAAATGATCACAACCACCTTCCCCGTCGCCTTGCGGTCCATCAGCTCACGGATGGCTTCGCCGCCGCGTTCCAGCGGATAGGTGTTGGAAACATGCGGGCGGATCTTGCCAGCGCCGTAGAGCGCGAACAGTTCCTTGACGTTCTGCGCATGCGCCTTCGGGTCTCGCGCCACGGCGGCGCCCCAGAACACGCCGCGCACGTCGCAGCTTTTCAGCAAGGTCAGGTTCAGCGGCAGCTTCGGTATGCCGGCCGGGAAGCCGATCACCAAGAAGCGACCTTCCCAGTTCAGCGCGCGCACGGCCGGTTCGGCATAGTTGCCGCCGACCCCGTCATACACGATGTCCACCCCGCCGCCGGAAATCGCCTTGATGTCGTCGGCGAACTTCTTCTGCCCGTCGCGGTCGAGCTCTGCCGCATAGACGAGGCCGAGGTCTGCGCCTTTCGAGAGGCAGAAATCGACCTTCGCCTGGGTCGAGGCGGCCGCGATCACCTTCAGGCCCATCGCCTTGCCAAGTTCGACTGCCGCAATGCCGACCCCGCCGGCCGCGCCGAGCACCAGCAACGTCTCGCCCGGCTTCGGATCGGCCCGGTCCTTCAGCGCGTAATAGGACGTGCCATAGGTCATCATGAACGCCGCCGCCTCGTCGAACGGCATGCTGTCCGGGATCGGCATCACGCCGTGACCGCCCGCGACGGCATATTCCGCCATCCCGCCGCTGCCCACCGAGGCCAGCACCCGGTCGCCCGGTTTCACATGGCTGACGCCCTCGCCCAGCGCCGAGACGAGGCCGGCCACTTCGCCGCCCGGCGAAAACGGACGCGGCGGCTTGAACTGGTAGAGGTCCTGGATCATCAGCGAATCAGGGAAGTTCACCCCGCAGGCCTTCACCTCGATCAGCACCTGGCCCTTGCCCGGCGTGGGCACGGCCACATCTTCGATCACGAGGGCCTCCGGCCCGCCCACGGTTTTCGACAGCACGGCTTTCATGCGCCACTCCCTTCACGGCTTGTTGTTTGTCCGCCCTGACGGTAGCCATGCGCCACACCCACGCCAAGCCTGACGCGAGGGGAAAGAGGCAAAAGAGATGGCAAAGATCTGGGCACTGGCCCTGCATGGCGGCGCGGGACCGATCTTCGGGCGCGACTATTCCCCGGAAGAGGCCCACATCCGCGGCCTGTTGCGGGACGGCGCAGACCGTCTGGCGGCCGGCGAGGCGGCGCTCGACGTGGTGGAAGCGATGGTGATGGAGCTTGAAGCCTCCGGGCTCTACGTCGCCGGGCGCGGCGCCAGCCCGAACACTGCCGGTCACTGGGAGCTTGACGCCGCCATCATGGACGGGCGCACCCGCCGCGCCGGCGCCGTCGGCGCGCTGCAGGGCTTCGAGAGCCCCGTTCAGGCCGCCCGCGCCGTGATGGAGCGCACCCCCAACGTGATGCTCGTCGGCCAGGGCGCGGCCCACCTGGCCGCCGCCGCAGGCCTCGCCCGCGTGACGGATCCCGCCAGCTATTACGGCGCGGTCGACGAGGACACCGTCCAGGAAGACGTCCCGCCCCCCGGCGCGAACATGGGCACCGTCGGCGCCGTCGCGCTTGATCATTACGGCGACCTCGCCGCCGCCACGTCCACAGGCGGCGTCCTCTCCAAGACGCCCGGCCGCATCGGTGACACGCCGATCATTGGCGCCGGCACCTGGGCGGACGAACGCTGCGCGGTCTCCTGCACCGGCCTCGGCGAGTATTTCATCCGCGCCAACGCCGCCGCCGATGTCTCGGCCCGCATCCGCTATGGCAACCAACCTTTCGGCGCATCGGTCCAGGGGGCGCTGGACGACGTCAAACGCCTCGGCGGCAATGGCGGCATGATCGCGGTCTCCGCAGCCGGCGAGCTCGCCTGGGGCTTCAACTCCTCCGGCCTGAAACGCGGCCTCGCCGACTCGCGCGGCCGGTTCGACGTGGCGACCTTCCTGTGAGCACCCTGTTCTGGATACTCGTCGCCGGGCTCAGCTTTGCCGTGCTCCTCGCGGCGCAG
>Ga0180732_1001946_pt1 | contig 11726 bp, 12 predicted proteins | sample KR11_01MetaG_FD_148674 | JGI IMG/M metagenome (GOLD analysis project Ga0180732, IMG submission 148674) | Groundwater microbial communities from the Olkiluoto Island deep subsurface site, Finland - KR11_0.1 MetaG | ecosystem: Environmental > Aquatic > Deep subsurface > Groundwater | place...
CCCCCCTTGAGGAGGAAGACGAATGAGAAAAGAAACCTGGCTTAAACGATTTCGGGAATCAGGCGATCTCAAAGGACACGCGAACGCGTACCTGGACTATTTAAGTCAAAAGGGATTGAGTCCAAAAACCGTTTATCATCAATACCATTTCCTGAAACGATTCGTTGGTTGGTGTGACGATGGAAAAGCGGACACCCTGTTAAACCTGACGTTGGAAACTCTTGAGGCTTACCAGGTGTGGCTGATTCAGGCGCCCATCGGCTTAAAAGAGGAAACCCTGCGACCCAAAAGCGCCAGACTGAATTTACAAGCGGTAAAACGATTTCTCAAATGGTGTCAGCGAACAGGCGACCTCTTTGAGAATCCAGCGGTTTATTTAACACTTGGGGAATCAAAACCCTCAAGGCTCAAGGAGTGTTTAACCGAAAGGGAGATAAATTCCCTTCTATCCTTTCCCGATCCTTCAACTAAAATCGGGTTAAGAGACAAAACCATGCTTGAGGTCCTGTATTCCACGGGCATTCGTAAAAGTGAGCTGTTGGGTCTGGATCTCTCAGACATCGATTTCCCCGGTGGAATCCTGACCATCAGAAACGGCAAGGGAAACAAACAGCGGCTTGTTCCCATCGGAGAGAGAGCGTTGGACTGGACAAAAACCTACCTGGCTCAATCCAGACCCAAGTTTGAAAAAACTCCCCATTCGGCTTTGTTTTTAAGCCAGGGAAACAAACGCGTGGATGTGGGACCGGTCACAAACGTCATTCAAAAAGCGAAAGACAGGTTTCATATCAAAAAGTGGGGAAACGCCCATCTGATAAGGCATACCATGGCGACGCTGATGTTAAGGAATGGGGCGGATTTAAGAGTTATCCAGGAGATCCTGGGGCATAGCGGCATTAACACAACCCTGATTTACACCCATTTGGATATTTCGGACCTGAAAAAAGTCCACAAAAAAACCCATCCCGCGGAACAGGGAACCTCAAAAGGCTTGCTGTTTTAGCTTCACGCCCCAACCAACCGATCAGGCGAGAAACCTGATCGGCGCCCCTTCCCTAACAGCTTGCGAAGTGATATAAAAAAGCTGTGAAAACAAAGAAAAAAACCAATCTGAAAAACAGAAAATCAATACAGGAAAAAATTTACTTTGGAAACTTCCGACATCCTTAAAATCAAAACCCCAGATCTGAGTTTTTTTCCATTTGATTCCTGGAACGAAAAACAGCGCTTGGGAAATTTCTCAAGCCGGAACCATCTACTTCTGCACAAGGTGGACGGTTTCACCGAGGATGAGAAACTCTGGTACTTCCACCCCATCGCCTTTGTACAGCATTTGAAGAGGATTGTTGCTTCTACTTTTCCTTTTGAAAAATTGAATAGAGAAGTACATTCCGTGTTCGTGCACTGCTCCGATTCAGACAGACCAGAACATGATTCCTGGAAAGTCGTTGACGAATGGCACAAAGATAGAGGTTGGTCTGGAATTGGGTACCATTACTTTATAAAGAAAGATGGAACTATTGAGAAAGGTAGAGATTTAGAGGAAATACCTGCTGCACAAATTGGACATAACACTGGAAGTATCGCTATTTGTCTTCACGGCAGGGATATTAGTAAGTTTAAAGAAGAGCAATATGAATCTTTAAGAAATATTTGTATCGCTATCAATAATGCGTATAAAGATGAAAAGAAAATTAGATATAGGGGACATAGAGAAGTAGAATCAGGAAAGACATGTCCTGTATTTGATTATAAAATGGTTTTAAATTTGGACAGTATTGGTTATATGAAATAATGGAATTCAACATCCTCTTGACCAAGAAACTTTAAAATAAGTTTTACGCTAATTAACTATGAAGCCTTACATAGCTTTAATATATTTATGCATTTTTGCTTGTTCGTCGGTTTTTGCAACAGCAAGTGGTCCTGATCACTGGAAAGTAAGAAATGTTGCAACCAATGATGTTTTGAACATTAGAGAAAAAATGACCTGGAGGTCCAAAAAATTAGGTGAAATTCCTTATAACGGAAATTGCATTCAAAACTTGGGTTGTGTGGGCGGCTTAACTTTCGAGGAGTCAATGAACCTGTCAAAGGAAGAGAAAGAGATCATAAAGAAGAAGCGTCCAAGATGGTGCAAGATTAAATACAATGAAATAGAAGGTTGGGTTTTGGGTCAGTATTTGATGGAAGGAGAATGTAAAAACTAAAAAAACATGCTTATTCCCTCCTATAAAGGAATTACGGCATCCCTGCCTCATGCTATAGGCTGTCAACAAGTTGCCAGACCAGTTCGTTTCACTCACACTCTTTCGTCCATCCATGGACTACCCACCCCCGGTTGGCTGGCCAGCCGTTCCCGCGGCCAGATCTCGCTTGAGTTCCTGGCATCATTTTCGATCATTCAACCTTTCCCGTTTCAGGTTAATCCGGTATCAAACATTAAAGCGAGATTAAACCAACCAGCTTTTTCCAGGCTGTGCCTGAAAAAAGAAACGATCCAACATCCCTGTTGGGTTTTATATTGAAAAAATCGCTGTGCGATTTGAACAAACTGTCAAGCAGAGATTTCCGAAAAAGCAAGAATCCGAAGTTCGGCACAATTCCGGAAAAAGCGGTTGGGAATCGGTGCCTCAAACAAACCACCGATTGAATTGAATCCACCAGGAAATAACCAACTTCACCCAACTTGAGTCAATCCCCCAGGCACCGATTTTTGCGGGGAGCGCGCATAAACCAACCGCAAGGGCGGGGATCCAGGATGGATGTTGGATGACAATGTGAAACAAGTCTCTGGCAAACTTGTTTTGCCTGTCAACAGTGACTCCAGGGATGGAAGAAAACGGATTTCGGGTCGTACCAAGCTAACATACTAATGATATTAACATATACCAGCAAATAAGCCTTTTCTGAGGGCCTATATTGCTGGTTTTAGGGTCAAAAACAGCAATATAGGATTCAACTCGTATTGCCTTCCTCTAAATTGAATTACGGCATCCCTGCCTCATGTCGTAGGCCGTCAACAAGTTGGTCGGCCAGTTCACTTCGTTCACACACTTTCAGCATCCTGTTTGCCCACCCTCGGTTGGCTGCCCAGCCGCTCCCGCGGCCAGATCCCGCCGGGTGATGGCGACAAACATTCCGGTAATTTAAATAATCTATTTCTCGTTAGTTTCGGGTGAATTCACCGGCGGGATTAAACCAACCGGCTTCTTACAGGTGGAAAACTGTAAAAGGAAACGAACCAACATCACTGTCGAATTACATATTTCGGCAAGGGAGCGGAATTAACTAGCGTTTGTTCTAATTTGTCATCAGCTCTCTAAATTTTGAACGTTTTATGTAAGCATCTACTAAATCCATCAATGTTTTCTGTTCATCTTTTGGGAGCAAGCTAATATCCTGAGCACATTGCAAAAAATGTTGGTTTTCGTTCAAATCAGACAATACCTCTTTTTCATTTCCTAAAAGATAATCAACACTCACATCAAATACATTGGCAATTTTTACTAGCATTTTGGGCGGTGGACAAACGATTCCATTTTCATATTTTGATACTCGTTGAATATTGACCCCCAATTTTTTCCCCAACTGTCCTTGAGACCATCCATGTATTTGTCTTAATTTTTTTAACTTTATTGGCAATACTTCGATTGTATCTGGTTGGCTTATTGTCATTCTTACCTGTCACTTATCACGGTTATGCATCCAATTTCATTGTTCTTTGATTATCTCAGGTTTTAGGACTATAAAAAGTTATTTTTTGTCTTGACTGTTTCTTATTAGGTTAATATATAACTTATTAAGACATCTTATTTCAACAGCCAAAACCTCAAAAAGGAGAAACCCAAATGAACGCAACCCAACCGCCAAAAACTTTAGAATTGACCGATCAATTCCGAGCCGCCTACCAACTTTGCCGCAACGGAAAACTCAAAGAGATCCGCTACAACGATGGCCATCCCAGCTTTGTTATTGAAGGAGACGACGCCATTATCAAAGATGATATGGAATTTCGAACCGGTAAAGGCTTTGTCTATCCGCTCTCCCTCAAAGAGTCCTATCTGATGCTGGACGATTTTTTAAAGCTGAAAACTCAAGACGATGAAGAGATCGATCTGTTGAGTGATCTGGATGAAAATGTGGATTCGGATCTGTTGGCCAGCGCTGAAAAACAGCTTTCCGGTAACAGCCAATAAAAAGGGCATCCATGAGCACAGTCATTAAAACTACCGATATCTTTAAAGCCTGCTATCTCTATTACAATTTTCAGTGTGAGCTTGAGATATCAAAACAACAAGACACAGTGCTTTACACGATCGAAGGGGAGGTGATCCAAACCGGAGAGACTGAGATCATGACAGGAGAAGCCTTTATTGATTTTTGCTGTTTTAAAGAGACTTTTTTATGTTTGCTGGAAAGGGGCGGACAAGCGATTCAATTCATTTAATGACATTAAATGAGTAACAAACACTAACCCCAAAATAGGAGACCCGATGCGCCAACTGGAAACCAACGACCTGTTTAAGGGAGCCTATCTCTTAAGTCAGTCATTTACTTTGAAAGAGACCAAGTTTGTAGAAGGTCATCAAGTTAGGTTCGTCATTGAAGGCGAAGACATTATGACCGAAGATATGCGTTATCACACCGGTCAAGCCCTGGTTGATCCCTTAAGGCTGAAAGAATGCGTCAAAATCTTACGAGAAATCCTATCTAAAACCCTCAGAACTTACAAACCCAGGAGAATTCATGTCAACGATGATGGACGACACTTTAAAACGAGTTAAAACTGAAATTGATCTAATCTCCCTGGTGAAAGAACAGGGAATCGAACTGAAGAAAAAAGGAAAGAACCTGGTTGGTCTGTGTCCCTTCCATGATGATAAAGATCCATCATTGATCATCACCCCCTCCAAAAATCTGTGGCATTGTATGGGAGCTTGCGGCATGGGTGGCGGGGTCATTGACTGGACGATGAAAACCCAAAGCGTTGAATTCAAAGAAGCGGTCAAAATCCTATCTGAGAGGCTGAATGAAAAGCCTATCATTGCTTCTTTCACAACCCCAAAATCAAAATTACCCTCCCAGTTGAGCGCATCAAAAGAAACACCCGCAATCCCCAAAGATCAAAAACTCCTCAAGCGAGTGCTTGAATATTACCATGAACAATTAAAACAGACCCCGGCCGCTCTGGACTATCTAACCCAAAGAGGATTGATTCATCCGGATCTCATTGAAAAGTTTCAATTGGGGTATTGTGATCGATCACTGAACAGAATTATCCCCGATTCCTCAAGTCATGAGGGCAAAACTATTCGTAATCGTCTGCGAGAAGCGGGGATCTACAGACAAACAGGCGGTCATGAACTGTTTAACGGATGTCTGACCATCCCCATCAAAGACTGTGATGGAAATATCCTTGAAATATACGGCAGGCGTATCAAAGAGGACACCCGTCTCTCTTCCCATCTTTACCTACCAGGCCCCCACTTAGGCGTATTTAATCCCGAAGGTTTCAGAGACAAAGAGCTCATTTTATGTGAATCCATTATCGATGCTTTATCCTTTTGGGTACACGGCTTTGAAAATGTGACGGCTATCTATGGGACTGAAGGTTTTACCCAGACCCACGAAGAGCTGATTAAATCCCAGGGCATTCGTGACATTATTTTAGCCTTTGACAATGATCCGGCCGGAGAGAATGCCACCCTAAAAATCGGAAAGAAGCTTCATGAATTGGGCTTGGATGTACTAAAAATCAATCTCCCCAAGGGATTGGATATCAACGAAGTGATGTTGCTGCAAAAAGAGTTTGAGCAACAAAAAATCACCCTCTCCGCTCTTCTTAAGCAAGTTGAAGTCGTTAAATTTATAGCAGAATCCCCACCAACAAAAACGGCTAAAGAAGAAATCGAACGTTTGCCGACGAGTGTTTCTTCTTTAGCCGCTAATATCAAGCCGGAATCAATCCCGACACCCAAAGTGTCTAAAACCAGTGGTCTTTCTGTCAAGCTGCCTGAAATTGGCGGTGACGCCAACGCCGTCATCCAGGAAACAGAAATGATTCAACCCGATACCAAACATCCACCGGACGGGGTCTTAACCATTAAAGGGGAAGAGATTTTTTCCCACTTTGGAAAACGTCAATACCGGATTCGAGGCTTATTTAAAAATCTCTCGTTGGAAGTCCTGAGAATCAACTTGAAAGTGGTGTTCAATGAGCACTATTACCTGGATCATCTGGATCTGTATCACGCGAAATCCCGCTTACATTTTATACAGCACGCTTGCGAAGAGCTGGGCGTCAAAGAAGCCATATTAAAGAGCGATTTAGGTCACATCCTCTTAAAGCTGGAAGAGATCCAGGTGGACGCCATGGAAAAGACACTGAAACCGGATAAACCCAAAATCACCCTGAGCGCCGAACAGGAACAAGAAGCCATAGCGTTTTTACGTTCCCAAGATCTGATCGAAAAGATATCAGAGCATTTTAGAACCTGTGGTATGGTGGGAGAAAAGGCCAATTGTTTAACCGGGTACCTGGCCGCTACCAGCAGGAAGTTGGATAAACCGCTGGCGGTGATGATCCAATCCTCATCATCAGCCGGTAAAAGTACCTTGATGGATGCCATTCTTCAATTTATCCCAGATGAGGAGCAACTGAGATTTACCGCTATTACCGGACAAAGTCTCTTTTACATGGGAGAAGAAGATCTGGTTCATAAAACACTGGCTATCTCCGAGGGAGAGGGCGCCGACAAAGCCACCTACGCGCTTAAAACCCTGCAGAGCGAAGGAAAATTAAAAATCGCGTCCACCAGCAAAGATCCCAAAACCGGAAGGCTTGAGACCCAATCCTATGACGTGAAAGGCCCCACCCAGTTGTTTGGCACGACAACGATGGAGATTGACGAAGAGCTTCAAAACCGCTTTTTTATTATCACCGTGGATGAGTCCGAAAATCAGACCAAAGCCATTCAAGAGGCCCAACGAAAGGATCAAAGTTTTTTAGGGTTGATCGCCCAAAAAAACAGACATCAGTTAATTACCCTGCATCAGAATGCCCAGCGGCTACTTAAACTGGTTCCGGTGATCAACCCCTACGCCAAACATTTAACCTTTCCTTCTCATCGATTAAGAATGAGACGGGATAACTTGAAATATTTAACTTTAATTCGCACCATCACGCTATTATATCAATATCAACGGGAGAAAAAAGAGAGCTTTGACGGTATGAAAACCTTAGGTCATATCGAATCCACCGTAGATGATATCATGCTGGCCAGCGAACTCTGTGAGGAAATTTTCAAACGCTCGCTGGATGAACTGACTCCGCAAACGAGAAGATTACTCACGATTATCACGGAGATGGTGGAATCAATCGCTGAAAAAGAATCCATTCCCCCTTTGGAGCTTCGCTTTACCCGTAAAACACTACGGGAATACAGCGGGTTTTCGGACTTTCAGGTAAGAACTCATCTGAGACGCCTGGTTGAATTGGAATATCTGTTCTGTGAACAAGGACTACAGGGGCAACGCTTTGTATATGGGCAGCTATACAGCGCCAAAGAGGAAAATCAGAAACCGGTGTTCATGGGACTGATTGACCGTAAAACCCTGGAAAAGAAAATTAAAGATGAGAACGAAAAGTTCAAATTTACAAAGAATTAGGCAAAAGTTCGAGGGGTTGAAGGTAAAGTTCGTGGTTTTTAAAAAAAGTTCGAGCATTCGGCTCAAAACTTCGTGCCCCCTTCGAGGGGGGGTAGTGGTAGGGGTGAGCGGGGGGTGTGCATTGTAAAATCTTCCGTGAAACCTGATGGCTTAAGGGATGACACAAAAGTTCGTGGAAAACCCCCCAAAATCACATATAGGGTAAAAAAAAATAAAAAAGACAAACATCTATCTCATCCCTTTACAGTCGAATGATTGGAGATTCAAAGCCGAAACCAATGGGATTTTTTCAAACCGAAAAAGAATAAATAATCAATAAACCCAAAAACGCGTCAACTCACATTCAGTTCAATCGAAATGTGAAAGCGTCGGCTTTCACACAACGCAAATCCATCAATCAAAAGGGTGTACGATGAGTTTCAATTTAAATGATCCTCTCTTCCAAAATGAGGATCCATCCAGTTTAGGATTTTTAAGCAGAAAATGGCTCAAATCGATGAAACTGAAAGGGTTTAAATATCAAACCCTGGAAACTCATCTCAAGTGGATACGACTTTTTTTGCGCTGGTGTGACGTCAGGGGATTTTTATTAGTGAGCGATATCAATCGCTACCATATGGAGCAATACCAGATGTTTTTGACCATGGTTCCCATTGGAGCGGAAAAGCCAATGAAAGCCATCACTCAAAATAACCGGCTCCAAAGCGTTCGTCTGTTTTTTAAATGGTGTTCCAAAAACCGAATCCTGGTGTACAATCCGGCCGCTGACATTGAGATGCCCAAAGTATCAAAAATCTTACTCAGGGACATACTGAGCGTAGCGGAAGTTGAACGAATCCTTTCCGCCTGTGATCTGAAATTTACCATGGGCATCCGAAATCGAGCGATCCTGGAAACCTTTTACTCCACCGGCATGCGAAAAAGTGAACTGAGATATTTAAAACCCGAAGACATCGACATGGAAGAGGGAACGATAAGAATCAGGCATGGTAAAGGAGGAAAAGAACGTCTGGTTCCCATTGGAAAAAGAGCGCTTGCCTGGATCATGAAATACGTGGAGGAAGTCAGATCCAAAGCGCCCCTCAATCACGAACCCTGGCTGTTTCTCAGTCGAACCGGTAAATCCATCTCTGATCTAACCCCCATCGTTTGGAAGATCATGAAAAGAGCGGGCATTGAAAAAGAGGGATCTTGTCATCTCTTCCGTCACACCATGGCCACTCTCATGCTTAAAAACGGCGCGGATGTGAGAGTGGTTCAAGAGATCTTAGGTCATGCCAAAATACAGACCACCCAACGTTACACTCATCTGTGCATCGATCATCTCAAACTGGTGCATGAGAAGACCCATCCGGCCAAGTTTCCAAAATTGGAGAAAGAGAAATCCAGCCCCCTTGAACAATCGGGTTTTGAAACAGAACTTGAAAAAGAGGAGGAAAACGTATGAAATCCCGGATTTTCCACGGCTTTCATCCGGAGGGCACCTTACATCAATGTATCCATGACTATCTACAAACCCTTAACACCAGAGGTCTTTCTAAATCGACTTTCAAACAACGAGAAAGCTCCTTTAAATGTTTTGTCAGGTGGTGCCAAGATCATCAGATTCAACAGCTAAGCGATTTAACCGGCGCGCAACTTGAGAATTTTCAATCCTGGTTGATCGACGCGCCTTTGGGCAAGAAAGAAATCCTTCAGCAGCCCAAAACCATCAGAACCCGTCTATTGGATTTGCGTTTACTGTTTCGCTATTGTGTAAAACAAAACCTGATTTTAGAAAATCCTTTTTCGCTTATCAATGTCGGCAAACTCCCTCCTTACAAAATACCAGATTGTTTAACGGAATCAGAAGTATGCGCCATCTTATCTTACCTGGACATTAAAACAACGATAGGCATTCGGGATCGAGCCGCGTTGGAAACCCTATATTCCACGGGTATTAGAAGACAAGAGTTGTTAAATCTGAATCTTGATGATGTCAATGAGACGCAAGGAATCTTAAAAATTATTAAAGGTAAAGGTAGAAAAGATCGACTGGTTCCCATTGGTCAAAGAGCCCTGAAATGGATCTATCACTACTTGAATGAATCCAGACCTCTGTTAATCCGCTTTCCCACTAATTCGCTGTTTTTAAATATTTCGGGCAATCGGCTTGGTTCTTCCAGCGTTGAACGAGTCATCCGAAATGCCAAGCAAGCAAACGGTATTATTAAATGGGGAGCCGCCCATCTGTTCCGGCACTCCTGCGCCACGCATATGTTAAAAAACGGTGCTGATATCAGAGTCATTCAAGAGATTTTAGGTCATTCAGAAATAGATTCCACCTTGATCTACATTCATCTCGATATTAAGCATCTCAAACAGATCCATCAAAAGACCCATCCCGCTGAACTTGATTATCTAGACGGTTCTCTACTCTAGTCTTTTCTTTTTTTCTCTTTAGCCGCCTTTTAAAAAGCAGCTAAAGAAAAAAAGAGCTCTTTCCTAAATAAAATCATCGTGATAAAAACAGATATCATTGGATCAATCTGATCTTTTTCAAAGCGTATATCAAAGCGATTTTTTCCGGTCAAACCATGTGCTTCATACAAAAATTTGAAGAAACAGAAAAGCTACATCCGGCATTTTTGGGTTTCCACTCAAAAACCGCTACCGGAAAACCGGTTTTCAACTCAAAACCAACCCCCTTCAAAATCGCTTATTCGGCCAAAAAAACGCATCGGACACTACAGGATTACTTCCACCCGATTGCCTTTGTGCAGCATTTGAAGAGGTTGTTTGCAAGCACGTTTCCGTTTGAAAAGCCTAACAGGGCTGTACACTCGGTTTTTTTGCATTGCTCAGCTTCGGATTTACCTGAACATGACTCAGTAGATGTGATTGAAGACTGGCATAAACAAAGAGGTTGGGATGGTATTGGTTATCATTACTTTATAAAGAAAGACGGTACAATTCAAGTTGGTCGTGATCTAGAAAAAATTCCAATAGCTCAAAGTGGTCATAATACAGGTTCTATTGCAATTTGTTTGCATGGTTTAAAGAAAGAAAAATTTACGAACGATCAGTATAACTCTGTTGTATCAGTTTGTAGTGCAATACGTGGCCAATATATGCCTCAAAAGATTAAATTTCGAGGTCATTGCGAAGTATCAAGCAAAACATGCCCTGTGTTTGACTACAAAAAAGTATTGGATTTAGACGTTAACGGATATATGAAATAACTTTGATGAGCAATGAAAATAAAGATAAGTATAAAAGTGATTTTATTTTGTATTCTTACGGCTTTAATATCTGTTGTTGTTTCAAATATGTCATTTGGTGATGTGTTCTATGATGTGACTAATGTACAAAGTGGTGATACATTGACTTTAAGAGAGCTCCCAGATTTTAAGTCGAAGAAGTTAAGTCAAATCCCTCATAACCAAAGATTTATTATAGCTACAGGGAATCAAAAAAAAATCAAAAGAAATACATGGATTGAGCTTAAATACAATGAAGTTGTGGGTTGGGTCAATGGTCGATATTTGAAAAAAACACAGGGTGCTTCATTTACTGAGAATTTAAAATGTCTTGGAACTGAACCGTATTGGTCTGTTGATATCAAAGACGGAATATTAGTCTTTAGGGATTTAGGCAACAAAGCTTCAGAGTATTTGGTACAAGAGATTGATGGTTCAGATAATCATAATAATAAGTGGTACTTATCAGCAATTTCATCCAAAAACTCATCGATTAAAATATTTTTATCACTAACTAATAAATGCTCTGATGATATGTCTGATGACAAGTATAAATATCAAATTACACTGCATGAAGATCAAGATAAACTTACACTAAATGGTTGTTGCAATCGCCTTTAGATTCGCTATCACTTAATCCCTTCTCTACAAGGCGTTCAGGCTTCCCCGCCTTCACATGGTACTCCCCCCCCCCGAAAACCGCTCCTTAGATTTCTAGATTTCGGGTCGTACCAAGCTAACATACTAATGATATTAACATATACCAGCAAATAAGCCTTTTCTGAGGGCCTATATTGCTGGTTTTAGGGTCAAAAA
>Ga0180732_1001947_pt1 | contig 11709 bp, 9 predicted proteins | sample KR11_01MetaG_FD_148674 | JGI IMG/M metagenome (GOLD analysis project Ga0180732, IMG submission 148674) | Groundwater microbial communities from the Olkiluoto Island deep subsurface site, Finland - KR11_0.1 MetaG | ecosystem: Environmental > Aquatic > Deep subsurface > Groundwater | place...
ATCATGAAAAACAATGGTTAAGAGTTCTTAAGTCGAATTTATTTTTAAAAAGCAAGCGCTCAAGGCTATTATTAATGGGAGGAGGCCCGGATTATAACGATCCGAATTTTCGTAAAATAGACAATTTCTTTTTTACGATCGGAGATTCGGATTATCTGGGAGCAGTAAATTTTTAAAATTAAATCCATGTGTTACTTTACAAAGGATCTTGTATAAATATAGTAAATGGAATCAAAAGGATCACAAGAAGGCTTACAGCTAATCACAATAGCCAAAAATGCTGGTTTGGGAATCTTTGGGCGTCTTTTTTTTCTTTCAGCACGTTTTTGTACAGCTTTACTAATCGCAAGAACTATTGGCCCTGAGCAATACGGTATATTTATTTTAGCCATGAGTATTTTTACTGTTGCCTGGGCGTTTTCGCTTATGGGCTTAGAGCCTACAACTGTCAAGTTTGTTGCACAATATAAGGCTCAAAAAAAAAATGCCCTGGCAAAAGACTTCATAGCATTCGGATTAGAAGTATCTCTGATTTCAAGCCTTGTTTTGACTCTGGCAATTTTCCTGTCAGCAGGATTTGCATCAAATATAATTTTTCATAAAACAAGCCTTGCACCGGTACTTCGAATTATGGTTTTAGCCTTACCTGTTTCATCTCTTATGGTGATATTGCTTTCAGCACTTCAGGGAGTAAAGTTATTAAAATATAAAATACTGGTGCAGCAAATATTGATGCCGTCATTCAGGTTCATAAGTGTCTGTGCGGCTTTTTTGCTTGGGTTTAAATTAATTGGGGTAGCATGGGCCTGGCTAATAACAGCTATCTTTGGATTCAGTGCCGCATTTATATTCTATTCAAAAAGGATGGGTTTTTTCTTCAGGAGGCCGCTGTCTGTAGATAGAAAAAAAATTATTAAATTCTCACTGCCTCTTTTCCTTTCGCAATTATTTTACCAAAATATAAATATCCTTGGCATTCTAATCATAGGTGCATTTCTTCCTGCTTCCCAATTGGGAATCTATGGTGTAGCAATGCGGGTAATTCCATTTCTCCTAATACCCATGGTTTCATACAATGCCATTTTCTCACCAATTATTTCAGAGCTTTATACTAAAGGAAGGATGGAAGAACTTGAACACATATATAAAACAGGAACTAAATGGGTTACAACCCTATCTCTTCCTCTGTTTTCTTTAATGCTATTGTTTTCAAAGGAAATTGTCAGTATTTTCGGCCAGGGTTTTACAGAAAGCGCCAGTATAATAGTAATACTTCTTATAGGACAGATTGTAAACGTTGGAACCGGTTCAACTGGTTTTATGTTGTCAATGACCGGCAAGCCGTTCTATAATTTATTCAATTCAGGAATATTGTGCGCACTAAATATAATATTAACGCTATTATTAATTTCTCGCTTCGGTATCGTTGGCGCTGCATGGGCGAATAGTATTTCTATTATTCTGGTACAATTGTTACAGATTGTGGAAGTTTGGTATCTGTATAAAATACATCCTTATCGATTAGAACATCTTAAACCTCTTTTTAGCTGTTTATTGGCTTTTTTAATAGTTTATTTCCTGCAGGACTATATTATAACGGCAAACATTTTGAGATTATTTATTTTAACCTCAACATTTTTATTTAGCTATGGAATATTTCTTGCCTTAGGAGGATTGTCACAGGAAGATCGGATGGTTTTTGAAAAATTGCGTAATAAATTATATGGTAAAATAGCGACAAATCCTAAAAGTTGATATTTTATAAAATATAATTCTATTAATCCTAAACAAAGCAAACGGATATGTAAATTATATCTATTTTATGTTATTATATTAAATCATTTTAAATGGAATATAACAGGGTTAGCAATTAATAATGAAAAATAATAATAAAACCTTTGTGTTAGGTTTAGACGGTGCTACTTGGGACCTGCTTAATCCTTTAATGGATAAAGGTTTAATGCCTAATTTGAAAAAAATAATAAAAAAGGGCGCGTCAAGCGTTCTTCAATCTACTATTCCACCATATACCGCTCCAGCATGGGTTTCATGTTTCACAGGGGTAAATCCAGGAAAACATGGGATTTTCGGATTTACTATAAAGAAAAATGGAGTCCCTGGAAAACAATTTGTCGGCAGCAATTATGTTCGCGTTCCCAAATTGTGGCATTACATAAATAGTGCGGATAAGACAGTTGGTTTAATCAATATTCCAATCACATATCCTGCTGAACCCGTAAATGGATTTGTTGTACCATGTTTTTTGACCCCACTTGGCAAAAAAGATTACACATATCCCAAATCAATTTATAAAGATTACCTTTTGCCTATAGACTATGTAATAAATGTTCGCATAGCTGAAAAACAAGACTTTTCAGAGAAAATTTTCTTAAAGATTATTAATGATATAAAACATTCGACTCAGAAACGATATGAAGCTATGGATGCCCTTAGGAATGCCTATAATCCAGATTTCTTCATGATCGTCTTTACCTGCATGGATAAGATTCAACATAAGTTCTGGAAATTTTTAGATCCTCGAAACCCCATTTATTCTACCAGTATCGCCTCCCAGGCCCGTCCTTTTATAATCTCGCTTTATGAGCAAATGGATGAAATTATCGGAAAGATTTTGATGAGCCTTGACGATAACACTACTCTTTATATCGTTTCAGATCACGGCTTTGGGCCTAAAAAGAAAATGTTTTTAATTAACAAGTGGTTAGAGAAAAACGGGTTGCTAAAAATAAACAAATTAAAACTAATAAAACATCGTTTTTTATCAAACCACATGATAAAACACGACTTTTCAAACAGAAATATAGATATTCTTAACCATCCGATTTATAATTTTATAGATTTTAATAAGAGTTTGTTTCTTGGAAGCGATCCATATGAACAGGGAATATATTATATAGGTGTTTCCAATGATAAAAAATATATGTTAGAAATAAACAAGTTAAAAAATAAATTAAAAGAACTCAAAGACCCAGAAACAGGGATCAGAATTTTTGACGAAGTTTATTTTAGAAATGATCTTTATGAGGGCGATTACACACACATTGCACCTGATATAATATTAAAGATGAAAGATTATGGGTATGATATCGCAAGGACATATCCTTTGAGAAATAAATTTCTTAATTCTGTTAATAAACCCGCTGGTTGTCATCAGCCAGAGGGTATTTTTGCAGCCTATGGTAAAAATATCATAGCATGCAATAATTTCAACGCGTCCATAATAGACATCACTCCAACTGTCCTTTACCACATGGGCCTTCCTGTTCATAGAAATATGGACGGCAGAGTTATTAACGAAATATTTTCCACCAGCTTTCAAAAAGATAATCAAGTTCAGTATACTGATGCCACACCTTCTTATAATATTGAAAGAGATGATGAACAGGAATTCGGCTATTCAGAAAAGGAAAAGACCGAAATAGCAAGTCGGTTGAAAGACCTTGGATATTTTGATTAGCCAGCGACCTCCGGCAAAGCCGGAAGTTTACCTGTAATTAATTATAATAACAAGGAACTCATCATGAAAATTACTCCTGAAATAGAGATAAATGGAAAAATCAACAAATACTGGGTTGTTACTATTATATTTAGCGTAATGACAGCAGTCGCTCTTTTGATTTCATCATCTTTGGAAGCAAAATGGCTGGTTGCTTCAATGATAGCAATAATTGGAATCTATATATGCTTTGTAATTCAAAAGGAACTAAGTCCTTTTTTACTTTTTCTTGCTGTATTTGCGATCCCTTTAAAAATTGATTACTATTTGCTTTACAAACCAACATATTTCGTTGAAACCTCAGGCCTCCCTGGACTTCCTGTTTCTTTGTTTGATATTGTTTTAATAATTCTTTCTTTACATTTGTGTTTTCAAATATTGCTTGGGAAACATAAATTTAAGTTTTACCCGTCAATATCTATTCCTGTAATTATATATCTTATCATATCAGGCATTTCTGCATTTCGTTCTGCTGATTTATCTTTAAGTTTCTCTCTCTTTATCCTTATGGTTAAATCATACATTGCTTTTCTCTTTTTTGCCAACCGAATAAGAACAAAGTCTGATCTCAAGATAGTTATTTTTGCTCTGATTATGGGAGTCTTGTTACAGAGTATAATCGGAGGCATTCAATCTTTGTCCGGAGGAACTTTTTTAAAAGGAGTCTTTGGTATTCCTGAAGCTGCATTTCGTACTCAAATACAGGGCGAATATGTACTTTCCCGTATTGGAGGAACCATCGGGCATCCTAATGCACTCGCCAAATACTTGTGTTTTTGCATCCCTGTATTATTAGCCTACGGCTTTTCCAAGTCTGATCCCGCCATAAAAAAACTAGCATTATTTACGACCTTATTGGCATGTTGGACTTTACTTGGGACATTATCCAGAGGTAGCTGGGTGGCTCTTGGTTTAACATTTTCGTTTTTCTTCTATGAAACTTTTAAATATTATTTCAAAAGTCGCTTAAAATCAATTGTTATGGTCATCCTGTTTATTGGAATTATAGTGGGTGCAACGCTTTCAATGTCTGAAGATGTTCGCATAAGGCTCTTTAAAGATGACTACGGCTCTGCTAAAGCGCGCTTGCCAATGGCTGTGGTTGCTTTGAATATAATAAAAGAGCATCCTATTACGGGCGTTGGACTAAATAATTATACAACTGTCATGCATAATTATGACCACACAAGAGAATCGCAAACATATCGTTTTCCTCATCCAGTACATAACTCATACCTTCTTATTGCTGCGGAATCTGGCATACCTGCATTAATTGTTTTTCTTTGGCTTATTGGAGTTGCTATGGCAAAGGGATGGCCTGCTTTAAAATCATTAAAATCTTCTGTTTCATTAATACAGTTAGGCTTGCTGGGAGGCCTCATAACTTGGCTTATTGCAGCAATGTTTGACAGGGATTTCCCTGGAATTAATATTATGTTTTGGCTAACGATTGCCATGCTTGCAGCCTGTCAACACATATCGTCAATGGAGGATGAAAAAATAACTTATTTATGATACAAAAAGTGTTAGTAATAGGTCTCGATTGCGGCTCCTTTAGATTTATTAAACCATATGCAAAGGAAGGGGCACTGCCAAATTTAAAACGAGTTATGAGAACAGGAGTTGCTCGAACATTGAAATCGACGGTACCTCCTGTTTCACCACCTGCGTGGGCCACCTTTTTAACAGGAAAAAATCCTGGGCAACACGGTATATTCCAATTTGTTGAAATGAACGTCAAAAATTATAACTTTACAAGCAACCTATTAATCAATTCGGGACTTTTTTCCGGTTCTACATTTATTGATTATATTAGCGACAGCAATCTTAAAGTAGGTGTGATCAAGGTCCCATTTACATATCCACCATGGAAAGTTAACGGTTTTATGGTCTCAGGAGAGCCAAGCCCTGATTGGAAGAAAGCACACACCTACCCTCCTGAGCTATCTGATAAAATTGGTAAAGTTAACTTGGGCAGTTCTGCTGACTTTATGAGATATAATGTCGATGAGCTCTTTAGGCATCTCAAGTTTGATTGCGATATCCGGACAAAAATCGCGGTGGATATGCTTGAAAAAGATAGTTATGATTTTTTCATGCTTGTTCATACCATAACAGATGCGGCATCACACCGCTTTTGGAAATACACTGATCCTACTTGCCCGAATTACAAAAATAGTTTTGAAAAATATCAAAATATAATCAAAGATATTTATATTGAATCAGATAAAAGTATAGGGAAAATACTTGAAGGAATAGATAAGGATACAACTGTCTTTTTTATGTCAGATCACGGATCCGATCGCAAGCCTATACATATTTTTCATATAAACTCCTGGCTTAAGCAGATGGGCTATCTTCAATGTCACAATAACTTTTCTTTATCGAAGCCAATCTGGCTTGTTCTTTCAAAGATAAAGGATTTGCTGCCCGCTGTATTGCGACATCTTATTGTTTTTACTTTACAAAGTAAATTTCAAAAAAAACTAAATGCTCTTAAAACTAAAGTTGCCGATTTTAATTGGGAAAATACTAAAGCTTATGCTGTGAATTTATACACAACATATGAAGGTATAGCTTTGAACCTTAAAGGCCGTCAGCCCAATGGTATTATAAATCCTGGAGCTGAAGCAGAGCAACTCTGCAAAGAAATAAAAGCAGCGCTTTTAGATATAAAAGATCCACGAAATAATAATAAAGTTGTTGAAAAAGTCTATCATAGAGAAGAAGTTTTCAATGGCCCTTTCGCAGAAAAAATGCCAGAATTGATTGTTCAGCTTAATCATAATTACAAAAGCGGCAATATTTTTAATGAACAAATGTTTACAGATGTTCCTGCATCGGATTTTGATTTTCAAAGCGGCGATCATGATGAAAATGGTATTTTTATTGCTTTTGGGAATAATATTAAGAAAAATGTCGAACTGTTACCGGCCCAGATACAGGATGTTGCGCCAACGATCCTGTACACAATGGGTTTACCCATACCAGATGATATGGATGGACAAGTACTGCTGGATATATTTGAACAAAAATTCCTGGATAAAAATCCTGTCAAAAGAGTAAATGGGAAAAAACCGATAAAATCCAGCATGTTTAAATTAAGTGAAGAAGATGAAGATGAAATGAAAGAACAGCTCAAGGGTTTGGGCTATATTTAAGCGCAATATACAGGAAAAAGGAATTGATGAAAAGTAAACAAACACTTAAAACAATGATTATTGGATTAGATGGAGCGACTTTCGATATAATTCTGCCTTTAATAAAAAAACAACAACTGCCTACTTTCAGCCGTCTTTTAAAAGAAGGCGCCTGGGGCGAACTTGAATCAACTATTCCTCCGGTTACAGCCGCTGCCTGGACTTCCTTCATGACAGGAGAAAACCCGGGCAAACACGGTATTATTAGTTTTATGCAACCCAATATTGCCAGCTATTCCAATATTCAAAATCAAGATACTGTAACAACAAAGAACTTTTCGGGAAAAACTTTCTTTGATGTAATGAGCAAAGAAGGCTTTAGGATAGGCGTAATTACCGTTCCAGTAACTTATCCGCCATGGGATATTAACGGAATAATGATTTCAGGATATCCCTGTCCCGATAATGATAAAATTTATTCTATATCAAATTCTATCTCAATAAATATATCAGAACCCCTCAATTTTGGTGCCGAATATTATAAGACAGCCAGTGAAGAACAAATAATAGAAGATTGTATTTACAGGGATAAGCTGCGTTCAATTTTAACATTTGATTTACTTAACAGATATGAATTTGACTGTTTTGTTATAGTTCTCGGTGGAATTGACCGCGCTTGCCATGATTATTGGAAATACTACGATCCAGAATACCCAGGAGTAAAAAATGAAGATCGTGAAAAATTCAAGGACGCAATATTTCGCAATTATAAACTCGCTGACGAAGAACTTGGCAAATTTTTAGAAATTTATGGCGATGATGTAAATTTATTTATTATCTCAGATCATGGTTCCGGGCGTCATCCATTCCACTTTTTTAATGCAAATTTATGGCTTAAAAATAATGGCTTTCTAAAAATAAATGGGAACAAAGTCTTGGCAAGAGAAATATTGAGGAAAACATTTCATGGTCTTCAATCAATTCTTACACCAAAACATAAAAAAAGCACTTCTTTCTTTCGTAAAATTAAACCAAGATCAAATGTAAATATAGTAGGAGTTAATAAATTATTTGATTGGGAAAATACAAAAGCCTTTTATTATCCTTTGATATACCCTGCTGACGGAATTATGATTAATCTTAAGGGAAGGCAGCCTAAAGGCTCAGTTAATCCTGGCAAAGAATATGATGATTTGACGAATAGCATTATCTATAATTTGTTAGAATACCGTGATAAAAATACAGGGGAAAAAGTTATAGAAAAAGCTTTCAGGCGAGAAGAGATTTATTCAGGGCCGTATGTTAATAATTTCCCTGACATAGTATATATATTAAACTCAAGATTTGTTGGCGGCAATGAGTTATTGTCCTCTATAATATCACCTGTTCCTAACTTCCGTCTTTCCAAAAAATCTGGTTTACACCTGATGAATGGGATTTTTATTTCTCATGGCCCAGATATTAAGCCTAACCGAATCCAAGGTGCAAGAATTATAGACATTGCTCCAACTGTTCTGTATTCATCCGGGCTTTCAATACCAGACAGTATGGATGGAGTGGTGCTGGAAAGTATATTCAAGGATAACTTCATGCAAAACCGTCCCGTCAGCTTTTTTAATTGGAAAGAAAAAATAGAGCAAAAGGATTTTTCGCTTCAAAAAGAAGAAAACGAGCAAATGAAAGAAAAACTTAAAAGTTTAGGATATATTTAATTGGAGAGATAGTTTATGAATCAAGAAGAACAAAAGCGTATTGTTGGACTCTCGTTGGATGAAAAGATCAATTATTCAAAGATAATAATAACCGAAGCTCTCTCCCGTTTTACGCGTGACGACCTCTATATTGCCTGGACCGGTGGCAAAGATAGCACCATCATGTTATGGCTATTTCGTGAAGCGTGTAAAGATTTAGGCCAGCCTATACCCGGAGCAATGTTTATTGACGAAGGACATGTGTTCGAAGAAATAATTGAGCTTGTAGATAAGGTAAAAAACGAATGGAATATTGAAGTATCGTTTATTAAAAATACCGACGTCAGTGACAAAGCAAAAAATGTAGGAGATCTAATTAGAATTTCAGATTTAAACGAGAGAAACCGTAAAGAAATTGAAAAACTCGAGTTTACCGAAGACACATTCCCTTTCGAACCTGAATCTTTTGTGGGCAACCATCTCATGAAAACAGTTGCAATGAATCTCTTCATCGAAGAAAATAATATTAAAGCTCTGGCAACAGCAATTCGATGGGATGAGCAGGAAGCCAGGATTAAAGAAGATTTTTTCAGCCCGAGGAATAATCCAGATCATACAAGAATTCATCCGATACTTCATTTTAAAGAAAGGGATATATGGGATACCATACATAAAAACAATATACCTTTTTGTTCTCTATACTACATAGGTTATCGTTCGCTGGGCGCTAAGGGCTCAACCTTTAAGAATTCTGATATCCCAGCATGGGAACAGGATTTGGAGAATACCTCTGAACGGGCAGGTCGCAGTCAAGGTAAAGAAGAAATAATGGAACAGCTTCGTTCCTTGGGATACATGTAATATAATTTTAATATAAGGATTTTTGATGGGTTTATTTAATAAATTATTAAAAAAAGAAAGGAATAGATCGGTAATAATCGGTCTGGATGGAGTCCCTTTTTCAATGCTTAAAGATTTAAAGGAAAATAGCGGCATTCCAAATATGAGTTCACTTTTTGATAAGGGATATTTTGGGAAAATGAATGTATGTGTACCTGAAATTTCTTCTGTATCCTGGTCATCTTTTATGACAGGAACACAATCAGGAGAGCATGGAATTTTTGGATTCATTGACCTCGAACCTGGTACATATAAAATGTATTTCCCTAATTTTATGAATCTTAAACACAATACTTTATGGGATGAACTGTCAAAAGAAGATAAAAAAGCTGTAGTTATAAATATGCCGGCAACATATCCGGCCAAAAAAATAAACGGAGCACTTATCTCAGGTTTCGTTGCTATTGACATAAACAAAGCTGTCTATCCGACCTCTATTATTCCGGACCTTAATAAAATGGGTTACAGAATAGACGTTGATACGATGAAAGCCCGTCAGGACCATGACTTTTTATTTCAAGATCTCAAAAATACTCTTGAGGGGCGTCGGCGCGCTGTAGACTTTCTGTGGAAAGAGATAGACTGGGACCTTTTTATTGTGGTTATTACCGGAACTGACCGCTTGATGCATTTTTTATGGAATGCATATGAAGATACAGGGCACTCTTACCATAAAAACTTTTTAGATTATTTTAAATTAGTTGATAGTTTTGTAGGAAATATTTATGAAAAATTTTTAAGCCTGAATGGTTCAAAAGAGGATAAAAATAATTTTTTTATGCTCTCAGATCACGGATTTACAAAAATAAAAACAGAAGTTTATCTTAACCGCTGGCTTCAGGATAATGGATATCTGAAATTCCAAAAGGATAATCCCAAAACTATCATGGATATAGCTCCTGACTCAACCGCCTTTGCGCTCGACCCTTCGCGTATCCATATCAATATGAAGGGGAAATACCCTTTTGGGAAAGTTGATATATCAGATCTTAATCGTGTCTGTGAAGAACTTAAGGACGGACTTGAGAAGCTATGTTTTGATGATGGTAATTGCGTAGCGAAAAAGGTTTACTTTAAGGAAGAACTTTATAACGGACCATATATAGACCAGGCACCGGATTTGGTAGTTCTCTCCCATCACGGCTATGATCTTAAGGGCAGAGTAAGTAGTCCGGAAGTTTTCGGCCTCACTAATCTGCAAGGTATGCACACACAGGATGATGCATTTTTCTTTAACAGTAATGGAATGCAGTGCAATTCTATTTTTGAGGCCAAAAAAATAATTTTAGAATCACTAAAACCGAAACAATAAAAAAATCCAATATCATATTGGAGAAATTTTATATATGTTTAATAATTTTGATGAAAGCAAAGCTTGTAGAAATTGTCTTCTTCCTGAGCCCTATGCTCAACTTAACGAGAATCAGACATGTCATGAATGCTTGAGCTATCGCCCACATGTCGTACAAGGGATAGCGGCACTGCAAAAAGAACTTGATACCAATAAAGGAAAAGAAAAGTACGACTGCATGGTAGCAATAAGTGGCGGCAGAGACAGTATGTACGCCCTTTATTTTGCAAAAAAAAATATTTAATCTAAATGTTCTTGCATATAATTATAATAACGAGTTTGTGCATCAACAGGCGATTACCAACATGGAAATTGCCTGTAAAAAATTAGGAGTAGATTTTTATAGTGTGGTTTCACAAAGAAACATATGTCATAAAATTTTAAGAGATCAAATAAGATATGCTGCAAAGTTTGGGCCAAAAGCGCTTGGCGCTCATTTGTGCGGGCCTTGTAATGTCGGTGGTTTCCTTGCTGCTAAGAAGGTAGCTTTAGGAAACCAAATTCCAGCCATTATTTTAGGCAACTCAGATGCGGAAAAATTGCCACGTTATTTAAAAATCGGCCAGCGCATTCCCCTTAAGAAAAAACTGTCAAATGGCAACGCTACATATTTCCTTCGAGCTCAGATAAATAAATTTCGGCAGAGACTTGAATTTAATTTATCAATTAATGATTTAATTAATTTACGGTTCACCCCTAAAAATGAAGACCCAGACTCTCAGCAAATAGGGGGCGTTAAAGTTTTGCCAATATATAATTATATAGAATGGGACAGGAGAAAGATAGTAGAGACAATTGAAAAAGAGCTGGGCTGGAAAAAGCCGGAAAATCGAGTCTCTTCCTGGCGTTTCGATTGCCGCTTGATACCCCTTGTCAATTATCTTTGGGTTAAAACATGTGGTTATCCAAAGGCTTTTTTTGGATATGTTCAAATGATCCGAAGCGGGACCATGACGAAAAAAGAGGCGTTGGAACAATTATCTGGTACTGATTGGGGAGAATTCACGCGCGAGATGGAAGATTGCTTGATAAGTGATCTAAACATCGGGCAAAAGTATATTAATATTATCAAAGTATATTGAACGGGCATGAAATCTATTGACCAATAAT
>Ga0180732_1001948_pt1 | contig 11705 bp, 10 predicted proteins | sample KR11_01MetaG_FD_148674 | JGI IMG/M metagenome (GOLD analysis project Ga0180732, IMG submission 148674) | Groundwater microbial communities from the Olkiluoto Island deep subsurface site, Finland - KR11_0.1 MetaG | ecosystem: Environmental > Aquatic > Deep subsurface > Groundwater | place...
AATGGCGAGAGTGCAACAACTACATCTACCTGTCTACTCTTTAAAACTTGCTCGTGCTGTGGCCAGGGCACTACGACCAGTTGAACCTGATCTATAGAAAGCCCGTTCTGTTTTAGGTACTGTCTTGTAATATAATCAGCCTCAGCTCCAAGGACATTCACTGCTATTTTTTTGCCTGCCAGGTCCTTAGCAGTTTTAATGCTGCTGTTTTCCAGCACTATCCAGATCTGTCCTTTTTCCTTGGCGTTTTGACCGGAAGCAGCTACGATAACCTTCAGCTTGGCACCTCTGTTAATAGCATTTATCCAGGGGGCCCATGCAGAGCTTGCGAAATCAATACTACCAGCCATCAGAGCCTGTACACTTTCAGTACCACCCAGTGTAGTTCCAACAATTTCAATTTTAATTCCCTGCTCCTCAAAAAAGCCTTTTTCATCTGCAATGTCTATTAAACCTACTGAGCCCAAACTTATAGTGGTTTTGAGCGTGATGAACTCTTTTGGTATAGACACTGCTTCACTTGCTTTTGTCTCTTTTTTCAAAAACAATCCAAATCCTGCTACACCGGCAACCAATATTATTATCGCCAGTGCAGCCAATATTATTTTAAAATTCTGTTTCATAAAAATCCTCCTTAGATATTTATTTCCTCTTTCCAGCCGGTAGCTTTCTTCTCTAACCAGACAAGAGCATAATTAATAATAAGCCCAAGCAGAACCAAGATAACGATTGCAGCATACATCTCAGGTATCATGAAGTTGTACTGAGAATTTATAATGAGAAAACCCAGTCCTGATTTGGCACCAATCATTTCTGCGGCTACAAGAACAACAAGAGCTATCGAGGCGCCAATTCTGATGCCTGAGGCAATTGAAGGGATGGAGGAAGGCAGTACTACTTTCCTGAAAAGAAATACGTTTGAAACAGCCATGGATCTAGCAGATTTTATTAAGAGAGGATCAACGGTTTTTACACCACTTATTGTATTTATCAATATCGGCCACAGGGCTGCTTTAAAAAGTATGGCTATCTTTGAAGCCTCTCCTATTCCAAGAAAAAGTATAAACACAGGATACAATGCCAGCGTTGAAGTGTTTCTGAAGGCTTGAATTAATGGATCAACAAATCTTTCAAATAGTTTATACCATCCCATCAGGATTCCAAGGGGTACGGCAACCAGCACAGCTAATGCAAATCCCAAAAATGCCCTCTGGAGGCTAATTAATATATGGTCTATCAATGAACCTGAGGAAATCATTTTTACAAGTGCCATTGCTACTTCAGAAACCGGAGGAAGGAATACACGGTCTATTATCCCCACAGTTGGTAACAATTCCCAGAGCGCCAGAAATATTACTATTATTAAGCTTCCCTGGACGCCATCCCTTAGATAGGAGATGCCTCTAAAAATATTCTTATCCATCTATTCATGCACCCACTTTCTCAGCTAAATCGCTTTGAACACTCATTTCATAACTAACTTCTTGCTGGGATTTAGCGACTTCATCCTTAACCAGCCTCCAAATATCATACCTCACCTTAGCAAATTCGGGTGAAGATTTTGTTTCTTCATCCAGCCTTGGTCTGGGAAGGTATACGTTCACAATACTCTTTATTACACCGGGTCTTGCTGTCATTACTGCCACTCGATCTGCAAGGAATACTGCTTCATCAATGCTGTGAGTCACAAACAGAATGGTTTTATGCGTTTCTTCCCAGATTTTTAGCAACTCTACCTGAAGAATCTCTCTTGTCTGGGCATCTAAGGCACCAAAGGGCTCGTCCATCAGCAAAATATCAGGATCATAGGCAAGTGCCCTCGCGATTGCAACGCGTTGTTTCATACCTCCACTCAATTCATAAGGATAGCGGCCCTCAAAGGCGGACAATCCCACTAAGGAGAGATATTTTTTTGCTACAGCACTTCTTTCACTTTTTGGTATCCCGTTTGCCTCCAGCCCGAACTCCACGTTTTCAAGTGCTGTTCTCCATGGAAATAGAGCATACCCTTGGAAAACTATACCCCTGTCCAGGGCAGGCCCGTTTATGGGTTTGCCATCAATATAGATCTTCCCTCCATTGGGCTGAGTTATGCCACCAACTATGTCTATCAATGTTGATTTTCCGCATCCGCTTGGGCCTACCAATGCCATGAATTCTCCTTTTCTAATTTCCAGGTTCACGTTGTTCAAAGCCAACAATTGAGAATTCCCATTTTGTCTTCCATTATTTTTTTTATTGAAGATTTTTGTGATATTCTCTATCCGGATTTTTGTCAAAGATCCACCTTCCCTGCTCTCTAGTATTTCCAGAGAACTGTATATTTAATTGCCATCATTTCTACCTCAACATTTCTATGAAAGCTTCGACCCTGTTCTCGGACTGCTCTAGAGCTTCCATTCGGCCCAGCTCACCGACTTCGATGAATGTTGTGGGCACTCCGGTCTGTTCCTTAATAATATCAGCCATCATTCTCGCCACCGATGTCTGGTAATTGCATCCCCATTGGTACATGAATATTAGACCGTCTGCTCTTGATTTCTTCACCTGCTCTGCTGTCCACTCTGCCCTCTTCTCTGTAGGTTGCTCATATGGAAAGGAAAGGATTGCCTTTGCTAAGTTCTCATAAGGGTCACCGCTTACCTTTACGTCAGTACTCACGGTGCTCCAGTTATCATCGCGACCTACAAGCACTGCCCCTGCTTTTTCAACATGGTTGGGATTCGGACCGACGCATGACCCGCATACATACAATCTTTTTGGATCTTCTGCAACTCCGGTTCCTTTGACCGAATGTTTAACTCTTTCTTTTACTTCTTTTTTTGTTCCTTCCAGAACCCCGACGGTTGCAACTGGATCTCCTACGAAATCGTTGGCAAGGAAAGGTACACCATAAAAGTCCGTGCTGTTTGTAGGAGGTAACTTGGCAGACCACCATATTTCTGTAAGCTCTCGAGCGAGCTGACGCCCCTTATTCTCAACCTTGATTTCTTCCCGGATATCCTTATCTGTGGTTTCTTTACCTGATATGTCGCTGATTTTTTTTGTCAGAGTACGTAGCATGGTTGCCATATAATCCACAGCCCATTCCTTATTTTTCTGGTCTATCGGATAGTCTACCAGATACCTTGGGACATTGCCTTTTTTATTGCGATGGGATTCCACAAGATATGCCATATCAGAGCAACGAAGGCAGAGATAGGGTGCTATAAGGTCAACAGGTACAATTCCGTCATCAATAGCTGCGTGAGCTGCCACCTGGTTGCATGCCTCGATGCTTATTGTTTTTCTTCCAGATTCGAGAATTTCCACTCCTCTCCGGTCTGCCTCTCTAAGATTCAGCCCTTCCTTCATATCCCTCGCCCACATGCTCACAAATCCAGGGCGCAAGGGTATTCCTCCTGCTGCGTAATATGGATCCATAGATTGTCCGCCCTGTATGAGAATGATGGGTACACCTTTCTCGTGAGCCTTTAGTAAGCGGTCCCTTAAGCTAAGAGTCAAATAACCTCTTTTTATACCGCTGAAGAATTCCACATCCTCCGACAGTCTTCCTATATGATTGGCGCTGCTGTCGAAAGCGAAGGGGAACCTTCTTGGCCCTTCATCAGTCATGAATTTCCAGATTTCAGAGGTTGAAACGCTTGTTCCATCCTTGAAATTTATGCTATCTGTTTCAATGAACTCCGATTTGAGTTCTTCAGGATAACTGAACTGTCTGCTCATAATGTAGCCTCCAAAATATTCTTGTTTTTTATTAGCTCGACAAAAGCCTCAGCTCTGGTTCTTATCGCTTCGACGTCAGAGCCTGCATATTCGGTATGAATCTCAAGCAGCGGTACACCTTCGTTCTTAAGCACATCCTTTGTTTCGCCAGCCTTGAAGGTGAATGGATCGCAGTAGCGAAGTGTATGATATATTACTCCCTGTGCCTTGTAATCCTTTATTAGTTGCTTCAGATTCTTAAGACGCCCGTCTGTTTCCAGATCAAGATAAGGCAGTGCAGCATGAGGAACGCGGTTAATATAGGCATCTGCTATTCCTTTAACAGACGGTTCCTTGATATTTACATTCAGGGAGGGATTAAGTCCCGACCACAGTTCATCTCCCACTATCCTTCCACCCACCTGCTCTATTATATCTATGAGTTTGGTATCTTTTGGAGGAATTATGCTGCCAGATAACAGAATGCGAGCATCCCCGTTCAAGTTTTTGATCACTGGTTCGCCATGTTCTTCTTTCAGTTCTTTCAGCAGTTCCTGCAGCAATGAAAGATACTTATCTCTATCGAGGTAAAATCCTGCATGTACTGCGTCAAAAACCTCACGCCATTTTATAGACGGACTATCCGTAGCTTGGTATTTATACAAATCCTTTAGGGCTTTCCTTATGCCATTATAAAGTTTGATGGACTCTGCAAGCTTATTCTTATCAAGTTTATTTCCTGCAAATTCTTCCAATTTCTGTGTGAAGGATTCAAGTTCTTTCCAGAAATATTCCTGCCCTTCAGGCAAATAGAAATTCCTTGGTACCCCGAGAATCAGAGTATTGACCTTGAAATAATATTTTATTAGTTCTGCTACTCTATACGTCTGCAGGCAGGTTGCATCCACAGCAACTAAATCTGAATTTTTAATATACGGATCCTGATTCTCTGCAAAGAGACCCACGATCTCTCTTGTAAAAACACAATTTTTTGTTGAAATATATCTGGCGCCGATCTCAACTAACCTGTCGTCTCCCCCTATTCCCAGCCTGATGGGAATCAATCCCAAGGCATGGATTATCTCTTCAGGTATATTGTAATTGAACCATCCAACAACCTTGGCTCCATTTTTTCTTGCTTCAGCGAGCTCTTGAGGTCTTTCCTTTACGGCTTCCTCTATCTTTTTTAAAGTGTCCAGTGCCATCTTCACACCTTTGAACCATAAGTTTTAGCGAGTATCGCTGCTCCCAGTGCCCCTACTAACTGCGGATCGTATTCCGGTGCCACTATCTTTGCCTTGAGCACTTCTTCGAGGGCAGCTTTCATTCCCACATTCTTTGCAACGCCTCCAGAGAAGAAGACATCATTCTCGACACCGACACGCGAAAACATCCCCGCTATCCTGTTGGCAATGGCATGGTGTATTCCTTTAATGATATTCTCAGGCTTCTCTCCTCTTGCAAGCAGAGAAATCGTTTCAGATTCTGCGAACACAGTGCATGTACTGCTCATTGGCACTATTTCTTTTGCCTTTAAAGCCAAAGGTCCCAGATCGTCAAGTTTAACTTTGAAAACATTAGCCATTACTTCAAGAAATCTTCCAGTGCCTGCTGCGCACTTGTCGTTCATGGCAAAATCTATAACATTGCCATCTTTATCCAGGCGAATTGCCTTGCAATCCTGTCCACCCATGTCGATGATAGTTCTGGTGCTCGGATGCAAATAATGGGCGCCTCTTCCGTGGCAGGTTATCTCGGTTACGGTTTTATTTGCGTACGGCGCTGATATTCTTCCGTAACCTGTAGCAACGATATACTTCAGGTCGTCGTGCGAAAGCTTTGCCACTTCTAACGCTTTTTGAAGAGATGTGAGTCCACTTTTTTCTGTGCCTAGTTTTACATCCGTTGGAATAAGACCATAGCCAACTATAGTACCATTTGATACAATCACAGATTTAGTAGATAGCGAGCCTACGTCTACACCAGCAAATGCCGGTTTATTATTAGCTTTTTGTGTCATATTTGCCTCCTCACTTACTGAGAGTGAGTGTAACTATTCTCTATTCATATATCACATTTTGTAAATCAGCAACTATCGCCACATTTATTCCAAATTCTGCATCATTGCGGCAATAATTTCCGATTCGGTTCTGTTTTTCTACCATCTATAAAAGTAAAGAGTGCCAGCGCGCTAAATGGAACCATAAAAGCAAGAAAAATCGCCTGCACACCATATGCATCCCCTATTATTCCACCAAGCGTAGGCCCAATAATAGCGCCAACGCCATGACCAAAAGAAAAGATGCCTGCGATCTTGCCTTTTTCACCGTCAATATTTCCGACATGTGTAAAAGTAATAAGGGAGATCATGCCTGAACCTATTCCAATTATCACTGAGGCTATCCCAAGCTCGGTAATATTCCTGGCAATTCCTAGAATAAAAAGTGAACAAATAGTCAAAACAAACGCTAGCAAGTAAACACCTTTGCTGCTCCTGTACAGCAGCGACCCTCCCAGGAAAACAACAAGTATCGTTGCACCGCCTTTCAAAGACAAAAGCAATGCGGCTATGCCCGGAGATAAGCCAAGGTCCTTGATCACATAAACTGTAATGAAAGTTGAAAATGTCATGAAAAATGCGCTATTCATGCTTTCTATTATGGTTGAGCGCACCAGGATTCTGTCTTTTATCAGGTTCTTATAGTTGTTCGAGACATCAGTAAAGTTAAAATTTTTCTGCATAACTGATGAGCTGTTATTGACATTTGCACGGGTTGCCATCACCATTATCGGTGCAAGTAAAAATGCACTCGTGAAAACAAAATAGTTTGTAAAACTCACAGCAATTGCAGCTAATCCTCCTAACATTGGTCCGATGAATGATGCCCCTATGGTCATTGAACCCTTATACCATCCAGCCTTTCTGGCGCCAATGGTGTTCATGTTTTTAAAAAATGCCGCGCTAAGTGACGTTGTCCTGAATGTTCTTGCTATGCCATAGAATACCATAACTAATAAAAGAAGACTGGGTTTATCAGCAAAGGAAAGGGACATGATAATCAATCCGCCAAACAAACAGCTTATAGAATACATCTTTCTTGAGCCAAAATAATCTACAAGAAACCCGGCAGGTAGCACCACCAGCAAATCCCCGATCCCTGAGATCCCTTTGATCAAACCGATTTCAGTTGAGGTTGCATTAAGACTGAGAGCATACACGGGTAGTATAAAATTCATCATGCCCACAGCTATCCCGGAACTGATATTTATTAGCATGAATCTGAAAATAAGTTCATTGCCCTGAAAGATTTTCATGAATGAAACAGCATCAGTTCGAGAGAGCTTCTGTTACTCTCTTATACGCCAGTTCTGCGACCAGGTTATCAATTCCAAGAGGATCTGAATATATAAGGGTCACGTCTTTACCATCAAGTGTTATGTTTGCTTTTCGCGATTCCTTACTGATACCCAGTATCTGGGGTATATCTTCCATTGTATGTACGCCATGCGCCATGAATATGGGAACAGCTACGATAGTGGAGATGCCTGTACCTTTGAAAGCCTCAAGCCCTTCTTTCATGGTTGGCGTATTCATATTCATAAAACCTATGCGAACAACTACATTCTTGTATTTCTTGGCGATTAGTTCTGCAACCCCATTAACTACTTCTTTATTATGGGGATGCCTGCTTCCATGTCCGAGTGCGAGTATTCCAATTTTTTCAGTCATAAAAAATATCCTCTTTTAGAATCTCATAGCATGTCAACTCAAACACACGTATATAGCACCTTAGAAATCAGCAAGTGTTGCTGTATTTATTCGGAAAAGCGAACATTTGAGGCAAACTTCTGTCTTTTTTATTCAAATACCGACCAAACAAACACACCCGTGATTACCAGCGCGAGTACAAAACTTGCAAAAAAGCCGGCAGTGAACCCTGCCACAGTAATGATCATACCTGTCACGAGTGGGCCGGTCGAGTGCCCTATATCCATTGTCGATGACAGGGCTCCCATGGATGCTCCGATCTCCTCCTTTTTGGCAATATCTGCGACATACGCGCTTGTCGCGACTGTGGACAGGGAAATGCCTATGCCTGTCCCAATGCTGATTTCGATGAAATGGGGGAAGGATGAAGAGAACGGGATGGCGGCGATCGCGATCCCTGACAGGAGGAGACCCACTGATATCTGTATGCGCTTGTCAATGCGGTCGGCAATCCATCCGAATACAGGTTTTGTTGTCGCGATCATTAACACCTGCACTGCAAAGATAATGCCGGTCTGGTATGGATCAACGCCCCTGGATGCGAGGAATATCGGCAGAAATGTTTCAAACGTTCCGAATGCAAAATAGGTCGACATATCGACAAGGGCAATCCCCCGAAGCCTGCGATGGGAAAAAAAATTAATAAAGCTTTCTTTAAATACCGACAACGTGATAACTTTCAGCGGTCGATCGTTTTTCTCCCGGTATAATAAGGTCATCACAAAGACCGGAACAGCAGCTAACGCTGCAGCAACATAGACTATCTGGAATCGAAAAAGACCAGGGTATGCGGCAAAGAATGACAGGATTATGCCGCCTGCAAGGGGCGCAAGGGTTCTGCCAATCAGGGTTGAGGAAGCGTACTTACCGAGCATCTCTCCTTTTCTGGCGAAGAACCGTTCTACAATGATGGCAGATATGACCGGACCCAAGATTGCCGTTGCAGTGCCATGAAAGAACCTTACAGGAATCATCCAGAGGGGCTGGTCGATGAACACGTATAGTAACGGTGCGATCAGGAAGATTGCTCCTGCGGTGATAAGCAGGCGTCGGCGTCCGAGACGGTCCGAGAGGACGCCGACTGGAAAGCTGAACAGGATGCCTGCAAACGGTGAGATTGCAGAAATCAGCCCGATCATTGCATCGCTTGACCCAATCGATTGCATAAAAAGTGGGAGCACAGGGTTTTTCGAGATCGTAGATGAAAAGATCGCAAAAAAACCTAAAAGAGAGATGTAGTACATCAACATACGGTCAGTGGAAGCCAGTGCGTGTACTTCACCAGTTAAGGATTTTGACATTTCACATATATTTCCTTTTCTTGCGCCTTAAATTACACCAACCTTTTTCCGATGCGCGACCAGCCCGCCATCAGCCAGTATCTCTTGCAGGAAATCAGGAAGTTTTGAAGCCGGATATTTCACACCTTCATGCACAATTATTCCATTCCCCAAATCGATTTCAATAATATCTCCCTCTTTGCAATCGATCTTAGCTTCAATGATAGGCAGACCCACATTGATGGCATTCCTGAAAAATATCCTTGCGAACGATCCAGCTACCACGCAGGCAACGCCAGCATATTTTAACGCCAGAGGCGCCTGTTCGCGGGATGAGCCGCATCCGAAATTCTCACCCGCCACTATTACATCGCCTTTTTGCACTTTTTCTGGGAAATGCGGGTCAATACCTTCCATGACATGAGCTGCGAATATGCTCATATCAGTAGTCCGCAGGTATTTTCCTGGAATGATCACGTCAGTATCTATGTTATCGCCAAATTTCCACACAATTCCAGTTAGCGTTTTCCGATAATTATTGATCGTCATATCAAACAACCTCCCTCGGGTCTGCTATCTCTCCACGAAGCGCGCTTGCTGCTGCGGTCTCAGGCGATGAGAGATATATCAATCCTCCGGCACCCATGCGTCCCTTGAAATTCCGGTTGGATGTGGAAAGACACGTCTCGCCTTCGCATATCACTCCCTGGTGGGCGCCAAGGCACGGCCCGCATCCTGGCGGCGCGATAACAGCGCCTGCTTTTAGAAGAGTTGAAATTATGCCGGATTCAGCGGCTTTAATGAGGACTGAACGCGAAGCCGGGAGCACTATTGTCCTGACTTTAACCTGCTTTCCACGCAGAATCTTTGCGACAATATGGAGGTCTTCATATCTACCGTTAGTACATGAACCTATGAAAACCTGGTCAAGCGTTGTTCCAACGAGTTCGCTTATATTGAAAACATTATCCACTTCATGCGGTTTTGCGATCTGGGGCTCAAGGTTTGCCACATCAAGATTCAATTCTTCGCAGTAACAGGCGTCGCCATCAGCATATACCGGCTCATATTTTTCTTTTGCCTTCCCCTTTAGATAAGCAAATGTTTTCTCATCAGCCGACACTATACCGGTTTTTGCTCCCATTTCTATGGACATATTGCACAGTGTCATACGCTGCGCCATCGAAAGATCTTGAATTGTCTTTCCATAATATTCGATGGCTTTATAATTAGCGCCATCGGTTCCTATGTTTTTTATGATATTAAGTGTCAGGTCTTTTGCTGATACACCCTTTGAAAGCTTTCCTTCTACTGTTATCCTGATGGTCTGCGGCACGCGAAGCCAGAGTTTTCCAGAAGCAAATATCTCTGCTATGTCAGTTGCCCCGACACCTGTTGCAAATGCCCCGAATGCCCCGTATGTGCATGAGTGAGAATCCGCGCCTATTATGAGTTTTCCGGGCATGGCAAATCCATTTTCAGGAAGCACCTGATGGCATATGCCTTCGCCTATGTCAAAGAAATTAGTAATTCCCTGTTCGCGAACCCATTGCCTTATTCCCTGATGCAGTTTTGCACCAGTATCGGTATGGGCCGGAGTATAGTGATCAAATGGTATGATTATTCGCCCCGGATCCCATACTTTCTTTACAACCATCTCCTTGAAAGCTTTCACGGCAAGCACGCCTGTACCGTCATGCGCCATCGCATAATCAATATTGGCTATCACAAAATCTTCTGCAGCGACGTGTTTTCCGGCTGCGCGGCTGAGAATTTTTTCGCTAATCGTTGGCATAGTTATTTGCACATAGACTTAAAGCGGATATATAGCACTATATGTATCAGCAAGTGTTGTCCTGTTTATTAGGAAAAACGAAGGATAGGGGCAAAACAGCTAATCTATATCTTCCCTCAACTGCGCGCCTTCGTAAAAAAACTATCCGTAGAGTAATGTAGCAGCAGGCTGGATGCGATCATCCCAGCCGCAAAGATAGAAGTAAATATTGCTATCTGTATGGATGCAGCCTCCATCGGATCAGCGCCGCCAAGCAGCATGCTGAATATCCGTACAGGCTGTTGGGTAGCTTAATGGTTTTGTGGATATTCTACTTAAAAAAAAAAGAGAATTGGGAGAGTATTTAGACTCTTCTCTTTACCAGATATACTATCGCGACAAAACCTGCTATTGCATACAACACCCAATTCCATTGCGCTGGTTTGGCTGTATCCCCCGGTGTTTTTGCCGGCGCCTCTGTCTGTGCCAAATTTGGCTGTAGTGTTCCAGATGGCGCTGCTGCATTCAGAGAGGATGGTTGAGCGGCAGACGCGGGTGTTGCGACTGCTGTTACTGTTGCAGTCGATGCATTAGTAGTTGTGGCGCTTGTTGCGTTTACTTCGACTTTTTGTGGAAGGATGGTATGTTCAAACAAAGGATAGAACCTCAGAGCAGTCGAACTATCTGCAACCTTGAACTTCAATTCTCCATACAACGGCTGTACTGTGTTCTGGTCAAGGTTTATTGCTGTATCTTTATTATAGAGAAGCACATAGTTTTCATTTGCTTCCTTTACTTCAAATACTCCGAACTTATCTCCTGCCTTGATGTCAAGCACTTTCTGCGATATCAGCCATGTGTATCTTAGCTGGACAAATGTTACCATCCCTTCGCTGCCTGTGAAAATACTCTCAACGTATGTCACGAATATCGGGACATCTGACTCGCCGCTCACGCTTTTTTCAACATAAGTGAAAACTTCTCCTTCATTTACGATCCTGTTATCAAGAGTTCTTCCATCCTTTGTGAAATTAAGCCATGCCTGCCTTGGAGATGTTTTGGTATCAAGAGCTTCAACCGTCAGGTTGTAACCTTCCCCGAGGTTCCAGGATGTACCCAATTTCAAGGTCTGCTTTTCCTCTTTCTTCTGTTCTTTTATCAGCTTTGCTAACTTGTT
>Ga0180732_1001949_pt1 | contig 11699 bp, 14 predicted proteins | sample KR11_01MetaG_FD_148674 | JGI IMG/M metagenome (GOLD analysis project Ga0180732, IMG submission 148674) | Groundwater microbial communities from the Olkiluoto Island deep subsurface site, Finland - KR11_0.1 MetaG | ecosystem: Environmental > Aquatic > Deep subsurface > Groundwater | place...
GATAAACAACCCAAAAAGCGGGATGAAGAAGTTTCTTCTCGTGAAGACGACGTCGATCCAGCAGTCGTTACAGAAGTAGATGGAAGTACTATTGTTGAAATAGACGATGATATAGATAGCTATGACTGGTTACTTACAGCTGAATATCTAATGGGTGGAACGAAAGAAGAAGAACAGCCTCCCACGGAAGAACCTAATATCGAAAAGCAAGAAGGTGGTCTTCGACCTCAAAAGGTTTGGATAAAAGATCCCTCCGTGCAAGGCGGTGGCTACTATCAAACAAGAATGACGAGACCGGAAGGGACCACCACGCAAGGCCCCGGGGCGTCACACGTTGAAGACGTTCAGAATGTTGCTACTGGAGGTAAGCCTGCTGCTCTTGTGGATACCCAAGCAGCAAGTGAGGCAGAACGACTAGGATTAAGAACCTTCAAGGTTCCTCAAGGGACGTTCGGACCAGCACTTTCGAATAAGCTAACACATGTTGTTGTTAAACCCGGACAAGAAGCAAACGCTCAGAAGGTGTTGGATGTCTTCAAGAAGTATCCTATTACCAACAAACCTCGACCTATTGAGTACCACCGGGAGTTAGGTGAGGCTTTAGGTTATTCTCGAGAGGCTATCGATGCTTTTATCGATCGTATTCGGCCACAGCTAGAAAAAGGTGTAGCGATTACACCAGAAGTGAATACACCGACATACGGAGAAGGAGCGATCGACTCTCTTCCCAACAATAGAAAGAAGAGAAAAATTGAAAAAGCGACTTCCTCCGGTAAAGCAAGAGAAATTGGTGATAAGCTAGGAATTGACTGGAAAGAAGTTGATCTCGATCAATTCCGAAGGGGTTTGAAAGTCGAATTAGAACATACCAAAGATCCAGAGACAAGAGTTGTTAAACCACAAGATCTCTTAAGCGTTGGGAAGATTGCTTGGGCTCATCTGAAAGAAAAGAAAGACTATTATTCTCGACTAGAACAAGTCGAGAAGCAAGATCGCGGGATGTCTGTCAAAGCGATCATTCGAAACGAGGAAGGACGAATTCTTCTTATCCGCGACGCTTCTTCTTCCTACTGGGATCTTCCCGGAGGACACGTCGCTAATTCTGAAACTGTTGAAGAAGCACTAAGAAGAGAAGTAAAAGAGGAAGTAGGATTAGAACTAACGGAAGCTAGCGAGAAAGAAACGCGACTTCTTACCCTTGGGGATGAAGAGAGACCTGTTGCATTCTACGATTGCAGAGCGAAAGGAGGGGTGAAGCTTTCAAGTGAGCATTCAACCTACAAGTGGGTTCATCCTCATGCGTTTAAGAGCTATAACCTTGGTGCGTTTAAGAACATTCTTTGTGGCAAACCTGATAGGGTTTTTCAGAAGCAAGGGGTGTTGTGAACTACGTGATTTTAAGGGGCCCTCCAATTAGCCCCGGTAAAGCTACTGGTAGGGTTAGAATGGTTGATAACCCGTCGAAATTGGGACAAGTGAAGCAGGGTGAAGTCCTTGTGTTTCCCTGGACACCTGAGTATCGTACGAACCAACTACTTGATGCGATGACGCGGGCTTCCGCAATAGTAACCGATCGTGGAGGTAGAACCAGCCATGTCGCGATTATTAGTCGAGAACTTGACAAACCCTGTGTCATCGCGCAAAACGCTACAAAAGTTCTTAAGGACGGGCAAGAAATAACCGTGGACGGTTCGAAGGGCAGCGTTTATTCTCAAGGGGAGCAAGAGTGATAGTCGATACAGATATTTTAATTGTTCAGCTTCTCCTCCAGCGACTGACGACTCAGCTCTGGGAGAAAGCGCAAAGGGAGGAGTGTTCTAAGTGTGATAATCCCTGCCCTTACGTTCAACAGCAGATGCAAGAAGTTATTCTCGAGGCTCTCGCCGAAAATAGTAGATGGAACTAAAGCTGGATTCCTATCTTTGTGTTATAATATAATTTAGGTAGAGTACCGACTGGACTGTTCTTTCGAGATTCATTATTATTAAGAGGTAGTATGAAAGACATTCGGGGACTTCTTGGCTTCTTGACGACTTATTCCCGGCTTGCGGAGGGCAACGTCGAGGACGCTGAACTTTTTAGCGCTTACTCTTTCTTGCGCAAGTACGCGGTGGGTAAGCTTCCTTCAGAGAAGTATCACGGCAAGGTCGAAGCGTCCGAAACTTTGAAAGGTCGGGTTCCGGAAGGTTCTGAAACGGGTAAGATTGAAGACCCCTTTCCTCTAGCGAAACACTTTACATCAGAAACACCCACACGCTTAGACGCTGCTCTTGCTGTTGACGCTTTTGTCCACAAGGCTCACTCGTTTAATAGTGACATCTTGGGTGAAGCGTTCGGTTGTGATCTTGCTTTGGCGTCTGATGTTGCGCTACCTCTTTTTGATTTCTTTGCGAAGACAACTCCGGTAAATCCCATAAGAAAGCAGGTTCGGGGTTATACTTCAGCTGAGTGGTTGGGTGAGCTTCTTATTCTCAAAGAAGATAAACCTTTAATCATTGCCGGTTATGCCAGCGTTGAGATGGTGGATAAAGAGAAGCATCTTATTCCTCGTTCTGTTCTCGACAAAGCGTTTACTACGTTTATGTCCCACGAAGGTCGTGAGAATTTGAATTTTGCCCACACAAACATTCAAGTGGGGAGAATTCTAAAAGAGTGGACATCCCCTACGGGAAAGAGGTACACTAGTGGAGTTGACGATAAGGGTCTTTTTGTAGTTGCCGAGGTATACCCGGACACGACTGTTGGAAAGCGTGTTGTTGAAGCAATGAAGAAGGGCGAATTAACAGCGTTTTCGATCTCCGGGTTAGGCAAAAATGTTGTTCAGAAGAACGGCTATAAGGAAGTTCAGGAGTTAGAGTTGTACGAAATAACCGCCTGCGAGCAACCTGTGAATCAGGGAGCTTACTTCAAGCTTATCAAGAGCGTTGGAAGTTCGCTTGAGGGTGTTTTTCAAAGAACGATTCCTCTTGGCTGGACCGTAAAGGTTGATAAAGAGGTTATGTTGCCTTTCGACTACAAGTGTCCATGGCTCGAGAGAGTACTGAAAGCAAAGATTGGTAGCCATCCTGAGATGTACGGGACTTACGCGCTTGAGCTTAGTCCTTTTAGAAGGATTCTAAATGGTGTGAGACTTAGTGACTGTGAACTCGCATTGGCGGGTGACAGTCTACTAATTAAACATTCAAAGTCAGATCCCTTAGGTCTCACGTTATACCGTTGCGTCAAAAAGTCACTTTCTTCCGATTTGCAGCGTTCTGTTAAGTTTCTATTTAATAGTCAAAGTTCTGAAACGTCTCGACCTTTGTTTTATCTTTCCGCGAGAAAGATGTGAGCGTGTGTGTGGTCGATCGCAACGCTTGTTTCGTTAAATCTTGCATAAGGAGAAGAAAAGAAAGTGGAAGGTGAAGAACTAGTTGCTTTACAGCAACAGTACGAACAGCTCCACTCGAGTGTTTCGGAACTAACGAAAGCTGTGTTAGCTGTTGTCGAAAACCTCAACAAGGCAGCGACGGAGAAGGCGGAACTTACCCAGAAGCAAATGCAGGAAGAGGCTGAAGCCAAGATGTTTAAGCGCTTCATAAAGATGCTAAAGGAAGAGGGTGCTGTCTTCGCTCGCAAGCAAGGGAGTGTTCCTTCCGCTCATACAACTCAGACCGGTGCGAAGCCCGAGAAGGAGCCTAAGTCTCAACAGGAGCCGATTCAAGGTTCCCTAGAAGAGAAGCAGGTTCCCCGCGACGACGAAGAGGAAGAGGAGAGGCGGAGGAGAGGAGCACCTGAGGCGGCGATTGCTGCGAAGAAGGCTGAGGAAGAGGAGCCAGAAGAGGATGAGAAGGAAAAGCTGAAGAAGACGGTTGATACGCTGACGAAGGAAGTAGAGGATCTAAAAGCCTCTGTTCCGAAGCTGGTCGCAAAAGGGATGCAAGAGCACGGTTGGAAGCCGGTCGGAACCGCTTCTGTCAGGAAGGCTGGTGCCGAGGAAGTTACTATTTTGAAGAGTGAAGCCCCTGTGAAGAAAGAGGAGCTCATCAAAACCCTTGGGAAGCTTCCTTTGGGCCAGTTAAACGATATGCATCAGGCCTTTCTGCGCGGTGAGATCAAGCTACCGGAGGTGAGGGACTAATGGCTGAGATTACGTTACAAGAATATCTTAACACTGCTCAGAGAGGAATCCTTAATCGGATTTTTGGTCCGGAGTACCTCTTAAAGAGCACGTACCTTCAGGCCACGAACATCTTTACGGAAACCTTCGGTCGTAGAGTTTGGGACGCCATGAACAACCGGACGGTCCTTTACAACGCAATTCGAAAAGTTGGATGGGGACCTACATTTGGTTGGCGTCTGAGAACCGATAGGGGTACGGGTAACAGCTATGCTGTGACCGAGACCGGTAGTCTTCCTACGATTGACGTTTCCAACTACGTGAACGCTGGTAGTCCTCCGAAGTTCCCTTCGACGACATTCGGTGTTAGCATCAAGGCGCAGTTCATGGGTGGGTTGGAAGGTGGTATCGGGGATGCCTTAGCCGTCGAGCAAGAAGCCAAGATGCGTGACCACATCAAGACCATCAACGAAGGTATTTGTAGTGGTAACTACGCGTACGTTAGTGCCTATAGTGCCTCCGCTGCTCCCTCTGCTCCCGCGTATCCGGTGAGTGCAACAACCTACGTGCGCTTTACGGTATTGCCGGCTGGCGCAGAGAAGCGCTTCAAAATTGGTGATACTGTGGGTATCACCGACGACACGAACGGTACCTCGTACGAAACTCAGGGTGACGGGACTTCGGTTGTAACTGTGGTGGCGATTGATGAGACAAGTCACTACGTCTTCGTTGACGCCGCGTTTATCACTCTAACCCCGGCTGCTGGTGATGTCCTTTATGTCCTCGATAGAGTGACGGGGCTTACTTCGGTTGCAGACATCTGCGCTGAAGACGGTATGCTCGTTGGTGGGGGCTCGAACAAGAAAATCAACCCCGATGTCTTCAACCTCGGCACGAGAACTCCTGGAGGTGCGTACTCCTATGCTTGTGCCGCTTTGGTTGACGATAACGCCGGTGTTGCTCGAGACATAACCCTTAAGGCCCTCGACGATCCCATCGATGCTATTCGCACAAACGGTGGTTTGATGGGGTTAGGCTTGATTGCTACCGGGCACAACCAGTATTCAAGTCTCGATAGGCTCTTGCAGGCACAGCAAAGGTACCTCGGTTATGGTACCTTCCAGTTCGGTGTGGGTGACGAACGGACGTATCCGGGAACTCAGGTAGGAATGGAGTTAGCGAGTTATCGTGGACTTCCTATTCTTCCGGACGCTGATATCCCGAAGTCAATGTCATCCGCTGGTGTTGCACTAGGGCACGACGTGTTCATTCTCGATCTTGATCATCTGGAGATCGCCGTTGGAATTGCGACGCAGTATTTCGAGAACCAGAACTACTTTGTCGCGAATGCTCTTGTTATCCAGGGTTTGCTGTTTACGGCTCTCGAGCTGAGAGCTCGAAGAATCGATGTAAACGCTGTCGTACTGAATTTGAACGCTTAGTACTTTGGAGGTTGTTATGGACGACGCTCTTGGAGTTGTTTTGTCGGAAGTCCTGATGAAAAAGTGTCAGGGCGAGCTTCTGACAATCGCGGAAGCTGTAACTGGTGATAAGGTACAGCGAGACGCGATAAAGTCGTTAATTCGACAAAGCTGTCAGAAGTGTTGCGCGGAGTTAACGAGGCGCCTCGAAGAGAGGGCGGCTCCACAATCTGGCTGATTTTAATGCCGGCTTTTTTTGCCGGAGGTAGGGAAAAGCGACGAAATGTCGAGAGGATCAGGTGGCGGTCTTCTACAGTGAGGTGAAAAATGGCGATTACTGCTTATAGTAGCATAGTTGTGACTTTCCGCACCGTTTTTGGCAATAAACGGATTGTCGCGGGATACATTACTTTTGCAAACGATACGTGGCCATCGGGAGGCGTCGATCTGACTCCTGCGAACCTAGGATTGGATGTTCTTGAGTATATCCAATTCGATTCGAGGAGCATCCAGTACGTCTACGACTACACTAGCGCAAAGCTCGATGGTTTTCTGTGTAACACCGCGGGTGTTGGTACTGCACAGGCCGGTGCGAATGGCGCGACAATCGCAGCTAGCGAGAAAGTCCATTTTCTAGCGATCGGTTATGGCGGGTAAAAGGAGGTGTTTCATGGGAAAGCCTCTTTATTTACTAAGTGCGGTCCTAGAGATTCTCGGGGTTGCTGTTGGTAGTGCCGGTCTTACCATCGAGTTGCTCTACAGGGCCGACTTTGGGTTTGTGCTTATTACTGGGGGTTCTTTGTTTGTAGCCGCCGGCGGATTGCTCTTCGCTAAAGCACTCCCGAGGAGGAGATGAGATGCCTTCGCCTACGTTAGTTAAACAGACGATAGCGAGGAGCCAGAACGAGGTTGCGGAAAAGCTTAGCGACTTAATCAACCGCAATGATATTGAGACCGACTCGATTGTTGATGTTGAGATAACGAGATTTGGTACGAACCAGTTTCTTATCCTCGCGATTTACTTAGGTTATTGGATGCTCGGGGCTCTTGCGGGCTTGAAAGCTAGTGTAGCTAGAGCTCTGGGGATGTCCCGGACTGCTGCGGACGATCTAGGTTTGGCATCGAGTGCTGCACGATTGTTAGGGGGGGTGCGGAGTGTTCCTGATGATCTCGGATTGGCTGTTTCTATAACGAGGGCATCAACCTTTGGTTGTGTCGTCGAAGCTTTGGTCGGGCCTGCTGCTGCGGTCTCTGAGGTGTGGATGAATTTTAATCCCGCGCAGCTAATCGGACTCGATTTAGCTTTGCTAGCCGACCGAACGGGAGGAATTGCGCGAGTTTTGACACCTGGGGATGGTTTGGTTTGTGACGTTTACTTCGAACACACTGGGAGCCCCTAAAAGGAGGTAAGATAGGATGGCAGATGTCGGTACGGGTGCCGTCGCGTCCATGGAGTTTGAACATCGTAAAGCCGATGGAACTCTTGTTTCGAAGGGTCACGTCGAGGTCGATGGAGAGGGTGTTCATACTATTCAAGAAGATGTCAAAGGGAACATCCTTGATTCTGTTGTTGATCGCTTAGGTCGGTTACGTATTCGAAAGCGTCGTGTTTAACGGTACGGTCTCACCTTTCGGTGGTGGGACGGGTCGATATACCGGGGGGTAAAATCTCTAGTTTAGGAGATGAAAAATGGCCGCTGTTGTAACTCAATACGGCTTCGTCGAGACTGCCAAGCTACTGACTGGTGTTGATTCTCCTGTAGCCTTCAAGTATATGATGCTGGGAATTGGATCTCAGGCTGAGGCTACTACGAACTCGACACTAGTGAGTGAGATCAGTGCGTCCGCGCTATCGAGAGTGTCTGCTGCCACTGTTACCACTGCATCTAGTGCAACAACTGCAGATACCGCGAAGTTCGTACACACGTGGACCTCAGATGGTAGCTATAGCGTGAAGGAGTGCGGTGTTGGCAACTCGAACACAAAGGATAAAGGTGATCTTCTGTGTTACGCGACCTTCGCTTCCGCAATTCCTATGCAATCAGCAGACACTCTTAAAGTTACCTGGTCGGTAACGGTCAAAGCTGGATAAGAGGTAAAAACAGCCTTAAAGTTGTGGGTAGTGCTTACCTTATTTGTCCGGACGAAACAACTGGGGCTGTCTCCTGTAGGAACAGCCCTCTTGTTTTCTGGTTTAATAAAGTTAAAGGAGGTTAGGTTAGGTTATGCAGGGAGTCTGTTCTGATCCTATTAAGGAAGCTGAGCATCGCCGAAAAATTAGTGGTGAAAACAATCCCGCAAAGCGACCGGAGGTCCGAGCTAAGCTAAGGGCTGCGGGGTGTGGTCGCTACGAACGTACTCCCGAGATAAGAGCGAAGGCAAGTAGGACTAAGCTAGGTACGATAAACCCTAGCATGCGTCTTTGGTACCAAACGGAGGCAGGACTACTAGAGAAACGGAAGTTGAGCTTCCTACGGAAAGGTAGCACTTATCTTAGGGTGTCTCCTTGGGGGTCTTCGTGGCGTAAGCTTGTTTGGTGGTTATTCTTAAAGCTGGGTAAAGAAGAATTGTTGTGTTCAAGGAGGTTGCGTAATGAAAATCCTTTGGTATAGCACCGCGCCCTTCGTGGGAGTCGGCTACGGAGTCCTTACAAACGCACTTGTTCCTCGGATAGTTAAGGACGGACACTTTGTTAAGATCGCAACCAAGCACCATCTTGGCGGCTCTCTTATCGTAAGCGGCGTCGAAGTTTTCGACGGTACCGAATGTGGTATGTTGAACAAACTTCAGGAAGTCGAAAACTACGATTATATCGTCTCTGTTTTTGACACCTGGACAATGGCTCCTCCCGGTTTTAACAATTGGGTTGCTGTCAACTTTCTCGATATCGAAATTATCCATCATCAAATGATTAAAGCCTTGAGGTGCAGCCAAGTTCAAACCGCTGTTACTCAGCACGGAATGCGAGAGATGGAACGGGTAGGTTTCAAACCCTATTATACACCTCTTGGTGTTGATACAAAACTGTTCAGACCAGACAAAAAGCTTCGAAAGGAGTTTCGTGAAAAGTGGGGTTGGAGTGATGATACTTTCGTAATAGGTGTAGTAGGGATTAACTACAGCAACGATCGAAAGAATATCATAGGTACCCTCCGTGCTTTTCAGGGCTTTCATAAAGAGCATCCAAACTCCGCTTTGTATCTGCACTCGGATACGATGGGATCGGCAACACAGGGGTTACCTTTACAGTGGATTATCGCCTCTTGCGGTTTTGATGGCACCGGGAAGCCACCGGTTTATTACGTCGATCAGCTCGCTTATCATTCTTGGAATATCTCACAAAAAGAGCTAGTAGGTCTTTACAACGCTTTTGATGTTATGTGTCTACCTTCCCAGGGTGAAGGGTTTGGAATGCCTTGGATTGAAGCCGAAGCATGTGGGTGCCCTGTTATTTCCGCTGATACAACTTCCGGGAAAGAGTTAAACTTCGGCGGTTGGGTCATCCCTGTTGTTGAAGATTATTATGAGTTTTCGAGTCTTCTTTCGTGGTATGCTCGTGTTCCCCCTTCTGCTATTTTCGATCCTCTTGAGGAAGCATATAAAGAGTGGAAGTCTGGAGCGATAAAGAAGCGCCAGAAATTAGCGAGGAAAGGTGCTCTCGAGTACGATTGGGACGTTGTCTACACTAAGTACTGGCGCCCGTTACTCCAGGATCTTGAGAAGCGGAGTGTTACTGCTGATCCTTTCCCAAACTATGCTTTGAAGTTTTATGGTTCTTTCGGGGGTCGAATCTTAATGGTTGATTGTCAGCTAGTTTGCCAACATCCGGAGATTTGTGATCTTAAGTATCCTCTTCTACCGGGAGAGTTGGGATTGAAAGATACTCGATCAATGCTAGCTCGAAGCTATCCTATTGTCGCTGATAAGAAGGGAAAGCTTTGTGTCTGTACGAGGTGTCCTCTACATAAGTGGTTGAGCCCGAGATTCGTTGAGGAATGTAAAGATACCTGGACGGAGCTTTGGGCGTTTCCTCGAATAAGGGAGGCCGTTGGACAACTTTGGGATAAGAAGTGCTTCGACGCTTGGGGTACGTTTGTTGAGCTCGATCGAATTGAACACGACTTTGATGAGAGTTACGCGCAGGCACTTCAATCTCGCTATTATACGACGTTTCAGCTAACCGACGAAGTTCTTTCTTTCTTTCCGAAGGGTTGTAAAGTTCTCGATGTCGGTGCGGGTGATGGCCGACGGGTCAAAGAGCTTCGAGCAAAAGGTTTTGATGCGGTGGGAACAGAGGTGAATAAATCCCGAGTAGATGGCGATCTGATTGTTTACGGGGATATTATGGCGCTGCCATTTAAGGAGAATAGCTTTGATGTGGTCATGGCAATTGATGTTCTCGAGCATCTAGAAGAACCCTTAAAGGCTATTGCTGAGCTTCTGTATGTCTCTCGAGACAAAGTCGTCCTTCAGATTACCCCGTCTGAAGACGCAACATACCGTGAAGATTCTAGTCATGTTACAGCTTGGTCGACAAATCACTGGAAGAGAGAGTTGTTTGAATTTGCGGAGATTAAGAAAGCTCTTCCGGGATGTGGGTTCATTCTAGAGAAGAAAAAAAGGAGGTCAAGGCATGAGGATAGAAGTAGTTTGCCCCAAGTGCCAGGGGGAGCTAGAACTTAGTGCTCCTGATGATAAGATTCACGAATACTACGAGCGCGAAAAACAACGAGGTTTCGAGTTAGAAGACAAAGAGCTCGGAATCGAAGCGGCCCGTTTTGCAAAAGGTTTTTCGGGAGAGCAAGACGCTGTAGCTTGGATTCTTCCCAAGCGTAATCTTGCGGGGGCACAAGGGATACACGGGCTTGAAAGATTATATGAGTACGCATATACTTTCGAGAAGCTAAGAGAATATGGTCCTACGGGTAACAAAATTCTCGAGGTTGGTGGTGCTTTCTCTCTTATTACGGGAGTCTTCGCGATGTCCGGGAATGAGCTAACGTGTGTGGATGTTCAAGATTGGAATTTAACTCTACCGCACGTAAAGATTGTTATGTGTGACGTTCTTAGGGATAAGCTACCACTTCCTTTTGAGCACTTTGATTGGATTACGTGTCTTTCGTCGATTGAACACTTCGGTCTAGGTCGTTATGACGACAGTCCGGACGTCGATGGTGATCTTCGAGGGATGCAGATTTTAAGGAAGTACCTAAAGCCTAGTGGATTGATGGTTTTGACTGTCCCCGTTGGGGAAGCTGCTGTTGTCTATCCCGCACACCGCATTTATGGGAAAGTTCGCTTGGATAAGTTGATCTCGGGTTTCAAAGTTCTTGATAAGCGTTTTTACATTGGTGATATGGCTATCGTTACATTCAAGGAGTGCTCTGAGGAGCAGGCCTTCGCTGTCAACGAAGGGGATTACGCTGTGGGCTGTTGGCTTCTACAAAAGGGAAAGGAGCCAGGTAATATAATATGATTAGGACACTCGAGAGACCGAACGCTTCTATATTGAAATCCTTGGGGGATCTTGAGGTACACCCGGATCTACTAGATGGCAAGATCACGGATTTCCCTAGTTTTGAGCAAATTCCCAAAACCGCTTTAATTACGGGGATCTCCGGGCAGGATGGCTCTTTTTTGGCGGAACTTCTTCTCGAGAAGAATTATGTGGTACACGGTTTGCTCCGTCGGACTTCTAGCTATAATACGCAGAATATCGATCACATAAAAGATAGGTTGTGTTTGCACTATGGTGATCTCGAGAACGAACACCATCTCTGCTCCCTTGTATACGAGATCCAACCTGATGAGATTTATAATTTAGCCGCACAAAGCGACGTTGGTATTAGCTTTGAGATCCCCGAGTATACAGGAGAGGTCACCGGGTTGGGTGTCACAAGGTTATTAGAAGCGGTTAGGAAGTTTTCACCCAAGAGTAAGCTTTATCAAGCTAGTACATCAGAGCTCTTTGGAAACGCTCCTCCTCCTCAAAACGAAGAGACACCTATGCTTCCTCGAAGCCCTTATGCGGTCGCAAAGCTCTATGCCCATAGAATGTGTCAGCTCTACCGCGAAGCGTATGGGATGTTTGTAGCCTGCGGAATCTTATTCAACCACGAGAGTCCGCGAAGAGGAATAAACTTTGTCACGAGGAAGATAACGAAAGCTGCTTGCGAGAT
>Ga0180732_1001951_pt1 | contig 11697 bp, 13 predicted proteins | sample KR11_01MetaG_FD_148674 | JGI IMG/M metagenome (GOLD analysis project Ga0180732, IMG submission 148674) | Groundwater microbial communities from the Olkiluoto Island deep subsurface site, Finland - KR11_0.1 MetaG | ecosystem: Environmental > Aquatic > Deep subsurface > Groundwater | place...
TCAAGAGAATCAGTTACCTTAATCATGAGATACCTTTCTATTTTTAATCAATGTCTTTCCTATATTTTTAATGTTCTGCCATGCCAGTTCAAACAACCATCCCCCGGGATCATCAGTCCATCTGTTTGGATGTGTCAATATACATATATTTTTCTGGCTTCCATTTTTTATTAGTTCTATTAACTCAGATGTTGATCCGATTTTTCCACTATATGGATTAGCCTGGACGATATCTTTGACACTGTGTTTGGAACTATTCCATGCCCTGCCCGTGTCACTAAAATATGAAACTTTAGAATAATCAATTGACAGGTATGCCTCACCTATTATGCCATAGTCCTTGAAATCATATTCTTTCCATATATCACGGTTCACCCATGATGTTAAAGGATTCCCATGCATGCATATTGTCGTAACATCAGCAACCTCTCGAAGCTCCATTAATTCCCTTTCAAATATTTCAATCGCTTTTTTTACATCACCTTTTGCTTTATCCAGAACCTCATAATGAAAACCTATTTCATGCCCAAGGCTTGCTATTTCTTTAATAATACCTGGCTGGAACACTTCTTTAACTGTCCTGAAATAATATGTAGATCTTATGCCATATTCATGTTCTATTTGCGCCATTTCCTTCGCACGATTTGGTTTTCGGTCAACATCATGGCGCAGGATTATGGATTTATCAGATTTTTCATTTTTTAGGTAATCATTAACAGTTAGTGTTTTATAATCTGATGAAATTATCTTTTGGCAAAGCTCTTTGTATATTGACTGTGTAAAATCGTGTGAAATCATAAATTATTCCTTTTTTTTAATCTAAGCTTCATAGTTCTTTCGTGGTTCATTTTTTCCCATTTAACGCTGCTTATAAATACTCACTTTCATTATTAAGATTGATGTCTCTTGCAAGAAAAACCACTCGCGGGATTTTTTGGGTATCACTTTCAAACATACTCCTAAAATTAATCAACTTCATTATCACAATTATCCTAGCACGCCTCCTTGCTCCACATCAATTTGGACTTATATCACTCAGCCTCATTATAGTTAATTTCTTCGAAATATTCAGGGACTTGGGCATCGGGAGCGCCTTGGTATATAAAAAGAATGAAGTTGATATAGCAGCAAATACCGCATTTATCCTTTTCCCCATCAGTGGCATGATATTTTATATCATCTCATATTATATTGCCCCGCTATCGGCGAGTTTCTTCAACGAGCCTGAAATCTCAGATATTATCAGAGTGATTTCTTTCACTTTCGTTATCTGGTCATTCGGAACCCTGCCTAACATCCTGCTGGATAAGGACCTCGAATTCAAGAAAAAAGTTATACCACAGACAATTCCAAAAATCGGATACGGTATAATCGCCATCTCACTCGCCTTAAAAGGCTTTGGCGTTTGGAGCCTGGTTTATGGAACTATCGTATTATATGTTCTAACCGTACTTTCGCTTTGGTCGGTTGTTAAATGGCGTCCCTCATATACGTTCGATCGAAAAACCGCAATTGAATTACTAAACTATGGAAAGCAGGTGGTAGGAGCGAATATCCTTGTCTTTTTTATCAGCATCATTGATATCACATTCATCGGGCGCCTGCTCGGAGCAAATGACCTTGGATATTATACCATAGCTTTTGGGGTCGCCACCCTTCTGACTTCCCAGGTCTCAGGATTGATGGGAACCGTAATGTTCCCGGTATATGCAAAAATAAAGGATGAGAAAGCCACACTCAAGAGAGCATATCTGCGGACTTTAAAATATGTTTCATTCATATCCATCCCTGCCACAATCGGAATATTTGCTGTTGCATTGGATTTCGTTACGGTCGTGTATGGGGCCAAATGGCTCCCCGCCGTTGCCGCCCTTCAGGTACTGTGCTTCTATGGTCTCTTCAGGTCGCTCCTTAGCACCACAGAAAACCTGTACCTCGCAGCAGGAAAGCCCCAGGTCAGGACAAAGCTCAATCTTCTGCAGCTTGTATTGATGGCGCTCCTCATGTATCCGCTCACGATGCGTTACGGGATCATGGGCGCTGCGATCGCGGCGATGGTTCCGTCGGCGCTGGTTGTGGTTTTGACGCTCAGGGAAGCAGGGAAGATAATAGGGGAGAGCTTTGGTTTTATCGCACGGACATTTGTTCCCTCGATAATGGGCTCTCTGGTGATGGTTGTCGGGATATATGCCTGGTATTATGTATCTTCCGAGCTTAGCCCTGTTCTGAGGCTGGGTGGTTCTGTTGTTATTGGAACGGTGGTTTATGTTGGGTTCTTATGGATGACGAGAAGAGAGTTGTTCTATGAGATCAGGGAGCTGGTGGGGAGGAAATGATGAACAACGAGCAGGGGATGAAATTGAAACGAAATTTATAGGCGTGAGTTCGTCGCAGTTCGTTTCAGTTCGTTGTTTATCGTGAGGGGGGTTGCATGGGGTTTTTTGATGCGCCGGATATTTATTACAATATAAATATTAATCATCTTGTGCCAAGAAGTTCAACAAGGAGCAGTAATGGATAAAAACCATAGCAAGAGTCATTTTCATCTGACGAGAACAATGCATTAAATCTGCGTTCATCTGCGTTTATCTGCGGTTCGTTTTCTTCCGACCCATTGCAATCATGGTCTCTTAATATTATAAATGTTGAAAAAGCTCGATATTCTGTGGCTTATGGGTTCAGAAAAAGTTGTTATATCGGATAATTCGATAAATGCGATTGTATGGGATTCCGCGATGCGCCGGAAATATATGGCGTTATTTTTATAAATATTGTAAAGCATCCGCTATTTCTTCGTCCCTCTTATCACTTTATCAATTCAGGTGCGAATAAATTTCGGATTTCATGCATTTTAGCGCTTTGCCAAAAAATCCATATGATTATATAAATTAATCCTTCTACTGGTTTTCTTTTAAAGCATTAATAATTATCTTCTCTTTCATGATGAGAATTCAGTCATCTTATTATTGGGTAATCCCAAAGTCGTCTGCTGTTAAAATGGCTCCCCGCTGTCGCTGCCCTCCAGGTGCTGTGCTTCTATGGTCTTTTCAGGTCGCTCCTTGGCACCACCGAGAATCTTTACCTCGCTGCAGGAAAGCCCCAGGTCAGGACGAAGCTCAATCTTCTGCAGCTTGTATTGATGGCGCTGCTCATGTATCCGCTCACGATGCGTTACGGGATCATGGGGGCTGCGGTCGCGGCGCTGGTTCCTTCGATGCTGGTTGTGGTTTTGACGCTCAGGGAAGCGGGGAAGATAATAGGGGAGAGCTTTGGTTTTATCGCGAGGACATTTGTCCCTTCGATAATGGGCTCTCTGGTGATGGTTGTTGGGATATATGCCTGGTATTGTATTTATGCTGGTTATATCCAAAAGTTCCACTATTTCAGCCGCTCCTCTTATCACTTCCTCAATTCAGACACGACCTATAGAAACTGTTCTATCGTCCTTTCAGGGATCTGATAGTACTTCCTGATAATATTGATGAACACCCGTTCCTGAGCATATTTACTCATAGAATATTTATCTTCGAAATCCCCAATGTGTTCAAGCTCTTTTGCAACAAGGCGCATCCTGACACTGGAACCCGGTATTCGAAGATGCCTGTCTATGTTCGATAACACGTTCATGAAATATCCTTTACCTTTAGCCCTGTCAGAACCAATATTCTTTACAGAGCCGCAGTGAACGCAATAAGGGTGGGACTTCATTCCACAGAGATCCTCTCTCAGGATATGTGGCAGCCAGACTTTTTCATTACAACCACAATCAAGATGTTCACATTTCATTTTTGACCCCTTGTTGAAGTCTCATTAGAGCGGGAGAACATATATATTTATCGTACAATATATATGATTATTATGTTTATGATGAACTTTAACATTATTTTATTGCATCGGGAATGAACTTTTCTTGAAATCGTTTATACATATAACGAAAGCTCAATATCAGCGGCCCCAGATAGGCACCTGATATCATCGACACAACCTTAAAATTAAAATCTTTCAATATAAATGTGATCACAACGACAATAAAAAACAATATGATCAAATAAAATAAGAAGCTGAATAAAAGCGCTTTCTTCCACGGCTTCATATGAAATTTAAGATCAAGATGCAGTTCGATCATGAATTCATGCCTCTCAAGCTCATTATCCGCATCTCCTTTGACTGATGTGTTTTGAAAAGCTGCTCAAAACAATTTTCTTGAATTGGATCAACGAGACTCAGATATCCCAGTGAATGGTAAGCTTTAACGTTATTATCTTCCAGGCATTCGATCGCAAAGATCAACATATCAGGGCTTCTACAGAGCGCTGAAGCCTCATAGTCATGATCTTTTTTAGAAACATGATGTATCATAGTTGCTGCCGGGGGTGCCACAAGTCCCATAACGAACAGCCCGAAAAGCTTCGGTGCCGGGTCGTCATAATCCCCGAACCCGGTAAATACCGCACCCCAGCGCACTGCTGAAGAAGCCATGGTAAGAATGCCTGTAATAAGAGCAACCATCGTTCGTTTACCTGTTAACTCATTTATCTGAACAAGGTTATATGCTAATACTGCTTCTAACTGATCAACGGTCATCAGGCTTACTAATCTTTTTGGAATGACAACCGAAGTATGATGTTTGTTTTTCCCTATTATAAAACTCCCGGGCAGCGGTAATTCAGTGACGTACATCGAAGGCACAGGGACGCATCTTCGAAAGGAAAGCATGCTAAGCCTTTCATGTATTTCCGAAAGTTCTCCCTTTTCGACAGGTTTAGCTTTATAAATACGTAACACCCATCCATCTATTTTGGTGATATTCGATAGATGATGTTTGATTGAAATAAATATTCTTTTTAAGCGATTTAAACTCATGAAGATTTATTATATTAAAGAGTAAAATACATATAGTTTGTCATAACACATGGAAAAGAGTTAAAAAATGAAAGAAGACCAAAAACATAATATTCTGATCATACTGCTTGTAATGGCATTTTTCACAGGCGCTACTATCCAGTTCAGTGAGGGTTCAGCATATATCGGGGTGGTATTGTTCCTGATAGCTCTTGCACTGACCTCAAAGATACGCCTCAGCGGTGAATATATCACGAAGAACTCAAAATTTTATATTGGTCTTGGCGTATTAATAGTGCTTGCAGATGTAGCTTATAATCTGAAAGCAATGAACCAGCTTGGCACACTGGACTCAATGACCTTCTTTTTAGGTGCTTCTTTTATAGCCTATGGAATAAGCCAGTACAGAAGGATCGGTGAATTTGGCATCTTCATGTCAGTCACATTTATTGTTCTATTCCAGTTCTTTTATTCTATCTTGCCATCGATAAACAATAATTTCATCCATGATTTTGATCACTATCTTGTTTTGCTCCCTTCCCTTGCTATTGTCAATGTTCTTTCAAATATGGATATTCATGTAGTTGCTACAGAAACTGTTCATTTTAAAGGATTTGAAGATGCTACTGTCGTAATAGGCGGTCCATGTTCAGGACTCTATTCCATGATGCTCCTGGTCGGGATCATTGTTGGTTATGCTAAAATGGAGCGTCTCACAGATAAACGCAGGATAGGTTTCCTGATCATTGTCGCCATACTTGTTGCATATTTGGCAAACCTGATCCGGGTTGCTACGCTGTATTATGTTGGCTACTATTATGGAATAGAGAAAATGATGTTCGTTCACGTTCATCTGGGATGGATAATTTTTATTGTAACATCATTTGGGATAATGACACTTTTGAACAGGACAAAATGAGAAAAAAACTCTCACTTTGTTGATCCTTTTACAGGATATATTATTGGTTCCTTTGCCGATGCCCTGATCCTGATAATATCTCCCAGTAAAGATGTCTCTGTTCCAGGCTCGAACTTGAGAGGTTTTGTATTCCTTAATATTATGTTACCTTGAGAGAAATATTCTATCTCGAACTCACCAAAACTCATACCTGGTAAAAGCTCCATTGGCAGTTGATATGTCCTTACCTCCATTGTCACATTATTGCCATATATCTCAGTGATCTCGCCTGATATTAGGAGGTTCATATGATCTACCCTATATTCCACCCGGTATTCGAATTCGTCTCCAGCTTCATAGACTATGTTTGATTTTATTCTTCCTTTCTTGAATGTCGTTGTGAACATTTCATATAAATAATCGCTGAATATTCCTGAAAAATTCGATCTATTCAAATATTCAAAAAGCTTCCTTTGTGATGATGTCATATTTCCTTTTATATATACCCCAATACCGTCATCAGACCTTTCTTTCAGGAATATCGTAAATCCATTCTCAAGTCCAAGGGATCCGTTCCGGGGTATAGTCTTCGTGATGGAAGAGAACCCGCTTATTATATTGATCCGTTCTGGATTCGGTATCCAGTAGGATTTGCCCAGGAAATATAGCTCATTGCCCCTGCTTTGAGATCGATAGACCGCATTCCCTGTGTCTACAGTACCATTATATGCCATGGACATGCTGAGCTCTTCAAGAGGAACATTGTTCTCAAGATCATACTGGAATCCAGGATAGTTCGATCCATTGATCGTTATCGTTGCGCCTTTTGAGATACTTTGAGGCACACCCCGAATTTCTCCTGACGCAGTGTAGGGATAAGCCATGTCGTTTTTCACCATGAATTTGATATTACCGCCAAGAAGTAAGCTATTGTCTTCGATCTTTATCGGATCTGGATTTTCCATTATTATTTCAGATGAACTGATGTTCGTTATCTTAAAATCCCCATTTGAGTCTCCGATCTTGAGAATAGTGGCCTTATCTGAATAGAGTTCAGTCTCCGTCACTTTCACTGAATTCAATGTGATCGAGTCGATCTTTGTCTTGAACACTGTGACAGTGTTCTTCTCTATCTTTGTCCTGTACTCAAATACCCCTCTTATCCCAAGCACTTTTGAATCTACAACGCTGCTTCCTTTTCGCAATTCAAGCATAGCGCTATTTCCATCTGAGCTCACAAGCTTGAGGGATAGAGAATATCCATTTTCAAGTGTCCATTTCTCGCCCAGGTTCAATTTTTTGTCAGCCCCTTTCATCAGTACTCTGGTCAGTATTCCAGTTGTGTTCAGATATATTATCCTGTATGTCAAACCCAGCATCGTTATCTCATTGCCGTGAGCAGTTGAGCTATAAACAGCATTACCAGGGTCTATCGTGCGGTCATCTGAAAACGATAGATCAAGCTGCTCGTATGATACATCCTCATCTATGTCATAATAGAATCCAGGGAATCCCCTTCCATCTATCGTTACGTTCCCTTTCAGAGGAATAGCCATTCCCCTCACCTTGAAATCAAGCTGCGGATAATTAGTCAACACCACAGGTCTGGGGGTCAGGGTACTTGAGGTTTCAGTGTATCGTTCGATCTTTATATCATCCCACCACACCTGGAATGTTTCGTTCATAGTGATCTTATTAGATACCCTGAATGTCAGCAGGGCATTTTTTGAGAAATAGACTGGCACAGTAATTTTTTCCCAGCTATTGTTACCCATACCCCCTTCCCAGACAACACTTCTATCAATTAGAACCTGTTTGGAAACATTGGAGGTCATATTCGGGTACGAGTCTTTCACATAGAAAGAAAGCGCTGCGATGGATTCCTTATCGCCCGTGACGTTCTGGTAGAATTCTGCGTATTCTCTTGAATTATTGGCAGTAAAGTTGATCGAATATGAATGTGAGGGAGATATCCATGTGCTGTTTGTGAAACTGCCAGTTATGTTATCGCTGCTGCCTGTAAAGTTCCATCCTGAGGTCTGTTCCATATCACTGTTCGTAAGTGTAATGGATGGAGTGAAATCATTGATATCGAAAATTGGCTTTACCCATAGATGAACCGACCTGTATGATCTGTTATCTTTCAAAAGTATGAATTCGAGTTTGGACCTGGGTTCTTGTTTCGATAGGGTGATAGTCGATGTGGCGATAGATGAGGTTATCAGGGGAGTGAAAGTAACATTCTCAAGCCATTTTTCCTTGTCCTTCAGATATACAGGCTGTTCTTTCAAGATCCTGTTATCTAATTGCACCCTGAGCGTATAGTTCACAGGCTGGTATTCGTAATTTTCTATTCCTGTAAGCAGCTGGATATCTTTGTTTATGTAGATCTCAGATGGATAATCCTCAGCTTTTCCATTTGAGCCCAGAATATAAAATGCCGTGAATTTTTCCTGCTCTCTTGTCATTGTTGCATATATCAGCATGGCGCTGACTATCAATATCGCTATGACCATAGTTTTTATAAGCATTTTTTCAAGGGCTGGATCATATTCAGGACCGGTCTCTTGCTCTTTGCTCATCAGGGTGCGGTAGAAAGATGTCACGTATTCAGGAGAGAAATCATAGGCATTTTCTTTTAGCCTTATCCTCTGGAAAATCGCTATTAATAGAAGAATTCCGTCTATTAATGAAAGGCTTATCACTATGGAATTTGGTCTGAAGCCCCATGGAGTATAGTTGAGGGCGAACCCGTCAAAGACAAAGATAGCTATGCTCAGACCAATGCTCAATGTGAATCTTTCAATAGGTGACAGCTCTCCCTTTTTTGGGAACATTGAAGTGATGAAAAGATACCCGGGCAAAAAGAGAAGAAAAGGCAGTGCGAATATTATTCGCAGCAATGTCTGGTTATAAGGAGGGATCAAAATAAAGAGTATCGAAAATATGATGAGGATTATGCCCAGATACAGATCAAAAAAGCTGATTTTTTTTTGCTTGTTAATTTTTTTAATTTTTGAATGATTAAGAGTTCCAGTTTCAGGATCACAGGCATACTTTCCAGGTTCTTTTTCGATCAGGATCCCGTCATGTGCAAGAATTTTGCATATTGATCTAATATCCTCTATTTCTAAATGATCTCTAATAGAATGATGTATGTGGTCTTTCATGACCAGGGAATTAAAGATCTCAACCGGGCTCAGACTATCTCTGGATTCCTTTAAAACCTTTATTATTAACTCTTTTAATTTTATTTCCATGTCAATCAATCTTAGAAATCTTTATTTCTTAAAATATAGCTTATCTTTTATAAAGATAATCGTCTGAGCGAGCGCCAGCCCGATGCTGTCTGCAAGAAGGTCGGGAAGGGTTGCATGTCTGCCTGGCACGAAAGACTGGTGGAACTCATCGCTTACTCCGTATAAAGTGCCGATGAAGACTGCAAATATGCAGGCATGATCCCTTAAAACCTGGTATGGAGAATTCTTGAGAGTGAAGTACAGCAGGAAACCGAAGCCTGCATAATATACAAGGTGAAGTGCCTGGTTAGGATATGCTATGAAAATATAGAATGGATATAACAGGAACCCAATACCGTTCCTTTCAAAGGAATTGAAGATAGGTTCAAGAAAGTGAACTACAGCTCTGGAATCAATAGGGTTCGAGCCTGATGATATATAGAAGATGAATGCGGCATAGAGCAGAGTAAGAGATAAATAAACTCTGAATCGGTCTTTCATGTTCCTTCCTGCAGAACTTTCATTTTTTGCATTTCCTTCATAATGAGAAAGCCGTATATAGTTTTGTATAATGAAATGAATTGAACTCAATGCTATGATTATTATAAGCATTATTATAATCATGATTTTATATTTCCAGACCGATTAATTTATATAGGGGTATGATAGTATATAGAATGGTACTCATAGCTATGTTGTCTTTCGTAGACTATGGTGGCAAACCAACTCGGTAAAATAATTTTAATAACAGAGGAAATAGGTGAAATAGGTATGAAAAATAAAATAGTAATGATAACCGCAGCGCTGGCGGTAATGATGGCGATGACAGGGATTGCGGCGGCAGATCAATTAACAATATATAATGGTCTACCTCATACCCTTGCTAATAAAGTTACAACACTTCAATTAACGATTGGGAGTCCTGCGGTTGCAAAAGATTTGGTTGTAGATAGCTTCCTGCAGCCTGCTGGTACAGCCCACACCTTGACATACACAGTGAGTGATCCTCTAGGCCCAGCGGCGCCAAGCGATATTGTATTACAATTCCAGGAACTAACTCCTCCCGGTGTTCTCGGTAATCCACCGTATGCTTGGACTCAAGATGCGGCTCTTCAAGAACTATTAACAGTCACATTTAAAGCGACAGCAAGTGCTGTACCTGGAACAACATATCAAATTCAAGTTACTGATTTGGCAACTGGAAATAGTTTTACTGCTGATGCTGTTGTTGCGGCGACTGCAATCCCCGAATTCGCCACAATCGCTATGCCCATAGCAGCAGTCCTCGGTCTTGTATTCTTCTTCCAGCAGAGGAAGAACAAGAAAGAGTAAAACCACCGAAAATCGATCGAACAGGCTGGGCACAGACCCAGCACATCTCTTTTTTTTTTGTATTTGTTGTCCTGATATTTTTATTGATGCGCACGTCCTGCGCTGCTGGTGTTTAATAAAAGAACTTACCTGAACCTGCCTGCGCCTTCTGGTTATCCTGCCGGGCATGAGTTGCTTTACATGGGCGGGCGCCGGGGATTTATGTAAAACCTAATACTCCGTATCAGAAGGTGTTAATCCCATATATTCGATAAATTCCTTTGGTGTTATATATTCTTCAAAATCTCTGTAATGATCATCCAGAGCTATGAGATATCTCAGACCTGCATGCTTGACAGTTACAAGATTCTCAAGGTCTTTTTCCTTTATTTTCCCTCTCCACTTTGGAATTTCTTCGAGTATATCCTGCCTTTGGATAATATCGCTGGCAGAGATTATGTGCTTAAATACTGAAAACCATATCGCCTCAGAAAAATAAATAAGAAAATATTTTTTAAGTTCTTCAATAACTTTTTCAGAAACAATAACTGATATGATCCCTTCATCCATCAAATTCAAAATTTTTGCAGAATTTGATGCTGGTCGATTATATGCCCATATGAAGACATTTGTATCAAGGAATACCAGCTTACTCATTCTCTATTTCCTTAAGCTGCTTCGAGATTTCCTCATCTGTATATTTAATGCCGCTTGCTTTTATTTTTTCAAGTGCGACATTATGAAGTGCTTTGGGCGAGAACAATCCAAGTTTCATTGCGTAGAAGACAATTGAATTCCTTACAAGTTCACCTTTTGATTCGGAGTATCCTTTATTAATAATATCATTTACGAGTTGGGCTATTTCACCTTTTAATTTAACATTTATTGAAATTTCATTCATTTTCTTCTGATGATACCTCATACGTTCAAATATTAAAACATTACTCTTTAAGAATTCATTAGTTATTATTTATAAATATCGAATGAATTTTTCATTATGTTCAAAAAATCACCTAATAATCAAGAAAAACTGGCTGGGCACAGACCCAGCACATCTCTTTTTTTTGGACAGGATCGACAGGATTTACAGGATTAACCACTACAATCGTATCCTGTCGATCCTGTTGATCCTGTCAAAATCTTCATCAGGAACATACATGAACCTGCCTGAGCCATCTGGTCATGCTGGTGGGCATGAGTCGCTTACATGGGCGGGCGCCGGGGATTTATCAAATACTAATTATAATATATACAACATCCTTGCGAGAATAATTAAGCATTCTTGCACCTGCATAAAAGTAGGTCGAGAGGGTAACAAACATTGCGTTTGGGATCCGTTCCCGTAGATAAACCTGTTGCCCTCTCATCCTTTCAATACATGAATAAGTACGTTTTGGACATGTTAAA
>Ga0180732_1001952_pt1 | contig 11683 bp, 32 predicted proteins | sample KR11_01MetaG_FD_148674 | JGI IMG/M metagenome (GOLD analysis project Ga0180732, IMG submission 148674) | Groundwater microbial communities from the Olkiluoto Island deep subsurface site, Finland - KR11_0.1 MetaG | ecosystem: Environmental > Aquatic > Deep subsurface > Groundwater | place...
CATTTCCTTGCCATAAGGATTATCCCTTAAATCTTCAGGGATACACTTCAAACATTCTGCCACTATCTTCTCCCTTAACTTACTCATCGTTCATCTCCTCGTCCTCCTCGATTTCTATTCCACAATTTTGGCATTTCCAAACCGTAACTTGATATTGGTTAATTAGCTCTGCCATTGGCATCTTACAATCGGGGCATCTCATCGCTCATCTCCTAACACTTGCTTAGCAAAATTTCTTACTGCAAAGGCACAAAGAATATCAGGAAGATTAACGATATTCTTCAACGCCTTCCTTAACCTCTCTATCTCGGCATCTTTATCGTCTATCATATCCTTTATGGCTTCAAGTGCTGAAATGGGGTCTACGGCATATAAACCTTTGAGTTGTTCATAAAATATGGTTGCTACTCCTTGTTCTATTTCTTCAGGGGGCGACTTTGCTATCTTGTTGGAGAGGGCGATAATCGCCTGTGCTATCAGCACTATTGCCGCGCCTCTCTCTTTACACTCGCCTTTGGGGAAGTTCTTATCCACTAAATCCGTGAATATGTCTTGGAGTTCCTCCCTACTCAAAGTCTGTGGAATGAGGGTACGGATGGCGGAGAGGGCAAGGTCAATTTCTTTATCCCAATCGTTAGAGTGTGCCGTTCTGCCACTAATACAACCTTTGGCATAGAATACTAACTTCTCTAATATCTCCCGTATCTCCTTCTTAATATCTTTCATCTTGCCTCCTTAAAGTATTGGAGAATCTCAAATAACATATCTTGTCTACCTTTGCCATATTCTTCAAAAACTTTTTTATCGCTGATATTCTCTATCCATTTCATCGTCTTCAGGGCGGCGAGGGCGGTCTTCAGTCTTTCATTGTCATAGGTAGCAACTAATAATGATAATTGTTTAATATAATCTATCGCCTCCTCTATCTTACTCTGTCTGGGCATCGGGACGCTCCTTATTAAATATCAACGGGTTCATAGGTTGCTTCAAATATATTTGGCTTACAAGGATAGCGTTCTCCTTTAACTCCTGTAATAATCCAATCCCCTGGACATACTATATGACCACCCTCCATTGTGTCTATCCAACCGTGATTGTGCATAATGTCATTGCAATACATACATTTATGTTGTCCATCACATTCTGGTCGCCTATAATATCTAACAACTTTCCCTTCTGATAAAAACCCTTCGGCACTTGCTTCTCCAGTAGATAGCAACATCATTGACTTATCGTCTGGGTGGTCTCCATTCTTAAACCACTGTGATGCCTCTATCACCACTGGCTTCTTTCTATACTTCATCCCTTCCCCTCCTTCTTATAAAAGTCATTGGCTAAAGTTTCGAGTGCTTGATTTCTTAACATATTATGACAAGTGTTTTCAGCATTAAATCCAAATGGACATTCATGACAATTACCCTGTAGACACCAACTCCGTTTCCCCAATATATATTTTCTAAGGGCGAGGCGGGCATCCTCTTGGGTCATTTTTATATCTGGGGTCATCATAGAACTACCTACACCATTACAATAAGAGGTATCGCAAAGGGCGTCTAATATCCTTCCTATCTCATCGTCTGGCATTGGGCCTCCTAAAGTTCTTGTAATGTGATACGGACTTTTTTAGGGGTAGCAAACCCTTTTGAACGAGTAATTATACTTGTAACTAATCGTAACAAGTCACCTTCCCAATAAAATATTTCATCTACCCCGTCAGAATATCCAATATATGACTTCTTCTTATGCTTCTTACGCTTCTTGCTCATAAGGGGACCTCCTCAATAAAATCACATACGGTTTTAAAGGGACAATCATCACACTCTGAATAGGGACAATTATTTATATGGCTCATAAGGGGGTTAGTCCTCTCTATTTTATTTTTCCGCATATATCACAAGTAGTCCAATCTGCAAACCTGTAATGCCACTTATGACAACCTAACCAACATAGTATCTTCCTCATCTCACACCTCCTTTAGTCATTACTACGAGGCGAATCGCTCTGTCGGAACTGGTTATTTAAAAGTCTATCAACGATTGTTATATCTATGAGCGGTAAAACGCCCTCCGTATAATAAGCTCCCTGACAACGACGAAGGCACATATAGATTGTGATTATTTCTTTCTCTGATAATAATCTATGTAGGGCTTCACCTTCTGTCATCTCATATCCTCCTTTATTTTGGGAAGCGGCGGCAGGATATTAAGTCCGTCGACGCCTGCAAAAGTCGCATTACACTCGTCAGCAACGCTTCTCACGCCGCCTCCCGATTATTTAGGATTTAATTTTATAAACTCGTCTATTGCGTCTCGTAATCCAGATAAACTATCCCCATAAACCGATGTTTCATACCATACTCCACACTCTGGCACTCGTGTTGCTATCCTGACATAGCCGGTATCATCGAGCCTAACTCTAATCCGTTCAGTCTGGTATTCATAAACTTTCTTTTCTATCATACCACCCCTCCTTTATTCACAGCCCTCTCACTTAAGGTCAACCCCATTGTTCTGCCATTGCTTCCGCTATTCCCCAATAAGTCCGGCTTCTATTTTTCCACCTATCCGGTCCAGGCGGCTCTTTATGAACCCTCGCAACTCTACCGCTTACGATTTTTGTAGGTATGAGTAAGGGTAGATTTTTCTCCCATAAACAGGTCGCCTTTGTTTCTCCGTGTCCAAATTGCCACGGCTGGATAATCTGGTCAGGTTTTCTATATTTCGTTGACATAATTCCTATCGGATTTTCTATACAGATTTTTGGTATAGGCGCATTTACTAAAGCCATAAAAAACTCTACCGCCTCGGCTTGCTCTTTTTGTCTACCCTTAAACCACCTTGCCCCCGAAACTGCTAAATATGTGCAGGGTGGAAAAAATATACCTAAATCCCAACCATCATTAAGAAGATGAAGAACATTACCCTGACAATGACACCCAGGAATTTCAGTTGGCAAAAAATCGCAAGATAATACGCTATGCCCTCGCTTCTGAAAGCAAGTTCTGACTATTCCTGAAAATTCACACCCTATAAATACTCTCACAGCCCTCTCTTAACCCATATACTTTTTTATAAAATACAAATCTTTTCTTGAAATTTGTCCCAAGTATTCTTTGGGTAGTTCTTTACGAAATGGCAACCAATTGTCTTTAACCTTAATAAATATGTGCGGGCCAGAAGTCGACTTGTCTATCTCTGTAGTTGAACCTAATTTCGGTTCATCTGAAAAAGCCCAATCGCCTACTACAAACTCATTCTTGTTTTCATAATTCCAAAACGCTATATATAACCATCTCCCACTTGATAACTTCCAGTAAAAAAATCTCTCATTTCTATAAAAATATCCCCTTACCCATTCAATTTGGGGTTGACCGCATATCTCATCTATTGCTTCGGGGAACATTCCTTTGAAAATACCAATATTCCCCAATTTTCCCTCTAACATACTACCTCCTTTTAGTTAATTCACCCTCGCCTTATAGAGTTTTAAGACCTTTTGTATGTAAGATTTCGTCTCTTGGGGGGCGGACTTTAATCTGTATTTCTTCAAGTTCCCTATCCCCCAATTATAGGCACAAAGGATTTCTTCTATCGTTTTACAGCCATAGTGGTCTTTTAATCTTCTCAAATACCATTCACCAATATTTTTATTCCAATCTTTGTCATAAAGAATATCTATTTCATGTTCAAAGTGAATAATCCTATCATATTCTCTCTTATCTAATTTTTCTTCACTTGAAGCACCCAAATAGTTATAAGTGTTTTCTTCCCATTCTTTAAATACTATCGGACTTATTCCCATCAGCCCTATCGCCCCTTTAGGGCTTACCGCATCAGCCCGACCACCACTTTCACAAGCGATTATGGCAGGAATTAAATCGTCAATTTCATCTGCGAAACTAACTAGCGTTAAGAAGTTCAATAGAAGGAGGTTTACTCCAATCATAAGGAATATCATCTTTATTCTCATTTATAGCCTCCAATTTCTTTATACGTTCTTCAAGTTTTTCTATTCTTCCATCAAGAAAAGTATATATTAGTTGCTCTCCATAACTTAACATTACCCAATTATCTTTATCTTCTTGTAATATTATCTGTGATTTAGGTTTTCTTCCTTCATCTGCCAGGCCATTTCTTATGATGCCTAAACTCCCAACGCTCAATATAACTATCAGGAAAAGCAATTTGTTCATATCTATCCACCCCCATTTCTTTCATGTGTAGGTCGGCGATTAAAGAATAAAGTTTTTTAAGAGTATCTTGTATATCCTCTATATCTTTTCCAATATCGTTAATCCTACGGACAAGGACTAAATGGTCTTTTTGAAGTGGCTCTGTCCTACCCCTTGCCCCCATTCCATTAGTTTGTATTTCCTTTTCACCAGGGTGTTCCACACAATAATCACACGCCCTCACCAAAGAGCAAAACACCATCCCCCAGAAGATAAGGCAGAGAAGTATGGTCATAACCCAGAAGATTATAAAATCAAGGCGCACTTTCATCGTTTTTTCTCCTTACAAACATACTTAAACCAATCCATGCCAGAACAATAAACAATAATAATTCCACAGTTTTGGCATTTTTTCATACTCCAATACTTCAATTCCCAATTGCCTTCTTTCTTAAAAATATTAAACTCTTCTCGTGTCAAGATATTTGTCCAACAACAATCGTCTTTACAATATACTTCATCCCATCTTGGGTCGCCAAATGTTATCACATCATTGTCTTTTATGATATGCTTTAATTCTCCCGCTTCTATTTTTTCACCTCCCATAAGGCAGAAGGTGAGGAGTAAGATATAGACTAATAACCTATCCCATCTATCCCATCTCATATTACACCCCCATTATTTAGTAAGCCCATATTTCTTAAATACCCAATTTCCAAAACATCCTCTATATCCAAAACCCCTTGATATTGCTACCTCATCATCAGAAAGACTAACCCAAAATGTTTTTACGGGGATGGCGAAAACCTTATATACTATCCTTAATTGATAGACAAAATCAGGATGCCATTTTTTAGTAAGGGAGTCATAAATAGCAGAACACGTAGATTGCCCCTCAACTTCCACAGTTAGGTGGATAAACTCAAAAAAGGATACACATAAAAATATTCCTATCAACACACCAATCAATATATTCTTCACGATACTCCCCTCCTATCCTGACCTAATATGGCGTTGGTCTTTAAAATCCCATATGTTTGTCTATATAAAGTCATAAACTCTGGAAGTGTCTTTACTAATATGTCCTTATAGGGGCAGAGACTACACTTGTCTTTCTTTTTAGGGGCGCGCTTAACCTGTGTCTGTATCTGGCGCATGGCTATCCTCGTTTTACTTCCCTTATTTGTTCACCAATTATCTCACACATTTATAGGTTTTCCTTTCCCTGTTGTTCCTGTTAAGTATACCACACAAACTCGATAATGTCAAGGTTTCCATAAGAATACCTAAACCAACCCCTTTGCAAGGATTACTATGTCTATAAGACACTCAATCCTCATCACAAGGACAGGCTGAATCTCTGCAAGAAAACCACGAAATATATGTATATATATACTTTCATTACTTACACAAGGGTTATGCTTTTTCATCACGCCGGCCCTTCAAAAACTTATACTGTGGGAACTTTGTCATAAGCATGGAGATAAGGAAATGCCTGAACTCTTTACGGGTATCAATACAGCCCCTTCTATATGATTCATCTATATACTTCTGGACCCTGCCCCACCTATGGGCCTTGTTCTCTTTCTTTAGCCCACAAACCTTACAATAAGCGGAATTGTAGTTGGCCTCATATATTACACTACTCCTACCGCAGTCTATACAAATCTTTTCTATCTTCTTTTTGTTTTTCATATTACCACCTCTTTTAACTTATAGACTATCGGGTGTTCACCCTCTTTAACCACTTCGCCATCCATATCGTTTATGAAACTAATAACCGAACTTCTGGGGATAGAGGACTTTTTTGATAGTCCTTTAATCGTCATGCCATGCTTATTGACCTTCAGGAGTTCATATATTATATGCTTTTTATGCTTGTGTTTGTCCACTATCTCAAGATAGAGGGGTGCAGGTTCGTTAAGTTGTAGTTCAAGCACCTCTATTATATTGCCACTTCTCTGGGTATCACATTTCAATACAGCCCTGTTATCGCTTCCAACTACCTTGTCCATAACAAAGCAATGGTCCACCGAGGCAAGCAGGAAAGCCGAGCCATAAACCTCTTCATCACCCATATTGACTACCTGCCCTTCGTATAAGGTAGACTTACGGGTATGGTGGACTATAATAACAGCGGCATTACAATGTTCTGCAAATATCCTGACTTGGGTGGTAAAGTCATTGACATCCTCATCATCCTTAATACTGCCCTTTAAAGCCATATAAAGGGCGTCTATTATGATAACCTTCGGCAACTTATCCTTATACTTCTCGCAAAGATACCTTACATATTCTACCCCAAACCGGCTATTAAACCTGAACCCAGGGGAGCAGATAAGTATTATGTTGTTAGGGTCTATTTTGACATATTGGGACATTCTTATGAACCTGTCCTTGATATCCTCATCCTTACCCTCTGTGGCGAAATACCAGACCATTTGGGGTTTGGTGACTTTAAAGGTATCAAGAAACTTCGTGCCGGAGGACAGGCAACAAGCCATTTGGATGGTAAGTATGGACTTATAGGACTTCTTTTTGGCGGCTATCATAATGTAGTCGTTCTCAAATAGGATGCCCTGGATTAAGGGCTGACTTTTGCTTTCATCCCTTGTTAATATCTCTTGGCCTGTATATATACGAAAAGGGAGCTTTTTCTCTGTTTCAGGCATAAAGCCTTATGGTATGGTAAAAATGGCTTAAAAACAGACGTATTGTGTTTATTAAGGCTTTTTAAACAGTTCTATCTAAGGGTAAACTATGCTTCTCAGCCTGTAGTTTCAATGTTCTGCCACTATAAACCCATCTCTTAAAGAGTGGGTATAATGGACAAGATAAGCCCTTACAATCCTCTGAGGAGCCCTCTTTTTCACCATTACACACGAAACAATGTGCTTTTATGGCTTGTTTTGGGCTTAAACTCTTTCCCTCTTTAAACTTCAGATATTCAATCTGACCCTTTAATTTTCCCATTTTTAACCCCCTTCTTCTGTTCTTTTAAATCCCTAATATGTTCCTTCCCAACCGCTATAAACAACTGCGTCACCCACTCTGCCGCTTCTTCAGGGTTATTACAGCACACAAACAATATTCCGTGCTTAATCAACAAGGTAAACAACTGTTGTTTAATTTCATCTGGGTTTCTTGTAGAAAACTCTTGGGGTTTCCCGATTTTGGTCAATGACGCTTCTACTAATATAATAAACCTTATCTTCTGTTTTATTGCCTCATTTATTCTTCTTTTTAGCCTCTTATACCCCTTACTGAGGCTTCCATAAATATCGTTTAAACTTTTTCTCTCTACTACAATGGGTGGTCTATACCCATCTACATATTCAACCGTGTAATCTCCAAGTCGCATAGTCTCTTTTTTTACTTCTGTAATATAAGGATGGGAGAAGACAAGTTTTTTCTGTTCCCTTGAGTCTATTATTACCTTAATTTTATTATCCTCTTATTGGCAATACGGGGGCTAATCGCCCCCGCACCCCCAAGTCTTTAAAGTTAAAAAGGAACGGACGAAGGCTTTAAATCTTCCCCTTTATCCTTCCCACCCTTACCTAATTTAATCTCCTTTACCACCTTAATTTGCTGGATTGACCTTCTATCCTCTTCGGGGATATCAATTCCCTCTCTCGTGCGCTCCGGGGTCCACCTCCAAGCCCTAATCTTTATCGTCTTGTCTTTCGCGGAAGGTAATGATAAATCAAGGGACTCCTGACTTGACCTGTCAAGCTCGATGCCCGATGTAAACATGGCATTGAGCAACTTCTTGATACCCTCGTTATCATTCCTATATGTTTGTTTCAAATACCGCCCTACTCCCTTATCGCCCTCCGCTATCTCCACTATCTCGGCATTAAGGCTGTAAAAGTCATAGGGGTCACCTGTCTTTTCTGAAACCCCTTGGATATGTTCTAACCTGTCTATCCTGCATACATAAGCACCTTTTAACGGCTTAAAGATATTCTCGTCGTGGATTTCCTCCGGTGTAAACTGTTTATTCAGTTCGTCAAAGTCTATCATTTCCCGCCTCCTTTTCTCGTTTTCTTCCAACAACCATTTATTCTCTTCCTCAAAAGTGCCGCCTAAACTCATTTGCCTCCTTTCCTATTTGAAAAGGCTTCTAAACTTTGTCCAATTATCCTTGTCATTATCAGTCCATCTCCACCCATCCGGCACAATTCCTCCCTTTGATTTAGCCTCTCTTGACTGTGTGGGTTTTGTATAGACTGTCCTTACTAATTTATCCCCCATTAACTGTGTTTGAATATGTAAGGTATGGTCGGGCCATGAAAGTAAATCACCCCCGACCTTTCCTCCTATTGAGATAGTGGATTTATCATATTTACGAGCCTCTTCCTCCACACGCTTAATTTCTAAATGTCCAATAAAAGCCACAGCACAGTCAAGTCTTACTAAATCTCTTATAAAACTACTAATCATTCTTCTTCTTGTGTCCCAACCCTTTCCCTCTGGTATATCCCCTATAACATTTATGTCTGTCTTTTTATAATAGTTTTGAGCGTTTTCGATTGTGCGTTCTTCTGCCAAATCAATCAATTTGTCAATAGTATCCAACACAATCATATCATAAGGGAACTTCCCCGCTTCTTTTGTTTTTTGTAACAACTTTAAAACCCCCTCTGCATCACTCCAATCCCTTATTGCTATTTTTTTACAAGGGAGAAAATTAAGACCTCCCTCCAAATCAAAGAAAAAAGCATTCTCATTTTGTGCTAAAAAACCCGATTTTCCTATTCCGGGAGCACCAATTATTCCGATCTTCTGTTTGCTAAACCTTAAATCTATTTCACTTAGTTTAGTTGGTAGTTCCATATTATCTCCTTTCATCCTTTTGTGGTATCTCTTATCGCCTCTTCAATCTTTATCAACTCTACGATGATTTTATTTAATGCTTCTATAAGTTTATCCTTAAACTCTACATCCGTCATCTTACCCTCCAATAAAAGAGCAGGGAAGAATGGATAGCGAGCGTAGTGGGCATCGCCCTCCCGTTTTGGGTAATCCTTCCCTGCTTTAACTGATTGGTTTCCACTACGCAATGCCAGATTAGCATTTGCCCTTACTTGGATAGGTTTCTTGCGGCCTTCAGTATTGTCTTTACCCTTGCTTTGAGTAAAGTTTCATTACCGGATAGTATCTCGGTAATAGGAGTATTAAAAAAATAAAGAAGTAAGTTTCGCATCGTCCCCTTAAACTGCTCTTCGGTAAACTCCCTATGCTTTGATACGGGATTGTGGGTAGTTAGAACGATACCGGCGAGCTCGAGCTTCCTTATATTATCAAGCGAAGTCTCTATACCGAGCCTTTTAAGGGCATCCTGGATGGCTGTAATCTTATAGGGCTTATTGATGGGTTGGGTAGTCATTTAATTGAACCTCGACTTTCTCTCTGGGTAATTACTCCAGATATTCTCATCATCGAAGTTCTCATAGCACATACCCTTTCCATCTGATATATCAGTCGAGAAACGGATTAGGTATTGCTGGTTAGTATTCATGTTTTATATCCTTTTGATTACCCTTTAGCATAGCATACTTGCTATAAAAAGTCAAGCCTTTCCTATAAACACCTCTCCAGCGTTTGAAAGATACTGACGCCTTCTTGTTTAATGGGACGCGCCATCAAAACAAGGTCAATAAGGCTTAACTTCGACCTGATAATCACATCATTTTGTCGTCGGAGAAGGTTCTCCTTCTTGATAAATATGGCATATTTGGGAGACCTCTTCTTGCCGTTCGACTTGATTATATATTCTATATTCTCTGACTTTGTTCCCTGAGGGAAGGATTCTATTACACTATCTAATTGTTCCTTCTTTATCCACCGAGTTAAACGCTGGGGGAAGCGTTGATACAAGTTTTGTTCCATGTGCCGAGTCCTTTATATTATATAACATTTTAGTATTACAACCCAAGTTAATACAGACAAGCCATACCTTGCCGTCCTTAGTCGTGCTTAACTTACCACACTTCTCCGAGCAACAGGACATATATTTAAGCATTGGTATCCAGCTTCTTCGTAGCCTCGTTATAGAAATCCAACACCCCTTCAACATACCCGCTTCGATAGTCGATAGATTCTGACTTCTCCTGCTTAACCACCTTTGCCAATTCTGCCATAACTAAGGCTAATTCTTTCTTATCTAATATCATCTTATTCTCCTTCTGCCTTTGCGATGGCTTGTTCTAGTATACTTATCTGACCTTGCATTGAGCATATCTTATCTTTACTTAAATCTTTTAAACATTGTAATGCCTCTTTACACGCCTCCAATAACTCAGGAGCGGAGGCGATAAGATGGGCATCTCTTCTGTTTGCTATATCTGCAACATGAGTTAACGCTAATCCATCAGCATCTATCGCAGATATTCCACATACATGACAACAAGCATCGTTAGGTTCTTTAACAACTTCCCACGGTCCTTTCGTATATCCCATCTTACCCTCCTATCTGTCAAGTATATCCGGCTCCGGCTCACTCTCCAAGAACGCCTCGTGAAGTTCCGCAGAGTTATCATCTTCTCCACCTTCCCACCCTTTATTATTACAACTTATACAGATACTCTCCATTTTACCGGCCTGGACCATAGCCACATACGCCTCTGTAGCCCAATATAACCCTGAACAACAGGCGCAGGTGGCAAGGACTGGTATCTCTTTAACCTTTGGCATTGTTATCTATCCTCCATATCGTCCGGCTCTCTACTACTATTGATATATTCGTTATAGACAAAATCCGCCCATAACTCAACAACCTCTTTCTCTTTTAAAAACTTATCTACAAGCGAGTCAAAGTTATCCGCCTCAAAATCTATTAACCTATCACCTACTTCACTCATTTATTCCCTCCTTAGGGCAAACCCGCCCTTATCTACAAGCGTCTCAAGTTCCATATGGGTAAGCGCCAATACAAGCGTCCCGTTAACCCTGACATGGTATCTATGCTCTTCAGGGTCGTTCTGGTCCACCACATCCTCTTCTCTTACCTCTATCTCCTCGGACTTCGGGTAAAGCAACTTGCCTATTGAGATATACATTATACTCACCCCCCTTTTCTGTTATGTTCTCGCCTCCCTCACCGGGGAGGGTGTATATAGGTAATGGAATAACTGCTAATATAGTATATAGGATACGCATAAAAAACGCCACCCAAAGTGTTTATGCCCTTGAGTGGCGTGCCTTACGGCGGACAATATCGGATTGGGAAGGCGGTTATGCTATGGTAGCGTGTTATTGACTAAACGTCTCTTCTGTCGCCGAATGTCATATTATATGCTTCTAACTCGGCAACTCTCTTCTTCAAATCCGCTATCTGCAAGTTACGGCGAGATACCTTATTCGTCAAGTCAATGATAACTGCTGACTTGTTTTTAATATCCTCTTGCAGTTCGGCGATTTGCTTTAGCTTGCCCTCGACATTAGAAATAATCATGTTGGGGTCTTTTTCGCCGAGCACATTCATGAGATTTTCAAACCATTCTTTTT
>Ga0180732_1001953_pt1 | contig 11681 bp, 13 predicted proteins | sample KR11_01MetaG_FD_148674 | JGI IMG/M metagenome (GOLD analysis project Ga0180732, IMG submission 148674) | Groundwater microbial communities from the Olkiluoto Island deep subsurface site, Finland - KR11_0.1 MetaG | ecosystem: Environmental > Aquatic > Deep subsurface > Groundwater | place...
TGTATATTGCGATGACTTTCCGGGCGAAGAAATATTAATCGGCTCCACATCTTCTATTTTTAAATCCGCGTTTGGAAATAATTTCCAAACCATGGAGCGGAAGGCATTGGCCGCGTCCGTGAATTTTTCTTCGTTAGTGGTTGTTTCAGCTATTATTGTTTTCTTGCCTCCCCTTCTCTCAACCACATAAACCGTTTCAATCTCTCCGTCGCAACGCTTTTTGCTTAATAATTTAAACAAAACCGGCCCTTGGCTGTCTTCAAGCCAGGGGGAGCGGATGATTTTATAAGCGCTTTCGCCTTTTTTTATTTCAAGAATCGCTTTCATGTTTATAGAAATTACATGTTTGAATAAAAATAATAATTATCTTGTTTTAAATTGAATAATGAAAATATGAAAGTACAAGAATATGAAAGTACAAAAATATGAAAATATAAAAATAAAATATTTTTTTATTCTTGTCTTTTCATATTTTCATAATTCTTGTATTTAGCGTATAGCGGAAATAAATTTTGTTAATGATTAAATGATGCAAACCCGTAATTCCTAATTTAGATCTTTAACGATTGCTCTTCTATGCCGGATAGCATCATCAATGACAAATTAAATTTGCCTTTCTGGTCCGGATACATTGTGATTAATTCGCCAAGCGACTTTTTTAAAATCGCCAGGCATTCGCTTAAAACATATTTGGTATATTTGTAATCTTCCTCGCCGTATTCATCGCCCTGCTCAATGTGCCAGCGATTGCACAGCTGGCGGTAGATTTTGGCCAAAATCGTATTGGAGTACCACAGCAAATCCCTGCCCGGCTCAAGCTCCGGCCATGCGTCAAGATTGTCGTATGCCTGTTCAGCCATTTTATGAACATCAGCGCTCCACTCCGCGGCTTTATTGTAAAACGGAAAGTCGTTCGGCTCGGGCGGCTCTTGAATATCATCTATATTTTCTATGTCAAATCCATGCGCCGCGGCATCGGCCTTGATCATGGACAGCATTTCCTTGAAATCATTGCCCACATCGGCCAGCACAACCGACATGTCGTCAGGATTTTCCCCTGCCGCGATATGGCGCGCTCTTTCACGCTTGATCTTGCCGCAAATTTTGCAGCTGTCGCGGTTGCACGGCACGCGGCGCCAAACGCATTCCATCCATTTCGGCATTTGAAATTCTGCCTTGTTTTTTATTTTATTTTTACGCTCTTTCTTAACCATAATTTATTTTTTAACGCATTTATAACTGTTAATCTTTATAAACCGCCAATACTTGTTCCGGATTAATTTCCATTATCTCGCCAATTCTGGCTTCCTGCGATACTTTATAGATTATTTCATCCCGCGCTTTTATAACTTCTCTAATCGTTGATATTCTCTTTGAACCTCTGTCGTTAAACAAAACAACATCATTAACTTTAAGCTCATTTTGATTAAAGCATTTATTAAAAATGGCTCTTCTGCCTTCCTTAAGCAGCGGCTCCATTGAACTTCCGACGACTTGCGCCGGATAAACGCATAATACTTTGCCGGCTGTTTTATTATTTTTTAAAACATCAGGAATTTTACCGGCCGGCATAAATCTGATAAAGACAATGATGAGCGCGATTAAAACCGCAAAAATTACAGCCGCGATTTTTAAAACTTTTTTGTTCATATTTTAAATTTATTTATTAATTGAAACAATAAAATTTTATTTTTTCCAGTCAGTAATAATAATTCCCTTTCCTCGTTTTTTAACAACTACTTTTTGCTTCTCTCGCCATTTTAACTCTCGCACAATCTCAATCGGCAGTGTTAAGCCAATGCTTTTATTCCCTATTCTGGATAATTTTCTAATATTATTATTTTCTAATTTTCGTCTTGCCATATTTTTTCTTGTCCTCCTCCGGAGGATAAATACCTATTTAAATAGGTATTTCTTATTTTAAAAATCTAAATATCTCCATCCGTTTTGCTTCTTCTTCCCGCCGCTTTGCTTAACGCAGTCAGCGCGGCCAAAAGGAGCATAAATTTCATCGCTATTTATTAAAAAATGCTCTCTTTCTTTAATAACAATTCCTCCAACCAATAAATCTTTTTTATTTCTCTTGTTCTCTTCTTTAATATACTTTTGCAGCGCTTCTGATTTATGTTTATTGTCATCTTCCTGAAAGCCGGCGGATTTTGTGTCATAAATTCCAATTCTTCCATTTTTAAACATTATAAGAAAATCCGGCTGGAATGTTGATCCATCGCCGTATTTAATTCCAAAATTAAGCGCCATATGCTCATTGCCATTCTGCCACCACCACAATATTTTATCTTTATTCTTTTCTAAAAATTCTACAAATTCTTTTTCTATTTCACTATCAAAATTCAAATACACTTTTTTATCTTGAGGATGTTTATACAAAGACAGCTTATATCCGAAAGGTTTATGAGTATCTGGATTATAATTTCTGCTCTCTTCTATCTCCCACTTATTATTCCATTCCTCAACCTCTTCTATCCTCTTTTGTATTTCTTTTTCTTTTACTGGCTTATATTCTCTAACCGCCTTATCAAATAACTTCCCAAAAATTTTATAATTATTAAAAACAATATTCTTAACAAAGATCATTCCATTATTTTTTCTCGGATCAATTCCTAAATATTTTTTAAACCAAACAACTATGGCTTCTTTAAAGGTACTAATTGATCTTGCGGGCGCAAATCCATTTAAATTCTCTTTAATAATATTTTTAAAAGCGTTCTCAAAATCATTTTCTGATAATTTTGCCGAAAAAATATTATCAAATTTTATCTTCCCTTCTGGCAAATTATCAAAATATTTTGTGTCAATTTCTCCATTTATAACTATTTCATCTTGATTTTCTAAATTTTTAAATTTAACCCCTTTGCTTTCCAGCTTTTTTCTATTTTTTCCAAACATACCAAAACCAACTTTATCTTTTTTTATATCAAAATGTTCACAAAAGACTTCTGCAAAAACTTCACGAAAACCCATAGTTAAATCACCAAAGTCAACTCTATTTCTATAATATGATTTTAGCTCTATCGGTTTATAAATGCTTTCTCTTTCTACATATAGTGATTTAATCGCATTTTTTAAAGATATTTCATTACCTTTAAAATCTATATTCTTTGATTTAATATTTGTATAGATAAATGCTTTGTTGAGCTTATCATTTTGGTAATGCGTTGCTTCCGGCATTCGTAAAATTCTACCAATAGTTTGCAACTCGAAAACTTCACTTTTTGTTTGGCGAAATTTTACTAAAATTTGCGCGCGCGGACAATCCCAGCCAGTATCAATAGCTTGTTTAAAAATTAAAAATTCTACTTCATTTTGATTATTTTCTAAAACCTCTAAATTTACTTTTTCTTCAGTTAACCAAATAGCTAATTTTTTATTCTCCTCAGTTATGCCTTTTTCAGCTAAAAACTTTTCAACCGCTTTTTTCTTGCTTTTTCCCTCTTCCCCCGTCGGAAGCTGGATTAAAACAAGCGGATTTACTTCTGAATTTTCTTTTTCTAAATATTTTTTTAGCTGTATTCTTTTAGCAAGAGCTGTCCCTAAAACTAAACTTTGTGAATCCATTTCATTATCCACAATTTCTTTTAAATTTTCGTTTACAATAATTTCTTTTTTTATCATTCCTTCACTAATTACATCATTAGCGTTAACTTCAACTTTCTCATTATATTCTCCATCTGCTAAAACCGGTGTAGCGCTCATTTCTATAGTTAAGTCAGCCCCAATAATCTCTCGTAATTCAATCGCTCTCTCTGCTTTTGCGCTTACATGGCTTTCGTCAATAATCATAATTATTTTTATTTTTTCTTCTTTTGTGTTCCCGACAAGCTCTCTAAAATTTGTTGTTTCTTTATCTTTCATTAAAATATTTTTCCACTCGCCGGTTTTCTTGTCTTTGTTTACCAATTTTTCCCAATTCACCACAACAACCTCGTTTTTATCAATTGTCCGCCTTGATCCAAAAAATTCCTGTTCAAGCAAATAAACTGGCGGTGAATATTCAAATTCTTCTTTCAAGCTTTTATAGCTTTGTATCTGCAAACTTCCTTTTCCAATACTAACCCATAAAAAACATAAATTTTGATCCTCAAATTTTTCAATCGCTTGTTTAATAAATTGAGACATCATAAAAGTTTTTCCACTCCCAGTCGGTGCTTTAAAAATTAAAGTCTTTTTATCAATATTTTTATCAAGAAGTAATTTTGATTTCAGAATCAATTCATCAACTGCGGATTCTTGATATCTTGTAAGTTGTTTATCGGTCATATAAAAAATATTAAAAATTAAATTTATTAATTAATTTTTGAACATGCCTATAAAAATTCTCAACTTGTTCTAAGTCAAAATCATCATATTTACCATGCATTGCATCATTGCCGATTGTTAAATAAGTTTTATTTTCTTCCCAAATAGTTTGTGAGATAATTTTTCCATTTTTTAATTTATCATTTATAGCAGCTATTTTTTCTTCTTTTCCGTTTTGCCGATAAAAATTAATTCCGTTTTGTTGAGCAATTTTTTGCAATATCTTCTCTAATACAATCCTTAAATTTTTTGCTCCATCATCTTTTTCTTTTTCTTCAAAAACTTTTTTACAGGCTTTTTTTAGTTCTATAAAAATAATCTCTGATTTAGCAGGAATGTTCATCCGCACAAGATCTTCATAAACTTTTAAAATTTCTTTTGGAATAGGTATTATCTCTTTATCTTTTACATTTTTAAATAATCCTTTTGGAATTTCGTTGTCAAGCGAAAACATATAGATAAGTTTCTTGCCTTTTAATTTCTGCACTTCCGCTAAAAAATTATCAAAACTATCTTCTAAAAAATTAAAATAAATACATAAAAATTTATCTTTTTTATTTGAATAAAATATTTTAAAATCTTCTTTCTCTATTTTTAAATTAAAAATATTTTCTTTTACACAAAGCATCTCACCGCATTTTTGTGTTAAATCAATTTTTACTTGATCCTTATCCTTTGCTTTTTTAACAAGTGAAGTTGTAAAATACTGTAAATTTCCACCTAACCCCTCAACTTTTTCTCCATTGCCATTTTTCTTATAGCCTTTTATAACTTTTTCAATTCGCGGATATGTCACTCGCCGGCAAATTCCGTGTTCCTGAATTTTCTTTTCACTAATTCCTTTTTTCTTAAGTTCTTTTTCTAACCCGTTAAGTTCATTATTCGTGCATAAAATAAATTTCCTATTTCCCCCGTCTTCTCTGTTAAGATCTAAAACCGCATGTCCAGTTGTACCAGAACCGGCCATGAAATCTAAAACTATTGAATTTTTATTTTTAAATTTAACTAAATACTTAATTAAATCTTTCGGTTTTGAGTAATTGAATATTGCTTCTCCAAATAATTCCTTTATCTCAAAAGCTGATGCATTTGTTGTCATGTTTGCATTGTCAATGAGAGATAATGCAACTTCTTTTCTTATTTTATCACCATCGTCTAATCTAATTTTTTTGTATGCTCTCCATCTTTTTTTATTATCTAAAATAATATCTAAATATTTATATTCTTTTTGTTTTTTATTATTAATATTAAAATTATTTAATTCTTTTTCTACTCTTGATTTACTCCATAACCACTGACCCGTTGGACAATAAATTTTTTTGTTTTCTATTATCAAATTATATTGTAAAGTTTTTCTTTCATATGCTCCTTTAGGTGAATGATGATCTAGCCCTTCCCTTGCGTACCTCCCGAATAAATCATTATATTTATATTTTTCCAGTTTATGCTCAGATAATTTTTTTTCAAAAGGATGTACTTTTTGAATATTTATTGAATAAACAAGTATATATTCGGTTTGCGGTATAACAATGCTGTTGCCCCTGCCACCGCCTCTCTTTTTTCTCCAAATTAAATTTGCAATAAAATTATCTTCCCCAAAAATCTTATCACATAACATTTTTAACTGCGCCACCTCATTATCATCAATAGAAATAAAAATTACCCCAGTTTTTTTTAATAAATCGTGCGCTAAATTCAAACGCTTCTCCATAAAATTCAACCATTTGCTATGCCGAAAGCCATCCTCTGAATCCACATATCTATCATTGTAAATAAAATCTTTATTCCCTGTATTATACGGCGGATCAATATAAATCACATCAATTTTTTCCTTGTGCGTATAATTTAAAACTGTGAGCGCGTGATAATTATCTCCTTCAATTAAAATATTATCCTGCTCATCGCAAGTTTTAATTTCCTTTCCCTTAACTCTTTTCAAAACCGGCAGATTATTTTCGCAATCTAAAACAACCTGTTCTGGCTCTCTTTCCGCGTCCCAGACCAGGCCGTATTTTTTTTGCGCCAATTCCTGCTCCTGTTTCTCAACTATCCGCAACAAATCTTCTTTAGAAAAATTTTCGTATTTAGGCATATTAAAATTTACATAATTGACTGAATCGCAATCCCCATTAATACTTGGTTGATAATAAAATCTTTGTCATCCGTAACTATGATTTTAATCCCGTTATCCTTCATGGTTGCCAGATGAAAAGCGTCTCTTGGTTTTAACTTGAAACGCTTCATACTGTCTAAAGCGTCTTCAACTCCATTTTTAATATCAGCAAATTGCACTAAATTTAATTTTGGCAGAATTGACTTGGTAAATTGGCTTAATTTTTCAAATACATCATTATCGCCGCATGAAAAATCAACGCCATTCTGTTGATTATACTCATTCTTAATGCCCCACCATGCTTCGTCAAGAGCTAAAGCAGATGAATATAAATCATTATTATTGATCAAAAACTCTGCCAATAAAGAACGAGCCCGCTTTTTTAATTCGGGCTCTTTACTGATAAACCAATATATTAAAAAATTGGCGTCAAAATAAATTTTTTCACCTTTAGTATTGGTATTCATTGTGTATAGAAATAAATATTCTTTTCAAATCGTCTTTACTTGCTTTATAGCCAAAATTAATGGATCCTTCCGTTTCTATAATGAACTGCTTATCCTCTTCTGACAAAGCGAGAAAGAGATTGTTTCCTATGTCTTGTCTTAAATCTTCTAAAGCAACGCCTCTTTCGTATATTTCTCTAATACTGTCTTGGTAATTTAATACGGAAATATTTAAATATAAATCTTGGATAACATTTGTATTGTAATTTTGTATTAAATTCATATATTTTGCAAAATCTTATTAAATTCATTAAATTGTAAATTAATTTCACTTTTTAAATCCGCTGCCGAAGGAAGTTTATTTAAGTTAAAATGGGCGTTAAAATGGGCGATAAATCTTTTGTTGTCCTTTAATGGTTTAATTTCTAAAACATAAGTTATGCTACCTTTTTCAAAAAGCACATTTACACCAGCGCTTTTAATGTTTTCTATGCTAGCAATTTTACTGCCCACAAGATTATTAATATCAAAACTATCACTTTCGGGGATAATTACCGCGTCATAATTAAACCCATAAGCGCTTAATTTATTTAAATCAATAGCATCTAAGGTTAAGAGGTTTTGCAAATCATCAACAACTTCCGATTCATCTATTTTACCGCCCCGTTTATCGTTTATCACAATTCTATTGGCTTCAAACACAATCTCCTTCTGCCTTTTTGGAAAAACTAAAACTTTAAGGCCAGGCGCCTCTATAAAAGAATGCTTATCGTTATCACTATCGCCTGACTTAAATTTATCCAGCAAATCCTTTTGGGAAATCAACAAATGATTTAACGGCGATGATAAAAGCAAAGTAATATTAATATTTTTTACGCTTTCTACCTTCATAGCATAGAATCTTAATAATATCTTATATAATAACTGAAAAAAAGCAAAAAATCAATAGCTATAATTTTAAATTTATGGTTTAATAGAAAAAAATAGTTGCTATTTTAAGAATTATATTTGAAATAATTATACCAAAGAATAAAATTTCGTCTGTTCTTTCTACTTAATCCTCTGTGAACACTAAGATTGTTTTTAAGATAAGAAAATCTGCATTCCAGTCCGTTGCTTGATTTTGGTATTTTTGGATTATCCAGATAGTGAAACATGTTTGGTAGAGCGTTTTTGATCAATGATCTAGTTCGTCTTAACAATTTATGAGTATACCATTTTCTTCCTGACAAGCTTTGGCTTTTCTCTTTTAAAAATAAATCATATTTGTTACACCAGCCATCAAACTGCATAATCCAAAAATCTTTTTCTTCATGACTGTTTATTTTATGTAATTTTCTAATCCAGTATCTAAGAGTAACTCCTGCTTCTGTTTTGGGATTGCGAGTTAAATATATTAAACTCATTCTCTGAATATGAATAATACATCTCTGATGAATAACATTAGGAAATACTTGTTTTACCGCCTTAATCAGCCCTTTTTGACCGTCTGAGGTTATACTGACAATGTTTAATTCAGATTGTTTTAACAATATTAAATCAATAACATAATTATCATGATTTTCCCGTTTTACAATATTATAAAATTGCAGATATTTTAAATCACTATCTAAATAATTTAGTATGCAGAAATCGCTTGTATATGTTCCATCAATAATTAAATGACAATTGTGATTAAATTTGATTTTTGGAATTGGAGGATTATCTAAATAGTTTTTAAACAATGTTTGAATTGTACGAATCGTTAAGCCCTTTTTATCAGCAATTTCTTGCAATGTCCGTTTGCCGATAATCCATTTTTTGAACCAGATAATTTGTCTTGCAATTGATTTTCGTTTGCTTTTGCAAATAAATGTTAGATTGCAATAATAACAACAATATCTTTGTTTGTTATTTTGCTTACCGTATTTTTTAGTTTGAAAAGTGCCACATTTCAAACAACGTTTTTTTTGTCATAATAGCCATAATTGTAAAGTAGTTTACAAAATTAATTAATTTTAAACTAATATTACAACTAAATCAACCATTTTAGCAACTATTTTTTTCTATTAAACCAAATTTATTTTATTATATTTACGGACATGCTCCTGCTTCTCAACTATCCGCAATAATTTTTCTTTGGAAAAATTTTCGTATTTAGACATAGTTAAATAATTGATTATTTCCGATCTAATTTAATGGAAAAGAAAAATTAAAATTCTAAAAATGACCCTGCGGTTATAGAGTAATTATTTTGCGAATTAGCTTTTGTAATAAAATTATTGCCGTCGCTAACAGTAGAATTGGGATTTTGTGGCACAGACGGTGATTGAACCGGAGCAGGTGTGGGGGCGACAGATGTTGGGATAAAAAAGTTATCAATTTCAAATTCGGTCACATCTCGTTTCATATGTTTACAAGTTGCGTAAATAAGCTCAATTTGCCTTCTTTTAGAAACCGCGGGGCTTTCTGCATTAACATAGCCATTCCATAATTCCTTAACTAAATTTTTAATTTCTTTATTTTTATCAAAAACTAACACTACTCGATTTAGTGCACCCAAAAATTCATGTGAACCAGTTGTATGCCTAAAAGATACTAAAGTTTTTAATGTTTCGTATTCTTCCCGCTGTCTTTCTGTTCGTTGGCGTAAATATTCCCCCACTATGATAGCTATTACTGGAGCAAGAATAACCGCTCCAATAGACATTAATGTTTCTTTATTAAGCCCAAAAAGTGAGCGCGCAATAAACAAACCCACAATTACAAAAACTACGGTTAAGATCGAAACTATATAAATTGGTTGTATTTTTTTAAGCATATTACTTCCACCCCTGCCCAACAACCTTAAAACCGACCTGCTCCTGCGGGATTTGAATCGGCCCTTGCGGGGTTTGTTGAGTCATAGTGGCTTGTTGTTTTTTAAATTCTATTGATAATTGAAATACATTAGACAAAATCGCGCTTTCCACAAAAGCGATTTTATAGTCTTTCTTGTTTACAGACACATTAACGCCCAGCTCATTTTCCGGATTGAAATTAACTCCCAACTCCATTTCCTTTTTATAGGCATCGTACAATTCAGTCATCGCATTAGACAAATTGTCATCAGCATAAATCACGGACTTAATGCCTAAATCCTCTTTAGCTTCCTTGCGGCCGATAAAATACTGGTGCGAATAAAGTTTTTCCGTAAAATTATCCACGATTTTATCAATATCATCATCCCGCATCGGATCGTTATGGCTCTTTAATAATCTACGCGCCAAAATCCTGATTAAATTATGCGTCCTATTAACATTTCCGAGCGCTAAAGGATGAATCTGCGGATTAGATTCAATGAACTTATTAAAAATTTTAGTTAAATCTTCGTCCGACTTTATGCCGAATTTGTTTTTGGCCAAATCAAAGAAAGCCATAACATCTTCTACGGAAATGGGAATTCTGTTATTAGGATTTTTCGGGTCTACCGGATTAAAGACATTGGCGGTTGACGGGTCAATCGGAGATAATTCCGACAAATCACTCATCGCAATCTCGTCAGCGCCCAGAGAAATCATCGTAGCCGAGCTATGCGCCTTAAACGGAATTAATACCGAAAACTTTTTGCAATATTCCCGTATCATAGAAACCATCCGCCAAGGCACCATTGTGTCGCCGCCAGCGCTGTATAGAAACAAATCTATATTCTCCGTTTTCCCTATTTTTCTTAATTGATTGCTGATAATCGGAATTACATCTCCGGCTATGCGCGCATTTACCGGACCTTGCCGGTCGCTGGTTATATAGGTAATAACCCGCGAATTTCTTAGTTTCTCAATTTTTTGTATTAAAGCTTGATTTTCCATAAATTTAAAATATTTTATACTTAATTATGCCTTTAATCCTATAATCTATTGCTTTATTAGTCAATTATTATACAATGTCTTTATATTCCGCGCCTGTAATTACAATATGCCCCGCCAGCTCAATTCCTAAAAGTTTCCCCGCGTCCGCAAGGCGCTTCGTAAGCTCCAAATCCGCTTCGCTCGGCTCGCATCCCCCGCTCGGATGATTGTGCGCCACAATAATACTCGCGGCCAAATGCTCAATCGCCGGCTTAAACACCTCGCGCGGATGCACTAAATTCGCGTTAAGCGTTCCGATTGAAATAGTTTCCTTATGAACCAGCTGATTGCGCGCGTTTAAATACAAAACCACAAAATGCTCTTTCTTGGCAGTCCGCAACTCCTGCAATTGCGCCACTGCATCTTTGGCAGAATTAATCGTTGGCAAATTATTATCCTCCACATCCAAGGCTCTTTTTGTCAGCTCAAATGCCGCTAAAAGCGAACAGGCCTTGCTCGGGCCTAAACCCTTAATCTTTGATAAACTTTTATAATCCAAGCTCAAAAGCTTTTTCATCCGAAACTTTTTTAAAATCTCTTCCGCCACTTCTAAAACATTCTTGCCTTCCCTGCCAGTACCCAAAAGAATGGCCAAAAGCTCATTATTTCTTAGATTAACCGCGCCTTTTTCAATTAACTTTTCCCGCGGCTGATCATGTTTTGGCAGATTTTTTATTGAACCCATACACAGTTACCATACCACATTACCCGCTAACCAATCAAGCGGTTTACGCCTAACAATCAAGCTGTTTTAAAGCGTTTAAAACACAAAAAACAGGGCTGTTCCCTGTTTTTTTTTGGCTCCGCAAACGCTTGCCAAGGTTGATTAATGCCGCGATTAATCAAATCAATACACGCAGCCTTCCAACATATCAATAATGCTATGAAGCGAAGTGGTGGCCACGCCGAGCACGGAATCTGCTCCGCCGTAATAAACAT
>Ga0180732_1001955_pt1 | contig 11674 bp, 9 predicted proteins | sample KR11_01MetaG_FD_148674 | JGI IMG/M metagenome (GOLD analysis project Ga0180732, IMG submission 148674) | Groundwater microbial communities from the Olkiluoto Island deep subsurface site, Finland - KR11_0.1 MetaG | ecosystem: Environmental > Aquatic > Deep subsurface > Groundwater | place...
CAAAAAATATTAATAAGCCTGAACCTTATAGTTTTGATTGGCTCAAAAGAAAATACCCTCTGCATTTTTTGTTATTCAATTTAATTGATAGCGGCAAAGGCTCAAAAAGCAAAACTAAAAAATAAAACCAAATTTGTTCATAATTCAAAACAGTATGGTAATATGTATTACCATACTGGAGGGCGGAAAAATGGCTTATAATAAATAAAAAAGCGAAATGAGAGTTTTATGATCTGGAAGCGATGAATGTTTGAGAGTTTATAAATAAAAAATAAAATGGAAGAGTTGAGAGTTTGGTGCTGAAAATCAGATTAAAAAAGCAATATTAAAAAAATTCCGAAACTTTTAGTTTCAGAATAAATTGTTACTATCTATTATTTTACTTTTACCAGCCAATTGGCATGGATGTCCGACTTCTCTTGTTCATACTTTCCGACTCCTTCAAAGGGGCAGGCTATCCAAATGGCCGGAGCCATTCCTTTTTCATCCGCTGTCGCTTTTACAACTACAGGCTTAAACCCATGAAATCCTGTGATTAGCTCTACCGTTGCAATATAATAATTGCCCTCCAAATGCATCTCTATTTCCGGTTTTGGTCTTATGCAACCCGCTCTTTCCGGAGAATCTCCCCAGTTATTCCAATCTCCCGGCAAATATACTTTTCCGATATTTTCAATTCCTTGAAAATCTTTGACTTGTTCAATCGCCGGTTCAATAAAATATTTTGGTATTTTTATGGTTATAACTTTTGTTTTCATTTTATCCCTCTTTAAGAGTAATTATACTTAAAATGTTTTAAGTGTCAATATGCAGATGCGTTTAAATTATAATGTGTAAAAAGATTAATTTTTAACGATAAAAATATGTTTGAAGGAGAAAAATTTTTAGCAACAGAACAGAAACCGGATTCTGGCACGGAGCTTGGAGAAAAAGAAAAAACAAGAGAAGAGCTCCTAGAGGAATTTAAAAATTCCCTAAGAGAATATGGAGTTGAGGGCGCGGAAGTTAGGATAGAAGGGGATAAGCTTATTGTAGAACAAAAATACGGAGAGGGTATTCGCGGTCTCGGCTATGATAAAGGCAAAAATAGTTTTTGGCTGTGCCTGGATCAAAAAAATCCCGAAGAATCTGTTAAAGAAAATCAGAGATGGAATGCCAATACAATTTTAGATTTGGAAAAGAAATTTCCAGGAGTAAATTTGGAAAAAACTGAAGAAGGAAAAGTAAAAATAGAGATAGACGCTGATCATCCAATATCTACTTTATCTGTTCTTATGGGCAAAGAAAAAAGCGTTTATCTTCCCGGCGGATTTAATGGCTGGAAAATGGAAAAGCCGCTTGAGCTTAACAAAGAAACGGGAAAACTGGAAGGCGAATTATCGTGGGACGGAAAGCCTGTTGAATGTAAGATTGCCATTGCCGATATTTATATCAACTGGGAAGATGGAGACTGGAAAAACGGAGCTGATCAAAAAATGGAAACGAGACTAAAACCAGAAACGGAAGAGTAATAATTTAAGAAAGTATTCTCTTAATCCATGCGTAAAATTATTTCTGATAGAAAAAATAGAAAAATAGCGTCTTTTCTACGGCCGTAGAAAAGACGCTATATTTAAATAATAATCGAAGACGGGAAATCGGAATTTGGTTATTGTATTTCGCATCTTTATTTCTACATTAAGGCTCCACATGGCTGATGCCGCAATGGAGCCAGCAAATAAAATATGTTAAAATGTTTATATGTTTAAATGCTTATATGAATTATCGCTGTTTAACAATTCCGATATTTAAGCTATAATATAATCAGGCGGGGAATGCGCCTGATTATTTTTGTGGCAAGCCTTAATTTTATAATTGTCATTTCGATCCCGAGTGCTCGGGAGAGAAATCTATGAATAGTAGCGGGCAGAAAAGATAATCGAATTAAATATAATTTATAGACCTGCCTGCAGGCAGGCAGGTCTCTCAATCTCCGCCAGATGGCGGATCATTTCGAGATGACAAAATTGTTTTTCTACGATCTAAATAAAAAAAACATCCATGCCAAAACCTCTTAGAATTCTTTTCGTGACAACGGACCTCGCTCCCTTTTCAAAGGCGGGCGGGCTTGGCGATGTTTCGAGGTCTCTTCCTAAGGCTATGTCAAAAATGGGGCATGATGTGAGGATTATAATGCCGAGGCACGGAGTTATTGACGAAAAAAAACATAATATAGAACTTGTCAAAGATAATTTAAGAGTGAAAATAAAAGATAATGCTGAAATAATTTTCAGGATAAAAAAGGCGAATTTAATTGAAAATTTGCCGGTATATTTTATAGACAAGTATAAATATTTCGGAGGAAGGAATAAAATCTACGGCTACAAAGACGAGAATCAGAGGTTTATGTTTTTTTGCTTCGCGGTTTTTGAAACGGTGAGAAATATGAATGGCTGGGTTCCCGATATAATCCATTGCAACGACTGGCATAACGGACTTATTCCGTATCTGCTTAAAACCGAACTTTATAAAGAAGAAATTTTTAAAAATGCAAAAACTCTTTTTACAATCCACAACCTTACTTTTCAGCTTGGGAGGGATTGGTGGACGATAGATAAAAAAAAGCAAGACGATGGGATGAGCGAACTGCCGGATTTTAAAGATACTCATGAAATAAACAAAATAAACTTTACCAAGCGCGGGATTTTAAGCGCGGATATAATAAACACCGTGAGCGAGCAATATGCGATGGAAGTGATGCAGGAGAAGTTCGGGCAGAATCTGCATGATATACTTTCCGCGAAATATAAAGAGAAGAAATTTTTCGGAATTATAAATGGCATTGATTATAAAGAATATAATCCCAAAACAGATCCCGGACTTGAAGCGAATTATGACGAGAACGCGCTGGAAATGAAAAATATCAATAAGAAAAAATTGCAGGAAGATTTCGGGCTTGAAGCTGGCGAGGATATTCCATTGATCGCGATGGCGACAAGAATAACGGAGCAGAAAGGATTTGATTTGATCTTGGAAATCATAGGCGCCTTGATGAGGCTTGAGATGCAATTGATTTTGGTTGGAAACGCGGATCCGCGCTATAAAAAGATATTCAAAAAATTAAGCAGGAAAAATCCCAGAAAAGTCGCGGCGCATTTGAAGTTTGAAGCCAAAAGAATAACAAGAGTCTATGCCGGCTCCGATATGTTTTTGATGCCGTCGCGGTTTGAGCCGTGCGGGCTCGGGCAGATGATCAGCTTGCGATACGGTTCAATTCCGATTGTCAGGGAAACGGGAGGGCTTTCCGATACGATCGTAAATTACAATCCGCAGACAAAGAAGGGAAACGGCTTCACTTTCAAGACTTATAATTCCAAAGATCTTCTGGTGGCGATTGTCAGGGCGCTGGAAACTTATAAGTATAAAAATGACTGGAAACATCTCGTCAAAAACGGAATGCAGAAATCTTTTTCGTGGGAAATTCCCGCGAAAAAATATATCATACTTTATAAAAAAGCGATAAATTCTAAAAGAAAAAAATTTATGTATCAAACTATAAAAGACATAAACAAAAAAATCAAAAAGCTGGCGGAGAGAGAAGGCTTTGAAATTATCAAGCCGGTTAATAGTTTTATTAAAAAAGAAAAGAATTATTACGCGCATAGCGTTACGAAAGGCGATAAAAAGATATTTCTGAAAGCGAGGATTACGGACAATAAAGATTATATTTTCGGGATTGAAAAAGGAATGGAAATTTCCAGAATAATGGCGGAGAATAAAAAAATAGCCGGCAAAGTTAATTTTACGGGTTTTTTGGGAGGATCCATAAATGACATTCCGGAGTGGTATTCATATAATTATATTGAGGGAGATATTTTGGGAGATTTTTATGATATGCCTAAAAAACATGAAAAAGAAATATATATCAAAAACTCCGTTTTAAACTTGAGAAGCTTGCAAGGCGTGTCCGGTGAATTTATAAAAGAAGCGGAAAAAAACGGCGTTATAAAATATATCAAAAAGAGGGGATATGAGGATTATAAAAATACGATAGATTATTATCAAAAAGAAAAAGTCGGAAACGGCAAAATTAACTTTAGTTCTGTTTATAAATTGCTTTCCGAAACAAAAGAGGATTTAGAAAATAATTTAATCATCGCGCAAGGCGATTTCACTCTCGCCAATCAAATTGTCTCGAACAAAGACGGGAAAATTTATTTATCAGACTGGGACTCAGTTCGCATTGATAACATCGCGGCGGACATAACTCATCTCTGGGTCCAGATGTGGAGATATAAAGAATTAAGGAAGAAATTGCTAAAGATATTTTTAGAAAGCTTGCCAGCTGAAGATAAAAATAGATTTAAAAAAATATTTCGAATCACGGCCATTGAGCAATCTATGGCGGAGATTAAATGGAACTCAGTGGCGTGCAAGAAAATTTATAAAAAAGGCGTGATTGATATTTCTCTCCAAACAATAAAAATCGCGTTGGAGGGATTTGAGGGGCTGGTGGAAATTTAGTTTTTTGGAACTTTATAAGATTTTATAATTTTGACTAACTTTATAAAGTTTGCTAGAATGGTCGCATAATAAACTTACAGCGTAAAACCTATGACTATTCGTCAAAAATTGGAAATTATTCAAAAAACGCTGGGTTTTAGCCAAACTAAATTGGCTGAAAAGTTTGGAGTGTCTTTTGTCGCTTTTAATAGCTGGTGGACAGGCAAATCTGTTCCTCGTCTAAAAATGCAGAAAGTTATTGATGAGTTATTTTTGGAAGTGACCGGACAAAAAATAATTCCCGACGATGAGCTTGTTGCCAAAAAACAAATTTTATTTCAAAAATCAGCGAAACATAAAAACATCTGCGCCGAGATTTTAAATCAGCCTGACATCCGCGATCAGTTTATTTTAAAACTTACTTATCATAGCAATAGCATTGAAGGAAGCGCATTGACCGAACCGGATACCGAGGCTGTTCTTTTTGATAATGTCGCCATTCCGGATAAAAGCTTGGCCGATCAATTGGAGGCGAAAAATCATCAGACGGCGTTGAATTATTTGTTTGATTATGTCGCTAAAAAAGGAATGATTAATGAAGATTTAATATTAAAGCTTCATAGCATTCTTATGAATGGAGTTTTGCCAGACGCTGGATTATATCGTCGTCATGCCGCGAGAATTGTCGGTGTTAATCTGCCCACTGCTAATTATTTGAAAATTCCAGAACTTATGCCGGCAGTTATCATTGAAGCAACTAAAAAAACAAAAGACATAATTAGTTTGTCTTCTAAATTCCATAGTCTATTTGAACAAATCCATCCATTTTCAGATGGCAATGGACGCGTCGGTCGACTGCTTTTAAGCGCTATGCTTTTGAAAGCTAATTTTGCGCCAGCCATAATTCGCCAAGAACAAAAGCGGCTTTATTATGCTTATCTTCTCAAAGCTCAAACCAAAAATGACCAGAGCCAGCTGGAAGATTTTCTCTGCGATGCGGTTTTAGACGGATTTAGGATTTTGGAAAGAGAGGGTTTATAGAAAGATTTATAAAAATATTTTTATGGCTGAACTCAATTTTCTCACATCCGCCATTGGACGAACAGCTTGATATCAATTAATTTCAGGCCATTTGGCATCATTGACGATTTAATTTAATAATTTTATGACAACTAACAACCGAAAGCAATTGCATGAAAGGCTTTGGGCGGCGGCGGAACAGCTTCGGGCGAATTCCGGACTGAAGCTTAATGAAATAGCTGAGCCGATTTTGGGTTTGATTTTTTTGAAATTCGCCGATGTTCGATTTAAAAGAACGCAAGCAAATTTTGTAGCCGACCGATCTGCCAAGCGATATTCCGGCGGAAGCGCGCGCAGGCAAGCGCCCATTACTTCTGATACATATAAAGCAAAGAGTGTTTTATTTTTGCCGGAGATTGCCACTTATTCATATTTGATGAGTCTTCCCGGGAGCGCGAATATCGGCAAAGCCATCAACAAAGCGATGAAAGAAATTGAAGCAAACAATACGGATCTTGCCGGCGTTTTGCCGCAGGACTATACCTCGCTTCACAAAACACCCGGAGAAAACAGCCAGATACTCATTACGCTCCTTAAAAACTTCAATCAAATCCCGGACGACATTGAGGGCGACGCGTTCGGCGAGATTTACGAATATTTTCTCGGTGAATTCGCGCGCGCCGAGGGGGCGAAAGGGGGAGAGTTTTTTACTCCGCAATCTATCGTCAAATTGCTGGTGGAAATTATTGAGCCCTATCACGGCAAGATATTTGATCCCGCCTGCGGAAGCGGCGGAATGTTTGTGCAGTCGGCAAACTTTGTGAAATCGCATTTTAATGGAAAACCACCCCGCCTTTCAGGCACCCCTCCACGGGAGGGGAATATTATGAATGAAGTTGCGCTTTATGGCCATGAAAAAGGCACGAGCAACATCCGAACCGCCAAAATGAATTTGGCAATTCACGGTCTTTCGGGCAAAATTGCCGAGGTAAATTCTTTTTATACGGATGAATTCAACAGTGTCGGCAAGTTTGATTTTGTGCTTGCCAATCCGCCGTTTAATGTGAAGGGGAAAGATAAAAACAAGCAGATTGTGATTGACGCGGAAAAAATCAAAGGCGATCCGCGTTATGATCTTGGGCTTCCTATTACGGGCAAGGGCGAAATCTCAAATGCCAATTATCTTTGGATGCAAATGTTTTTAAGCGCCTTGAATCCGCAAGGCCGTGCCGGTTTTGTTATGTCTAACGCTGCCAGCGACGCGGGCAACGCGGAAAAAGAAATCCGCAAAAAGATGATTGAGGCGGGCGCGGTGGACGCGATTATTTCAGTCGGCACAAATATGTTTATGAACGCTACGCTTTCTTGCACGCTTTGGTTTTTTGACAAGCGAAAAGCAAACACGGAAAGAAAAAACAAAATTTTATTTATCAACGCGCAAGATATTTTCACGCCGATTGATCGCGCGCACAGCGAATGGACGGATGAACAGATTCAAGAAATCGCCGGAATCGCGCGGCGATATCGCGAGGAGGAAGGCGAAAAAAAATATCAAGACATCAAAGGCAGGTGCAAAGTGGCGACGGTTGAAGAAGTGCGCGCCAATGACTATTCACTGAACTCCGGGCGCTATGTGGAGATTATAGAAAAAGAAATGAGCAATGTTGATTTTGACGCGCGAATGAAAGAATTGATGGGCGAATTTTCCAGCTTGACCGGCGAGGCGCATAAGCTGGAGAAGAATATACAGGAAGATTGGAAAAGTATTTTATAATTAAACGCTAAGGAATTTCAATTTTCCCGCTAAGCTGAAGGCGACACGTCGACGTGTCGCCTGCGAAAGTGCTTCGCGTATGTGTTATCAAACTTAATTAAAATTTATTTTTAAAAATAAAATATATGCAAAAAAAAGACAATGGACTAGAAAATACACAGATTGCTTTATTCAAAGGCAAAAAAATCAGGCGGATTATTTTTCAAAATGAATGGCATTTTTCGGTGATAGATATTATTGAAGCGCTTACAGACAGCGCCCAGCCAAGCAAATACTGGACGGCGATGAAAGCCAGAGTAGACAGCGAAGATGGAATTCAGTTATCTACAATTTGTAGACAACTGAAATTAGAGTCGTCTGATGGCAAAAAATATGCGACAGATTGCGCCAATACCGAAGGAATTTTTCGCATAATCCAGTCAGTACCGTCTCCTAAAGCCGAGCCATTCAAGCGTTGGCTGGCAAAGGTCGGTTATGAGCGGATACAAGAAATTGAAAATCCGGAATTGGCAACCAAAAGAACCAGAATGCTTTATAAGCTCAAAGGATATTCGGAAAACTGGATTGAGAAAAGAATGCGAGGCATTGCGATTCGCGAGGAATTGACGGATGAGTGGCAAAAAAGAGGCGCGCAAGAGCAGAGAGATTATGAAATTTTAACGGCGGAAATTTCTAAGGCGTCTTTTGGCGTTACTCCAAGCGAGTATAAAAAATTAAAAGGAATAAAGAGAGAAAACTTGCGCGATCATATGGATGATTTTGAGCTTATTTTTACAATGCTCGGCGAAAGATCCACAACTGAAATTCATCGCAATGAAGATTCAAAAGGGGTCGCAAAGCTGAAGAGTGACGCGAAGGCTGGCGGTGATATTGCCGGAGGAGCGCGCAAGAAACTTGAAAAGAGATTGGGGCGATCAATTGTGACAAAGCAGAATTTTTTAAAAAAACCGGAAGATAAAAAGTTATTGAAATAAATAAAATTATGGCGAATTTTAGGAAGGTAAAATTAGGGGATGTTGCAAGTGAGCATAGAGAGGCTTATTTTCCGAGTGCAACAGAAAATATTCCTTATATAGGATTAGAACATATTGAGCAGCAAACTTTAAGACTTTCTAGAATAGGAAAATCTTCAGATGCGATGAGTCAAAAAAAGAAATTTATTGCAGGTAATGTATTATATGGAAGCTTAAGACCTTATTTTAGAAAAGTATATAAACCAAATTTTAATGGAGTTTGTTCAACTGACATAACAGTATTAAAACCAAAAAGTAATTGTAATAATTCATACTTATTTTATTTGATAGCAAGTCCGGAGTTTATTTCTAAAGCATCTGGTGCAGGAACTGGTACAAAAATGCCACGAGCAGGCTGGAAAATGGTTAAAGGTTTTATGTTTAATATTCCTGATCTTCCAACCCAAACCCGTATTGCTTCTGTTCTTTCCGCTTATGACGATTTGATTGAAAACAACGAAAAGCGGATTAAGGCGCTGGAAGAAATGGCGCAGTTGCTTTATGATGAGTGGTTTGTGAAGTTTAAATTTCCCGGTTATGAAAAGGTGAAAATGATTGACAGCGGCGCGGAATATGGGATGATACCGGAGGGGTGGGGGGTGAAGAAATTGGGGGAGAAATTAAATATTTTGAAAGGAAAGAATATAACCAAAAGCACAATTATTGATGGAAATATTCCAGTTGTTGCTGGCGGATTAAGTCCTGCATATTTTCACAATAAAGCGAATGCTCAAAATCCTGTAATTACTGTTAGCGCTTCTGGGGCAAACTCAGGTTTTGTAAATTTATATCAAGAAGATATTTGGGCTTCTGATTGTTCTTATGTAGATAATGATACGACTCCATTTGTATATTTTTATTATCTATTTTTGAAAAATAAACAAATAGAAATAACTAAACTACAAAGAGGCTCTGCGCAACCGCATGTTTATCCGAAAGATTTAATGCAATTGATGATAGCAGATATTCCCGAAATATTAATGTCTGAATTTGAGAATAAAATAAAGTTGATTTTTGATAATGTAAGAAATATTAAAAAACAAAATCAAAACCTTTCAAAAACCCGCGACCTTTTAATTCCTCAACTGGTTACGGGGAAAAGAGAGTTAAAATAAGATTATGATAGTGTACAAGAAAATAATAAATTCTTATCCAGCTTTTGATGATGAGACAGCAGGAATCAGAACGCATAGTAGGTATGTCGGAAATATTTATTTATTATTAAAGTCAAAAAATTTAATTTTTAATCTAGAGAAAGATAAGTATACATCATTTGAGGATGAAATAAATAAAAAGATAGTAAAAAAATTAGGAATTGTTCAATACACAATCGAATCCATAAAAAAAGAATGCGAATATTCCAAAATAGATGAAGATTTTTTGCCATTAGCGTTATCATGGTTATGGATAAAAGGTTATTATGCTATTTTTCATCTTTTAGCTATTTTGATTGCCCTTGAAAAATCAGATGATAAATATATTTTTGATAAAAAGTATAATTCACATCAAAAAATTATTATTGTTGCTAACGAATTGTTATCAAAGAAACCATTTAATTTGAATGAACTTAATGGTGTTTTTTGTGGCTCTGATTTGGAAAAGTTTATTACAAAAAATCATGAAAATCTGAAACCATTAAGAAGCTTTGACCAAAATCTTTATAAGCTTTCTATAAAAAAAGTTTTCAAAGATAACAAGAAAAAAAATGGCATCAAGGAAGCTAGACAAAAACAATATTCAATTTTTAATTTTTGTTTAAATTATAGAGAAATGTTTAATTATTCCGGATTTCATTATATTGAAACAGAAGTTGAACAAAATCAGGAAGAAATAAGAAAACTTTACTTTACTTCGCATTTTGTAATTTTAAATCTTGTTAATGCTATAGTTGAATATTTATCTAAAAAAACAGATAGAGCATTACATGATAAATTATTAGAAATAAAATAATTTATAAACCCCTTCACCGAAGACAATTTAGTTGAGAAAACCGTGATTGAACTCATCAAAAAAATATGGGGTGGAGTGAAGTTAAAATATAGCTTTACATATTTTAACTTATGTGCTAAAGTTAAAATATAAATAATTATATTTTCATATATGCAGCAAATATTTAAAGCCGGCGTTTATAAACAACAACTGGAATATAAGAGTTTCAGCCCTTTTCCTATTAACAAGCCATTTGATTGGAAGGATAAAAAAATCAACATATTGTCTGATGAAGCAATGAGACTTTTAGGCGAACTCAACGCCTATTCAACGCTGGTACCCGATGTTAATTATTTTATAAAAATGCATATCGCAAAAGAAGCGACTACTTCCAGCCGAATTGAAGGGACAAAAACAGGCATTGACGAAGTTTTGCGCTCTAAAGATGATATTGATCCGGAGAAACGAGATGATTGGAAGGATGTGCAAAATTATATAGAAGCGATCAACTATTCAATAAAAGAGTTGAATACATTGCCACTTTCAATGAGATTGCTTAAAAGCGCGCACAAAATACTTTTAACTCACGCGCGAGGCGAACACAAAACACCCGGCGAGATACGAACAAGCCAGAATTGGATCGGCGGGTCTAATCTTAAAGACGCTTTTTTTATTCCGCCTCATCCCAGTGAACTCGGAGATTTACTTTCTGATCTTGAAAAGTTTTGGCACAACAAAGAACTTCAAATCCCATTACTAATTAAGGTTGCCATGAGTCATTTTCAGTTTGAAACGATTCATCCTTTTCTTGATGGAAATGGCAGAATCGGCCGCCTTTTGATGACGCTTCAACTGGTAGACGCTAAGGTTTTAGAAAAGCCGACATTATATCTTTCTGATTTTTTTGAAAGAAATAAAGGATCATATTATGATTCGTTGACAGTAGCGCGATCTTCAAATAACATTGAACAATGGATCAAATTTTTTCTTTCGGGGGTAATTGAAACTGCCCAAAAAGGAAAGCTTACTTTTGAAAAAATAATAATATTAAGGCAAAAGTATGAAAGAAAAATTATGGGAATAGGTCGTCGCGCTGAACTTGGGCATAAACTTCTTTTGGTTTTGTTTTCACATCCAATTATTAATATAAATCAAATTGTCAGCGAGCTTAATATCGCTTTTGCGACCGCAACGCGGCTTGTTTCTGAATTTGAAGCAAATGGAATTATTAAAGAAAAAACAGGGTTTTCCAGAAATCGTTCCTTCGAGTTATTTGAGTATATTGGCTTGTTTGAAAAATAATATAAAAATTACCAAACAAATATTCTATGAACCCATTCACCGAAGACAATTTAGTTGAGAAAACCGTGATTAAACTCATCAAAGAAATATGGGGGAATTCCGATTGCCATATCAACGCTTATAAAGACGAGGATGATTTGTCGCTTGGCAGGGA